>Ga0105164_10001197_pt1 | contig 16864 bp, 23 predicted proteins | sample VDWuncwatermetaG_FD_89674 | JGI IMG/M metagenome (GOLD analysis project Ga0105164, IMG submission 89674) | Wastewater microbial communities from Netherlands to study Microbial Dark Matter (Phase II) - VDW unchlorinated drinking water | ecosystem: Environmental > Aquatic > Freshwater > Drinking...
ATAAAGAAGGGTGATCTTGTTTATTTTCTCACTTATGGCGCTGGTTTTACTGCCGGAGCCATGATCGCACGATTTTAAAATGACAATTTACTCAACCTTGCCTTTGATATGCTCTCTTATCTTTGCCGCCTTAGGATTTTTTGTGCTTTTCCATAACCCAAAAACGTACGAAAAAACTATTTTTTCTATTTTATGTTTTGAAGCTTTTTGTTGGCAATTTCTGTTGTTTTTTTCTTTCTTTAGCTCGGATCCTTCCTATTTAGATTATCTAGCCAAGATTGCTTATCTTACGATTACCTTTATTCCATTTACCTTTTATCACTTTATCGTTTCACACCTAAAGATTAAAAAAGAGCGATGGCTTGTACTGCTTTTTTACTCACTCGGCGTATTCCTCATCGCTCTTTTATGGACTGATTTATTTGTGAGGGGCCATCAAAAATTTTGGTGGGGAAATTTTCCTGCCCCGGGACCGCTTTATCCCATCTTCGTAATTTCAGCTCTTGTGACCATGACTAGAGGTTTGTGGCTTCTTGTAAAAGCCTTAAAAAATCCTATCGTTTACGGATTCTCTAAGAATCAGCTTTATTACATTTTCGTGGGTCTGCTTCTATATTACTCTTGCGCCGTTGATTTTCTTCAAATTTATGGGGCATCTTGGTATCCAATAAGCGTCTTCTTGTTTTTAGCTTCTGTTTCAGTAATTTGCTACGCAATTCTTCGCCATCGACTCATGGATATCGAAGTTGTTATCAAGAAGTCGCTTGTTTATTCGATTACTTCTTCGGTTGTGGTAGGCGGGTTCATTATCATTATTCCACCGCTGGAGGCATTGTGCCGGTGGATTTTAGGGTATACATCCCAGGCAATTGGAATATTGGTTGCGGGGACGGCTGGGTTCATCTTTATTCCAGTGCGGAACCGGGTTCAGAATGTTGTTGACAGACTTTTCTATAAGGCGAAATACGATTACCGCAGGGAGCTTAGGGAATTCACGCGCTCACTCATTACGATTCGGGATCCGGATGAGTTGTCGGGCTTGATTGTCAATCGGATCGGAAATGCGATGAAACTAACGAGTTGCTCCTTGATTCTTAGGGAAGAGACAAATGGGGGATACCGTCGCAAGACCCTAAGTGGTCTAAATCCTCCGCATATTACTAAGGAATATCTTCCTGAAAACGATTTTTTGGTTCGGTTACAGAAACATTGGAAGCGGGTGATGGTGAGGGAAGATGCTACCTTAATGACACCTGGGAATGCGAAGCGTTTTGGTGAAGAAATGACCGCCATTGGAGCGGATCTTACAGCGCCTCTTTTTTCCAAAGGAAAGTTGATCGGCATTTTAAGTCTCGGGAACAAGATGTCCGGCCATATGTTTTCGGATGAGGATATGGATCTTTTGGCGACGCTTTCGGATGAGGCGGCGATCGCGATCGAGAATGCGACACTCTATAAAAAGATTCTCGATGTGAAAAACTATACAGAAAGCATCCTGACAAACATGACGAGCGGCGTGGTCACCGTCGATCTCGATGGAAAAATTACGGCGGCCAATGAGGCAGCGAGAAAATTCATTTCATTAGATTCGGGATGGGTTGGGGAGTCGGTTGAAATTCTTGGAGGCCAGTTTGCGCAGCCGCTTCTGAAGACTCTTAAAGAGAACAGGCACTATTCGAATTACGAGATTCATCTTCCAAGAAAAGAAAACGAATTCATCACGATCGGTTTAAGCACATCACCCCTGAAGGACCTCGGGGGACAGAAGATCGGGGCGATCATGGTGTTTAATGATCTCTCAGACGTTAAGCAAATGGAAGAGGAGGTGCGCCGGCTAGACCGTTTGGCGTCGTTGGGAACACTCGCGGCGGGTATGGCGCACGAAATCAAAAACCCTCTTTCGAGCATCAAAACCTTTACGCAACTTCTTCCCGAAAAAATGGATGACCCCGAGTTCCGGGGGGATTTTTTGGCATTGGCGCAGAAAGAGGTGGACCGGATCGACTATCTTGTGAATCAACTTTTGAGCTTCGCGCGGCCCTCAAAACCGCAGTTACAAAAAACGGATATCCTGAAGGTGCTCGAAGAATCCCTGGCTATTGTGGAAAACCAGATCGTCAAGAAAAAGGCGAAACTGACCAAGGAGTTTGCGAAGGATCTTCCTTTGATTCCGGTAGACGAGCGGCAGATCAAACAGGTTTTTATCAATATTATTGTGAACGCCCTCCAGGCGATGGAAGAAGGGGGATCCATTTCGCTTGTCACAAAGTTGTCCGAGCCGAAGATACACCGGGGCGAAGAAGCGGAATTTTTTCAGATTTTGATTACGGATACCGGGAAAGGGATCCCGGAGGACCAACTTGACAAACTCTTTAACCCCTTCTTTACCACAAAGCATGATGGGACCGGCTTAGGACTTGCGATTGTTCACCGGATTGTCGAGGACCATCATGGGTTCATCGAAGTTTCTTCAAAAGTTGGGAAGGGAACAACTTTCACCGTCAATTTTCCCCTGGGTGAGGCGGCGGCATCGACCTCTGAGTTGGATATCCGTTCAAAGGAAAAAGGATATGGGTTTGGTCTGGAGAAGACAGCGTAAGACGCGGATGTTCGCGGATAGAATGCGGATTTACGCTGATAAAAGAGCGGATTTGCGCGGATATGAGTAAGGAAAATGGAAAGTTAAAGTTTGAAGAGCTAAGCTACAAAATCCGTGGCGCTTTCTTTGAAGTCTATAACACCCTTGGCCCAGGCTTTAAAGAACAAATTTATCACAATGCGCTCGCAAAAGAATTTAGAAATAGGGGAATTCCATTTAATGAGAAAGAAAGGGTTCCTATTTTGTACAAAGAAGAGAAAGTAGGTGTCTACGAACCTGATTTTGTTGTGGACAAAAAGATCCTTGTTGAACTCAAATCGGTGCCCCAGATGCCAAAACTATTTGAAACCCAGCTCTTTTATTATTTAAATGGAACCCCCTATGAAGTAGGATTTCTTGTCAATTTTGGGGGAGAGAAGATCGAAATTAAACGTCGCATTCAATCCAAATCCGCGGTAATCCGCTCAAAATCTGCGGCCATCCGCGCCTACAGCCATTATGAATAAACGACGCATTCTCATTGCTGACGACGAGCTCGGGAGCCGGGAGTCCCTCCGGATGATTCTGAAGGACACCTATGAAGTCATTCCGGCTGAAAATGGGACCGAGGCGCTTAAAGCATTCAGCGATCAGAAGATCGATGCGGCTATTTTAGATATTGTCATGCCCGATATCGACGGAATCGAGGTCCTGCGTCGGTTAAGGGAAGAAGACCCACTTCTTCCGGTTATTATGGTGACCGCGACGCAAAGCGTTAAGACGGCCGTGGACGCCATGAAACTGGGTGCTTTTGACTATATCACCAAGCCCTATGACGTGAATGAAATAAAACTGGTCATTGAAAAGGCGATGCAAAGCCGGGCCGTCATGAATGAACTCACGTATCTCCGTTCAGAGGTTAAGAGAACATACGGCTTTGAAAATATTATCGGAGATAGCTCTGTAATACGGGCTGTTTTTGACACGATTAAGAAGGTGAAAGACACAGACTCAACAGTACTTATCAGTGGCGAAAGCGGGACAGGGAAGGAACTGATTGCGAGGGCAGTCCATTTTAGTGGTGCCCGAAAGGACAAACCCTTTATCGCGGTCCACTGCGCTGCGATTCCTTCAACACTTCTTGAAAGCGAACTCTTCGGCCATGAAAAAGGTGCTTTTACCGGGGCGGACCAGCGGAAATTAGGAAAGTTTGAACTGGCTGACACAGGGACGATCTTTCTCGATGAGATTGGAGAGATGGATCCGGCGATTCAGGCAAAGATGCTTCGGGTCCTTCAGGAACAGGAGATTAATCGGGTAGGAGGAACAAAGCCGATCAAGATCGATGTCCGGATTTTAGCCGCCACCAATCGGGATCTCAAAAAAGCGGTTCAGGAAGGGAAGTTTCGCGAAGACCTTTATTACCGGATTAATGTTGTTCCGATACAATTGCCGCCCCTCCGTGAGCGGAGGGAAGACATCCCTGCGATTGCAACATTTTTCTTTGATAAATATAAAAAGGAACTGAATAGTAAAGTTCAAGGAATCTCCCCTGAGGCGATGAAGCTCTTGCAAGGGTGTGACTGGCCGGGGAATGTCCGGGAACTTGAAAATACGATTGAGCGGCTTCTCGCCCTCATAAACCATCCTTTGATTCAGGTTGAAGACCTCTCATTTATTGCTGGCGAGAAGGGTGCCGAGACGGTCTCCTCACCTAACACGAAGGAAGGGGTCAAATTTGACGAAGCGAAGGCTCAATTTGAGAAAGATATTATTTTAGAAGCCCTGGAGAAATCCAACTGGGTCACCAGCCAGGCCGCCCGCATCCTCGGCACCACCCGCCGCATCCTCAAATACCGGATGGATCAATTAGGGATCAAGAAGGAAGGGAAAGACCAGGAAGAAACCCCCGCCGGCAAGTAATCCTAACTTTTCTCACCGCAAGCCACCATAAACATCTTGAAATTTTTAAGGAGCCGGATTTGTGATCGTCCACTTGTCCGCTTGGCTGTCTGGTATCCCGGCGGTATTCGTCAGGATGACACACTTTCCACCATTAGGCGGTAGTGCGATCGTCATGGTGCCGCGCGATACCGCATAGGGAGGGAGATCCGTCGGCAGCAGGTTGTCAGCGAAGCTGACGGAGCATGAGGAATCACTGCCGCCTGCAAGCTTCCAGGTAGCGATCCCACGCGGGACGCCAAGCTGCGGGAACCCTGAGTTGTTGTTGAAACCGAATGTCATTGACGTAGCGTTGGCAGGCAAGGTCAAGGCGCCGCTGGAGGGCAGGTAGAAGGGCGTAGCGGGCGCCGGGGTCAGCGTTACAGGATTGCTGTACGTGATCGCGAGGTCGTAGCCAGTGCAGTTGCCACCACATCGGCTACCACCATCAGGATCCACGAAGTCCACCGTGACCGTGATCGTAAGCGACTGGCCGCTATTGGTCGCCGTGACGGTTGTTGCACCCTGGCCCACCGCCTGCAGGTTGGTATCTGGCAAAACTTTTACAATGCTTGTGTCTTGGGATGTATAGATGGTGCCGCTGGCCGGCGACGACAGATCGCGCGTCATACCGTCTGAATATGTGCCCTGGATGTTCACGCGCTGCGTCTCCATGTAGTAATCGAGAAACATATTTTTCGACCAAGTCCCTTGCAGCGTCGTGTTGATGTGCAGTGCCATTGAGGTCAGAGTAGCAGAGCCAGTGCCAACCTGGACGACAGTTTTGGCATCGTAGACCCCGTTGGCAGCCACATCCGTCGCGACCGCGTTGATCGTAAGGGCGCCGACGAGATCAAGCGGGACCACATAGCTGAATGTGTAGGGTGCAGTGTTACTGAAGCCAACCGCTTCACCACGGTCAGTACCAACAATCACGTCGGTCAACATTGCCCCATTAACTGGCGTGACAGTAACGGAGATCACTTGCCCGGCTGAGGCATTGGCTGGCGCAGAGATTGTGATACCAGGAGTTTTACCGCCACCCCCACCTCCTTTATCCCCCGGCGGTGCGGCATGTGCGAGGCTGGTGAAGATGAGTAACGCTGCGAAACTGAATCCGCAGATCCGAAGTGTCCGCATCAAGTCCTCCTTCTTGTTCATCGAAAACCTCCTATGTCCACAACGCCACTCGTACCATCGAGGATCCCAGCAACCTCAGCCGGATTCGCGACTTCAGTTTCTCTCGTGTGCGGTGTGTTCGCCTGCGTCGTCTGCGCGCTGAGGACTACACCGCCGGATTGCATGTCATGGGCGACTAGCCCATCGTTCACCTGACCGTTGAAGACGCGGTTGCGTAGAAGCTCCGTGCTGTTGAGCGTGATTCCCTGGCACTGAGTAATGTTTTGCGACGAACGTAGCGAGCAGACATCGGTGAGAACGCGCCATAGGAGCTGCTCACTTGAGGAGTTCGCGAGATTTGGCAGATCCCCGATCCATGTGTGCGCGAGTCCGGCTGTTGGTCGGATCGACTGCATCGTCGGACTCATTATCCTCAGGTCGCCGATGATTCCGTTGGACGTATTCTTTCCAATCGCAGCGAAGCCGAGCCGCACCAGCTTCACGACAGCAGGGTCCACTGAGGTCAGGAGTTGTTGAACAAAGTCCGCGATCAGCGTTCCGTGATGGACACCGCCGAGGGTGAGCATCTTGCGGAAGTCACCGAGGAAGAAATTGTCGGCGCGAAGCCCATAACTTGACTGACGATAGAGGCGGAAGAGCGGCGTACCGGCACTGTGTGCGATGACGTCCGCCTGGGTAACAGCTACATTGGCCTGACGCAAGCCGCCCAGGAGCGAGCGCGTGGTGTTCGAGACATGCTCGACGTTATTCGGAAGCGGTGTATCCGCGGGATGCCAGTCCACCCCGACACAGATGCGCGAGGCGCAGACAGCTGGATCGGCGGCCAGCACGTTCCAAGTCTTTGTATTCGACCACATCCCGTGAATCATCACCAAGGGCCGTCGGAGCAACTGGAACGGCACTGACAGCACGGCCGGATAGCCCTGCCACGGCACCGCGAAGTCTGCCTCAAGCTGCACGGTGCGGCTGAATGCGGTGGAGGCAATGAAGGAGAACTCCGGCGGGGCCGTGTAGAGACCGACGCCGTAGGAGTTGTTGTTCGGCGCGAGTTGCATGACGGGCGAGATAGTCACCGGGCCCGTCTGACCACCGTAGAAGTCAGACAGCGTCCCATCATCTGTTGATCCGCTCGTAATTTTTAGCGTGACCGGCACTTCAACCGTTGAGCCGACACGAAACAGAAGCGGCGTGATACCATCGGCCACGACGTAGGACGGAGTCGGTGCGGAAGACGTGCTGATCTGTTGCAGGTTCGTCGTCACATGCCCGCTCGCGTCGATGAGGGAGTAATACGAGAAACCGGAGTTTGGGTTCAGAAGCCTGAGATCACCCAAGAGCCACGGGGTCGTCCAGATTTCCGTTCCGTTGTGGGTCAGGTTTGCGGTACGGACTTCGATCTTGGTATCCGACCAGAAGGTGTGCGTGTAGCCGAAGATGATCGTGTTCGTGCCGGTTTGCTGACCGTAGGTGGAATCATCCTTGCAGAACTGCCCGCGTTCCTGATGCGTTACCGGATCGCTGGAAATAAAACACTTTTCATAGACGCCGTTGACCGTCCGCATCTCGGTATGCCAGTGGAGCCCCTCGAAACTGCCGTCCGGCTTCGTAAGGCGAACCTCCCAATCCTCGATGCCATCATAGTTCCAGATGCCGTACACGATCCACCAAACCGTGATCCCGTAGTCGTCGATGATCGCTACACCCTGCATCGCTTGGCCATTCCAGGGTGAGAGCGAGTACCAGGCCTTGCCCGGATACCGCCGGAAGGCGTAGAAGGACGTGGACGTGTTCACAACGTCCATCGCACTCATTGTGGCCGCGCTGGACGTGATCCACTGGGAAGCAGCTAACGTGCCAGAAAGCGTAGTGCCGCTACCAGGCGGGATGACAATCTCTGTGGTACCGGCCCATGCCGACGGGAGGAACCCAATACACCAAATCCACAACCACCCTACAATGTACCCTATCCGTCTCGGGGTCGGCATTGTTCCTTTCATTTTCTCTTCCTTTCGGCTCCCTTCACATTTCTTTCACGAAGAAGTCAATTTCCGAAAGTCCTTTTAAAAAGTGGGTTTACGTCATTTTTAAAACGTTATAATTACTTTTGAATAAATAAGTTACGTTAAATCCTTGTTTTAAGTATGCCTGACAATTGTGCAATTGTCAAGAGTGTCAACAAAATTATTTTAGAGGCACCACCCGCCGCATCCTCAAATACCGCATGGACCAACTCGGAATTTCCAAAGAAAAGATCAATGACTCTCCACCCCCCCCTCATAGGAATAAGATCTAAAATTTCTATTGACAAAGTAAGCTGGATTATATAACATTCTTGCAAGGAGCCAATGATGGCTCTTTTTTTATTTGAGCCGACATAGATTATTTCCTTGACGCAGATAGGAATAGAAGGTACATTGGGATTGGGAAAAGGAAAAATGGAAGGTCGATCAAAAGATAAATTACCGACACCTGCCAAGGATTCTGAGAGAGAAACCAGGGTTCTCTTGGAAGAGGTCCGATCTGATGTAAAAGTGGTTGCGGAACAGTATGGGTCAATCGCTTCAAAGTTGAAGGAACATGATCAAGAATTTCTAAAGCTTCACGGCCGCTTTGACGGGTTAGAACACCGTTTTGAGAAGTTAGAGTACCGTTTTGGAAAATTCGAGCAACAATTCGGTGCCATCCTTACCGATCACGAACATCGTTTTAAAACGGTCGAAAAGAAGCTTGAAATTGCGTAAAGTTGAATCGCCAGCCAAGTCGCCCGCCGCCCCTCGTGGTTCGATTTTCTCACCATCCTTCGAACCATCCTGAGCTCGTCGAAGGAGCACTACCCGCCGCATCCTCAAATACCGCATGGATCAGTTGGGGATTAAAAAAGAGGGGATCAAGCAAGAAGAAGTCCCGCCCGTAAAGTAGTTTCAACTTTTTTCCTCGCCGTTGACAATCGTAACTTATTTTGATATAATAAGTAACAATTATAAAGGATTATGATGGCTATTCTCAAATTAAACACTCCTCACCCAGACAAAGAGATCGCCTTTGAATTGAACTATCTTCTGCGGTTGACGATTCAACAAAGATTCCGAATGATGTTTGCGAAAAGTCAGGAGTTGCTGAGCCTCCTTAGAAGAAATGAAAACAGAAAAACTCCTCAAGTTTTTAAAAGAACTTAAAGTCAAATTTGTTATCATCGGCGCAACAGCCTTTCCGGTTCATGGGTATGCTCGAGCCACCCTGGATATTGATATTTTTATTCGGCCGGATCGGACGAATGCCGAGAGAACATGGTGCGCCCTTAAGGCGTTTGGGTACGATATGACGGACGTGAGCATCGACGACCTTTTGAACAAGAAAATCTTAATTCGCCAATACGTGGTGGAGGCAGATATACATCCCTTTGTGAAAGGGGTCACTTTTGAGAGGGTTTGGAGAAACAAAGTAAAGGCTAAATTGGGTGAGACCTTTGCCTGGTTTGCTTCGCTGGACGACCTGATCAGGATGAAACGTGCCGCACGAAGACCAAAAGATTTGGAAGACCTCAAGTATTTACGACGGCTTAAACAGGGAATTAAAATTTGAATCCCATCTTAAGAATTTATGTCACCACCCGCCGCATCCTCAAATACCGCATGGACCAGTTGGGAATCAAGAAGGAAACACTTTCCGAGGAACCCCAACCAGAAAAGTAGGCTAAAGGGTCTTCAGGAATTCTTCTCGGGTGAGTTCGATATCGTGCAGAATGCTACGAAGAAGACCCGGAGGGAGATCCTCGCCATGATGCATTGGAACTACTGTCGCGCGTCCATCAGGGTGACGTAGATAAAGGTGACTTCCTTTTTGCCGGATTTCGCTTAAAGCCGAGACGTTCCAAAACACGAACAAGCTTTTTTGGTTTGAGAACAGGAAGTTTGCTCAAGCAGGTACGTTTACTTGTTGAACACCGATGAATCGGAGAGGCTGAGCATCTTTTCCTTCGACGTCGAGGCAAAGTTCAATTGCTTCTCGAATGCGTTTCAGGAGCTCAGGGATGGAACGGGCGTGGGTATGACACCCTTTGAGGTCAGGGACTTTGGCGATATAAGCCCCTGTTTCATCCTGTTCAATGAGAACCGTGTAGGTCAGCTGCCGCATTGTATCTCCTATCTAATCCTTGAGTATACCACAGAGACAACCAAACGTCAACAGTCCTTCGGGGCTCTTTTCTAAGCCAAGCCGCCCGCATCCTCGGCACCACCCGCCGCATCCTCAAATACCGCATGGACCAGTTGGGAATCAAGAAGGAAGGCCTCGCTCAGGAAAGCCCACTCGAAACGTAGGTTTACTCCTTCGAAAGTCTGTGATTTTTTCATAAAGAAAATCGAGTACATAGGGCTTTGGCTGAGTGGTGAGAGTTACTTTGCCTCAAGGACCTTAAGGCGGGATTCATGATCGGTGAGAACCGAACTCACTTGGTCTTGGAGTTGGCTTACTTGATTGTCGACCCTGTCTATCTTTGTCTCAACTCGGTTTAATCTCCCTTTGACCTCCTGAAGATCTCCTTTCACTTCTTTGAGAGATCCTTCCACTTCTTTGAGAGATCCTTCCACTTTATCTAACCGACCTATAATCGACCCGTGCCCCTCAGCGACCACTTTTAACTCTGAACGGACCCCTTCGAGAAGTACACGGGTTTCCCGCTCGGAATCAGTTTCCGGAGAAAGGTCTCTTTCGGTTTTCTTTTTGGGCATGCTTGCACTCCTTGAACATGATAACTACAGGAGGGCCCTCGGTCAAGAATTTTTTTGCCCGCCGCATCCTCAAATACCGCATGGATCAACTGGGAATCAAAAAGGAAGGAAAGGAAGAGGAAGAAGAAACCCCCGCCGGGAAATAGAACCTACCTTAGTCTATAAAGACTCACCCCGTTTTCTTTTCGAATGAGCTCAAGATATTGTCTCTCCAATTCCTTCTGGAGTTGTATCCAGTGGGGATAACGGTTCCGAAAGATCTCTGTCCGGCGAGGATTGTAAATCAGATGGGTAATCCCAATCTCTTTAAGACGTTGGCGGTACGCCTCGGCATTCTGCATTTGATCGAGATCGATGTAGCCAGAAACATCCGGATGGATGGGATAAAATGGGCGTTTGCAATAATATCCTCGGGCATCGCCAAAGGAGGCAATCTTTGCATCCTGTGAAAGGGATTCATTGATATATTTCATGATCGCGTAGGACTCCACGTAACGAAGCTGAAATGCTTCCCTTGTCTTTAGGCCCAAAGGAATAGAAAGACTGCGAAAGGCCGTCGCTAGAGGAATACGAAGAGAAATGACAGATAAGAACACAACAAGAAACGCGATCACCCTACGAAATGTCAGAGAATATTTTTCTTCGAAGGCGCACCCCAATGCCGATCCAACCAAGATAGAAGAAAGAAGGTGCCAAAACATGCCGTAGCGCATCTGAAAGGTCAGGGAGAAAAACCAAATGACCATTTCAAAAATACAGAACCCGGCCACAAACCCCATCCGCTTTAGTTTTTTATTCTTTAAAAGAAAAAGGAGAGGAGTAAATGCAAAAAAGAGATATCCCTCCTTAAGAAGAAAAAAGGGGAGAAGGATAAAATTCAAAGGTGTTTTTGGTGGTCCGAACTGATGCCTCACTGCAAGAAGGCCCTTCTCAAGCGTTTGACTCCAATAAGGCCCGCCAAACCATGAGTAAAACAGGGGATAAGTGGGGTTTCCGGTTAAAAGGTAATTCCGAAGATACCAAGGAGAGCCAAAGAGAAGGGCTGTTCCTGTAAAAATAAGAATTGATGGAAGAAGTGAAAAACGCTTCTCTTGTGGCAACGAAATTCTGAGGCACACCAGGAAAAAAGTTAAGGTTGTTAACTGAATAAAATAGAGATACTTCGTTCCAAGCCCAGCAGCGCTCAAAAGACCTGCAACAAAGAACCATTTCTTGTCCCTTTCTCTCAGCCCCTTGATGAGGCATGAGAGGGTACAGAGACCATAAAACGCGGAACCTATATCCACATAGGTCTGGACTGTGGCATAAAAGACCGTAGGAAATGTCAAAAAAGAAAGGACCGTGAAAAGTTCTGCACCTCTTTTTCCAGAACCCTCTTTTACGAAATTACCGAGAAGCAAAAGGGAGAGGAGCGTAAAGAAAACGTTGGGAATTCGCGCGAATCCCTCACCGAAAAGAAGGCCGACTAAGTAGAGCATTTCCATATTCTGAGGGAATGCGGAGAGCATATTATAGGGGAGGAACTGAATACGTTCGGATTCTAGGTAAAGGCGTGGGAAATAAAGGTGATATTTGAGCCCATCATAAGATAAATCTGGGCCAGAAAGACCCAAAAAACAAGCCCCAAAATAAAGGAAGCAAAAAATTAAGATTCCCCTTTGAAGGAGTGAATCCGGTCGCTTCAGTTGTAGATTTTTGAGGAGCCTTCTATATTTCCAACAAGACGCCACAGAAATCAAAAATAAGATTAAGAGAAGACCATAAAGCGATAGCCTTGAAAGGAGACCTAAAATTCCAAGCAGCATGACCAGCTGCGAAAGAAGCCATGCTCCCAACCCACAAGAAAGCGAGATGATTAGAAAAGCATCCTGCGTCTTATGAAGACGAAGGTATCGCAGCAAAGGAACTCCTATCCCGAAGGAAAGAAGGAAAAACCCAACAAGAAATGCAGTATGTGCGATCACAAGAAGTGATTCAAAAATGACGGGCATCTTTACCTCTTACTCACAAATTATATCACTAAGAAGCGTTGCTCTATAAAAATAAAATCCCCGCTAGAGGAACGTTTCTCTAACGGGGAAATTGAGAATTTCGAATATTATTTACTGTACCACTTGTTCAGCATTCACCTAAGGACGTGGGCCAATTTTGTAGATATAAGTATTTTGGGGGGTGTCAAAGAAGAATTCCGCGTCTTGACGGTCATCCAAATTCATTCCGAAGGTATAGCCATATGTTGAATTCCAGGGACCTTGGAAATTGCTTGAAAGCCCTATAGGCCCTCTGTCCCATCACTTCCATAAAGCGTGAAATGTGTGGTTTCAAGCTTTAAGTCAATAGTGCCAGAAAGAGGTGTTGATTGGTCCCAAACAATGATGACTCTTTGCCTTCCCTATGAGGTTTTTATCCTGCCAGCAGGAAAATTGATGGGGTTTCAGACATTCCTTTGCCATTTGTTCTAAATCGCCTTTGCCTCTGTTGTGAATTATGGTATAGACTCTTTCCATAGCCTCTTTGCCCTAACCCCCCTGCCTCTGCCACAAGAGTAAGGGCTATTACAAATTCGGGGATCATTTGATGATTGCCATGATGAGCAATGTCAACAGGCCAAGAGACAGAAGGCTCCCAAGGAAAACGACCATCCATCCGACATATTTGCATCCTATTTTGTAAAATTCCTCATATCCACTCATCTTTTTACCTCGTAAAGGTATCCATTTTGAGTCCAACCCGCACCAAAGAAAATCTCCGGATTTCCATCTCCATTAAGATCCATTCCAAGTGGAGAACTTCCGTATCTTGAATTCCATGGTCCTTGGAAGTTACTGATAAGTCCAGTGGGGCCAGTGCCATCAGATCCAAATAAAGAAAAATGAGTATTCTCTGTCGAAAGATAGACAGTAGAAGGAAGCTTTGCAGATCTGCCCCACACAATGTCAAGTTCCCCGACAGGAGTTGTATATTGTTTAAAACGACCTCCGCTACTTGGTGCAAGAGAAGCCAGATCTTTATAACCATCTTTATCGAAATCTGCTATAGTACTCGCAAACCCATAGGTATTGTCCCATGGAAAAGCAAATCCATATATCTTTGTTTCTGCCAAGGTAGAAATGGTTCCTAAAGACCCATAGGTTATGTAGATCATTGAGCGCGATTCGCTCGAAACAAGCTCATCTATCCCATCCCCATTGAGATCTCCAAACAGCACATTAATATATCCATAAGGATTAAGTGTGTAAGCACTTTTCCAATTGCTATTTAGAGAAAGTCTCTTTGTGCCGAAGATTGAAGAAGAGCCAAAGACTGCCCTTAAATATCCCACGGAGATAATCTTTGGCGCGACTGCAATGTCCTTATAAGCATCTCCGTTGAAATTGCCGATTGCAATAGAAATGCCCTGCCTTTCCCCGGCTTCTCCGTATAAAAACAAGTTGACATTGGATTCGGAAAGGATCATGGAACTTTGGCCAAAATTGATAAAGGTGATTCCATAAACTTCTCCTCCATCAGTAAAGGCATTCAAGGGACCGTCGGCTTGCGGCGCGCCGATCAGTAGATCCGCCCTTCCATCTCCATTGATGTCTCCGGAAGCCAAGGAAAATCCGGCCCAGTCATCTTGATCCTGTCCATAAAAGGTAAAACTTGGGGGCTTTGAAGAAAAATCCCAGGTGGATCCAAGATTGGCTCTTGTGTTCCCGAGCACTACATACACTTCCCCTCTTCCGTCTCTTAATCCTCCACCAAGGTCTATTACCGGAAGACTAAATACAATGTCATCGAAACCATCCCCATTTAAATCGGCCACCGTAAGCCAGCTCATCTGATGTGTCTTCACAATGTCCGCCGACCATGGAAATTTCTTTTTTGTAACAATCAAAAAATCAGGGCTTGAGAACCTTCGCCCGTTTAAAGAAGACAAGGTAGCGTCAAAAAAACTCCGACGTATCTTTTCGCCGAGGTACTTCCAGTAAACACAAGATCTGGGATACCATTTCCATTAATGTCTCCCGCCATGATTTGATAAGGGGCAGATAGACTTCCTCCTCCAAAGATAGTAGCAGCTGGTGGATCAAAACCGAGGTCTTTGGTTACTCCTGCATTTACCGGATTAACCGCTATTAAAAACAAGTAGATGAAACAAATCGGCATCAAGATCTTTTTCATGTCAAGCCTCCTCTTTTCAATCGTCGTCTCTTCCATTGAAGAGATAGTACACAAATTCTGTGAAGATCGGAGAAATAATCATAAGAACCACAAACATTTTAAGGTTCATGCTTAGTTTTCTTTCTTTTTTTGATCAACGAATGCCAAACTTTTACGAAAGGTTCCGCAAACAAGGCTAAGTCAGCTATGAAAGGAGTTTCTAATTTTCTTTCTTCCCAAGATTTCTCAAAGGGATCTTTCATGTCGTTTTCTCTTTTGGAATGGTCATTTCTTGCGTCTGGAGCCGCCTTCTGACTCTTAATTTTGGCCTTTGCCAAGACCCCTCCTTTGACTCCTGAAATTTTCTTTCATAAAAACGTCGATTCTCGGAAGTACTTTTAAAAAGTAGGTTTACGTCATTTTTAAAACGTTATAATTACTTTTGCATAAACAAGTTACGTTAAATCCTCGTTTTAAGTATGCCTGACAATTGTGCAATTGTCAAGAGTGACAAGAAATTTTTATGGGTATTGACTCTCCGCCATACATGTGCTATACTTTGTACAGACAATAAAGTGTACAGGAGGATGCCATGAAAACGATGAGTGTTTCAGCGACAAGGGCTGAGCTTTTGCCCATTATTCGAAAAATTTCAAAGAGCCACGAAAGGTACATTCTCGCTTACAGGAATAAGCCGGTCGCAGTACTTTTGGATATTGAAGAATACCGAGGTCTTCTTGAGACCCTGAGACTTCTTGAAGACCCCACATTTATGGAAGGGATGCGCGAAGCGGAGAAGGATGTCAAAGAAGGACAAACCTACTCTGTGGAGGAGGTTTTTAAAAGACTTCTTAAAGAGTAATGGCAACTTTTAAAGTTCTCATCACCCGCCGGGCTGTTAAAGACCTCAAAAAAATCCCTCCAAAGCTTCAAGAAAAAGCCAGGGACATCTTTTTGAATGTTCTCGCCGAAGAGCCTTTTTCGGGGGAAAAGCTCGTTGGAGACCTTAAAGGAAATTATTCCTACGAACTCACCTACAAAGATCGTATTGTGTATTCCATAGACAAGAAGGAAAAAATTGTGTATGTCAAACGGGTAAAGGGGCATTATGAGAATTGAAACGCTCATTCACCAAGGACTTTTCGGACAGACTTGGAGATTTGTTCCGGTTCGAAGGGTTTCACGATGTAGTCGACGGCGCCGGCGTTGAGGGCGGTTGCAGCGGTTTCGACGGAATCATATCCCGTGACGATCAGGACAGGAAGATCGGGCTGCATTTTCTTAAGTTCCTTAAGGGCCGTCAGGCCATCCATCTTCGGCATCTTAATGTCCATGATGATCAAGTCCGGCTTGTTTTCGTGAAGGTATAGAAGAACATCTTGTCCGTTTGCTGCAAAAATGAGGTCGTAGTTATCGGCGAGGATCAATTTGTAAGATTCCCGGATATTCGGCTGGTCGTCGCAGATCAAAATCTGTTTTTTCATAAAATCACCTCATAGTGTTGGGGGCGAGGAGACCGAGAGACATTTGGCCCCCGTCTTTCCACTGTTTTCGATGAAGTGGGGAAGGGAGGCATTAAAATAGAGTCTGTCCCCGGGACCGAGGGAGTAATTTTTGCCGCCCACCACAATCTTCACGTTTCCGGAGAGGCAGTATAGAAATTTTTCTGTATTGTTCCTTGCTTCTTCCACAGCCGTTCTTCCCTCAGGCGAAAGCCGAATCAGAATGGGCATCATCTTTTTGGAAAGGGCCTGCGACGTCAAAAGGATGGAAGAAGTTTTTTCGTCGTGGACAAAAACACCCTCCTTTTGTCTTTCTGAAACGGCTTCGACCTTTTTCTCATCCGTTCCAAGATCACGATAGAGATCTGCAAGGCTGATTCCCAACGCGTCACAGATTTTCACGTGGGATTCAAGGCGCCCGGTCATAATCCCATTCTCAATTCGGCTTAGGGTGGCCTGAGCGACCCCTGATTTTGAAAAAACTTCTGCAAGCGTCATTCTTTTTTCCTGCCGGATGGTCCGGATTTTCTCTCCGATTTCCATGATACCTCCTTCATAAGGATACCTTAAATTTTCATATATGTCAATAAAAATTTGAAGAATTTGGAAGTCTTTCAAATAGTTGTTATCTATTGGAATATAGTGTATTAAGTAAAGTTACGACTAAATTTTGTTTTTATTAACTTTAAAAAAGTTGAAATTAAATCATGAAGTATTGACAAAATAGCAAAACTCAGGCATGCTTGTCATGCAGTGGGAAATTGGATGGGGGTAGGAGTGAAGGATGTTCCCTATATGAAATACGAAGCGATGTCTCACCATCCTAACAC
>Ga0105164_10001199_pt1 | contig 16848 bp, 12 predicted proteins | sample VDWuncwatermetaG_FD_89674 | JGI IMG/M metagenome (GOLD analysis project Ga0105164, IMG submission 89674) | Wastewater microbial communities from Netherlands to study Microbial Dark Matter (Phase II) - VDW unchlorinated drinking water | ecosystem: Environmental > Aquatic > Freshwater > Drinking...
GTAGTTTCTATTGTCAAAGGATTATAAATTATTAGTTTTGACAGGATTTACAGGATTTATATCAAAAACTTTAATAGGTTATTCATACTTTTATGCAAATAATAACCGTGTTTCATAACTTCCGTGTCTCCGTGTCTCCGTGGTTTATTATCCACAGAAATCTCAGATTTTTTATCTGTGTAATCTGTGTAATCTGCGGTTTCAAACTTTTTCCCTGTAAAACCTTTGCCATGGGAGATGCTTCGAAGGTTGCTTTTGTACAATTGCAATATGATGGCGGAAACTGGAATCCCAGGCCTAATGCCGGAAAACGTCTTATGTGGGAACTCATTAAACGCACCAGTGTTGAAGCGCGAATTGACACCATTAGCCTTCGGGCGGATGATGTTAACCTATTTGAATACCCATTCCTTTATATGTCGGGGGATCAGGAATTCCCACCCCTCAGCGAAAAAGAAATTAGCAACTTGAAATTATACCTGGAATTTGGAGGCACGCTTTTAATTGACGACTGCATCGGTAAGAGCGATTTCGGATTTGACAAATCCATTCGACGTGAAATTAAAAGGTTATTTCCAAATAAATCACTAGAAAAACTGCCCGCCGATCACACCATCTTCAAATCTTTTTACTTGCTTAATCAGGCGTATGGCAGAATTATGGAAAAGACATTTCTGGAGGGTATAACATTAGAGAACCGCACAGCTATTATTTATTCACAGAACGATCTGGGCGGCGCCTGGGCAAAAAATCCGCTCGGAAGCTGGGAATATGAGGTAATACCAGGAGGCGAGACACAAAGAAATATGGCATTTCGTCTGGGTATAAACATTATCATGTACGCCCTAACAGGCGACTACAAGCAAGATCAGGTACACCTGCCTTTTATCTTGAGAAGGCAGATGTGATATAAAGTTAAATAAGACAGGATGGGCAGGATAAATAGGGTGATACAGGACAAATTAAAGCAACAACGCCACAATCAAAAATCAAGTTACACGGTGATTATAGTAAACGTCATAAATGAGTATACATAAAAACATGTCATTGCGAGCGGAGCGAAGCAATCTTTCCTAGAGATTGCTTCGGGACTTTGTCCCTCGCAATGACGACTTACTTTTGTCGTCGACTGTAATTATAATTTGCGGGCGGGGTTGAATGTGTTTTGCGCGGCTCCTGGAACAATGAAGGTAACAACTGACGGTGCGCCAACCGCAACAGGAACAACCCGAACAACAGGAACAACAATGTCGGATTTCGTTGCGCCAGTACTCAAATTTTGCGGGGCTATCTCCGCAAGAAGCCGGAGTCCCTTTCTTCACGGAGAAAGGGAGCGTGCATGAATTGAGTCCAGACCCTGCTCTGGTGTCGGCTGTACAAACAGAGCCGAACAAATTATAACCCGCTGTCCCCGGGGTTAGTATGGAAACTGAAAGCTCCGGGGAAGTAAAATTTCATGAAATATGATGCATCCCTGAGATATATTTCACGCTGGTTCAATCTTGCAGATTGAACCAGCAAGAAACAACCGGGTTTAATGCAACAAATAAAACGGCTATGCACAAAGATGAGCAGAAATTTTCTGGATTTATGCTCATAGCTGGCATTTCATAGAAACTTCCGATAAGCATTTTTGTGGAGGGCCATTCGATGGCAGAAAACGAGCCTGTATATATTATCAGCGACAATCCTGAAAAAGACTCCGGGTTGTTTGGTTTTGACGGCTATGCTAAGACCATTGCTGAACTCATAGCATATAAGGATAATAAGACGTCATTGGTTATTGGTATTTACGGGCCGTGGGGTTCAGGAAAAACCACATTAATGCAAACAGTATTAAGCTATTTCAGAAAAATTGATGATTATAAAGATAAAGACCATTTTCGGAACATTAAAACTGTATGGTTCCAGGCTTGGAAGTACAAGGAAGAGGAAGAAATCCTTGCCGCCTTAATTGAAGAGATTTTCAAGGTAATGAAGAGGGATGGTTTTCTTGAAAACTGTAAAGCTCAAATAGAAACCCTGGTAAAGAAGTTTGATACGTTAAAGTTCATTGGAAAGTTTACAGAACTTTTTAGTGGAGTAGATGTAAGTGAATTTTTTTCCAAACTCAAATATAGAGAAAAGCTCGGTTTTTTTGATACCTTTCAGGATTTTTTTGACAGCCTCCTCTGGGAGTACCTTAATTGGCGTCCAAAGAAATCAACAGGTGAAAAACCAGATGACAAAAAAGGCGTCCTTGTTGTTTTCATTGACGACCTTGACAGATGTCCAAAAGGAAGGATTCTTAAGGTACTCGAAACCATAAAGTTATTTATGGATAAGGAAGGCTGTGTCTTTGTAATTGGCGCTGCCAATGAAATTATCGAAAATGCTTTAAAAGAGACGTACAGTGAAGATTCCAGTAAGTTTATGGATAAGATAGTACAAGTTACATTTAATTTACCACAGGTCACAGAAAAGGATTTTGAATCTTATATTGAAAATATCCGTCCTGACATTAAGAAAGATATAGTTCCTCATTTAAGTTTAATTACCCCAGTAATGCAAAACAACCCGAGGAGATTGAAGCGGTTCTTGAATAACCTTAGCTTGCAGGAAGGGTTTCTGAAAAATAAAGGTATTCAGATATCTTTCCCTCACTTATTATACTGGAATATCATTGATTATGTTTATCCTTCATTGAGAAATGATATAAAAGAAAATCGCCAAACGTTCTTTACGCTCAAAGAACAAATACATGATATAGCTCGAACAACCAGCGATGGGGATGCTTGGGATATCACGGAGGATATGTTAAAGAAAATTCCACTATCCCTTCAAGGATATATAAAAGACAAAAAACTCATTGATATCATAAGGAATTTCGATATCGACCAGAATACCCTGAATCAATTGGTGACATTGAGTGGAATCGTGGAAAGTGTTGAAGAGGTAAAAGAAAAAGCAGAAAGAGAAGAGCGAATTGCTTTTGATGAAGTGGTAGAAGTTCCCGCAGGTGAATTTCTTTATGGTGATGACAAACTAAAAGAGAATATAGATTATTCATTTTTGATAGATGTTTATCCTGTTACGAATAGTCAGTATAAAAAGTTTATTGCAGCAGGAGGATATACGAATGAGGAGATATTGAAGAAGTGCTGGACCGAAGAAGGAAGAAAGTGGAGAAAAGCAGAAAATGTAACCCAGCCGGGATATTGGCATGATGAAAAATGGAATCAACCCGATCATCCGGTAGTAGGCGTGAGTTCCTATGAGGCAGAGGCTTATGCTAAATGGGCAGGAAAAAGGCTTCCGACGGAAAAGGAATGGGAGAATGCCGCGCGAGGCACCGATGGGAGAGTGTATCCCTGGGGAGCCGAATTCGATAAAGAGAAATGCAATACACACGAATCCGGTTTAGATAGAACGACACGCGTAATCCTTTATCCGAACGGTATAAGTCCGTATGGATGCTATGACATGGCAGGAAATGTCTGGGAGTGGACGGATAGCTGGTATAAAAAGGATAAAACGCGTGTTTTGCGCGGCGGCTCCTGGCTCGATGGTGGTGACGACTGCCGGTGTGCCAGCCGCTACGGGAGCGGCCCGCTTGGCAGGACATCAATGTCGGATTTCGTTGCGCCAGGACTCTTAAATGAATAGCAATCAGCTTTCAGCTATTAGCTGTTAGCAAACAAAGGTATCCGTCTTCAATAAGAAATTGGTATGAGAGATTTCAAACAGTTAAAGGTATGGCAGAAAAGCCATCAATTGACATTGGAAATCTATAAAGCCACAGCAACATTTCCAAAAGAGGAGATTTATGGATTGACGAGTCAGATAAAACGTTCGTGTGTTTCAATAGCTGCGAACATTGCAGAAGGCTGTGGTAGGAACGGAGAAAATGAGCTTGCACGATTCTTTCAGATGGGGATGGGTTCAGCAAGCGAGTTGGAATATTACCTGTTGCTTACTCACGATCTTGGAATATTGAAAACATCAGATTACGAGCATCTTAATGACGAGGTGTGCGAAGTAAAACGTATGCTAACGTCATTTATTCAAAAGCTGAAAGCTGATCGCTAACAGCTAATACATAAGAATGAATATGGAAAATTTCACACAGTGGAATCTCACGTTCGTAGGTTTAGAAAACCTTGGTTTGCGTGTGCTAGTAGTATGTCTGGCAATTACTGCACTATACTTTTCATGGCTGAGCATTAAAGCTATCAATCCTGTTACTAAACGATTGTTACTTCTCACACTTCGGTTCGTTGCTACAGTACTCGTAGTTATTCTCCTCCTCCAGCCACAAATAGAACAAAAAGAGGTGGTGAAATTAAAAAATAAGGTAGTATGCCTATTGGATAATTCAAAGAGCATGACTCTAAAAGGAGGCGATACCGGCGTCACCCGATTTCAACTTGTCAATAATTTCTTTGAAGACAATGCACCCTTTCTTGAGAAATTACAAAATAATTTTGACGTCGATTATTTATCCTTTTCCGACACGATCAAAGAGATTTCCTACCATGACGTTAAAAATGGTCTTCCCCTCGATGGAACAAACACCGATATCACTCAGACACTCAAGCTCCTTAAGAAACGATATGAGGGCAAATCCGTTATGGGTTTTTTGGTTTTCTCAGATGGCGCGGACACCGTCGAACTTCCTTCAAGTGTAAATAAACTCGATATCATTTCAAATCTCGTGAAAGAACTTTCAGCTCCCTTCTTCACATTCTCGCCAGCCGGCGACATGGAAGTTAAGGATATCGCCATCAGCAATGTTTCCTACGACAGTTTCACCTTTGTAAGAAGCCCGTGGAAGGCGGGCGTCGTCATAAAAATTTTTGGCTATAAAGGACTCAAGCTTCCCATCACTCTCAAACAAGGGAATGATATCATTTCCTCCAAGGTCTTAAACACGCAAGACGAAAGGGAACTTCATATAGACCTGTCGTTCACCCCTTACACAACAGGAACGTTTTTATACACCATATCCCTTCCCATTCAGCCCGACGAAGCGATTGCAGAAAATAATCAAGTCAGTTTTATGGTAAAAGTGGTACGCGACAAAATCAGGATTATGCACGTCTGCGGACGCCCTTCCTGGGATGAACGTTTTCTGAGGCGGGTATTAAAAAGTGACCCCAACATCGATCTCATATCTTTCTTCATCTTGAGAACGCCGACCGATGTTTCTGAGGCAAGAAACGAAGAACTCAGTCTCATCCCTTTCCCTGTAGATGAACTATTCACACAGGCGCTGAGCAGCTTTGATTTAGTTATTGTTCAAAATTTTGACTATCGCCCTTACGATACGTCGTTTTTCCGATTTTCACATTATTTAAAAAACATTCAAAAATTTGTAAGAGAACAAGGCGGCGGCTTTGTGATGATTGGCGGTGATATTTCGTTTTCACAAGGAGGATATGACGGTACGGCTATAGAGGAAATACTCCCCGTGAATATCAATACGGAAAAGGAAACCATCGATACGTCTCGTCTAAAGGCGATACTGACCAACGACGGGATGAAACATCCTGTAACCATCCTCGATGGTAATGCAGATAGAAATATCGCTCTATGGAAAGACCTCCCCGAACTTGACGGATGTAATATAACTACGCTAAAAACAGATGCAATACCCTTGGTGATCTATCCAACGAAAGGAAATCCGCCTCTCATTTCTGTCAAGGATGTGGGACAGGGACGGTGCATGGCCATTACAACCGATTCTTTATGGCGATGGAATTTTCTCTCGGTTGGAAAAGGCGGAAGCAATAGGCATTATATAAAATTTTGGCAAAATGCCATAAAATGGCTCATTAAAGACCCTACTCTAAACCCCATACGAATAACGGTAAATAAAGAAACATTTTTGCCAAATGAAGAAGTGCAAATCAAGGTTGAGGCACTGGGTAGAAATTACCAGCCCATGGACGGCGTACAATTAGGCATCGATGTTACCAATGAATTTTCCGGGAAAAGCATATTTTTTACCAATGGAGTTACTGGCGGTGACGGCCAGTACAAATTTACCATAAAGCACGATAGCGAAGGTTACTATATTGTTAAAGTTACGGCAAAGAAAGAAAACGACGAACTTGGACAGGATTACGCAGTCTTTAATATCGCCTTGGAAAACAAGGAATTCAAAGACCCTTCTATCCGAAGGGACATTCTTAGCAAATTGGCCGAAGTTTCTAACGGAAAGTACTTCAATCTTCCCGTAAAAAATGTCGAAGAAAATTTCTCTATTGAAAATCCTCCTATCGTAAAACTTGTGGGTAAACGACAAATCACGTTATGGGATAATGGCTACATCTTTATGATAATACTGGCAGCCTTTTCACTAGAATGGTGGATAAGAAAGCGCAGCGGATTAAGTTAAATAAAAAACACTTGCAATAAAATGTTTCATTTAGTATATTTGAATGCTTTCAAAAATCTTATGGACGCTATTATACCGTGGTATAAGCAGGAGAGACTCTTTGATAATAGCGATTGATGGGCCTGCAGGTTCTGGGAAAAGCACTATTGCCAGGATGTTGGCAAAACATCTAGGCTTTAACTATCTCGATACGGGTGCAATGTATCGGGCGCTTACGTGGAAAGCGATGCAGAAGGGTGTAGCTCTCGAAGATGAAAATGCCTTGTGCCAACTCATGGATCAAACCACCCTTGAACTGCAATGTAAGGATGCGAGCTTAAATGTATTTGTAGATGGAATCAACGTTACGAAAGAAATCCGTTTACCCTCCATTACAAATAACGTTCATTACATCTCAAATACCCCCGGAATTCGACAGCGTATGGTAAAGCTTCAACAAAGATTTACAGTTGAAGGAAACGTTGTTGCCGAGGGAAGAGATATGGGGACTGTTGTGTTCCCACAGGCGGAAAAGAAATTTTTTTTAGATGCAGAGATTGAAGAACGCGCCCAAAGACGCTATGCTGATTTTAAGCCATCAACCAGTGAAATTTCTTTTGACGCCGTTATAAAAGACATAGAAATACGTGATAGACGGGATACAACAAGAAATAATTCGCCTTTAGTAAAGAGTAGCGATGCGATTTATATCAATACCACAAAATTAACCATCGAACAAGTGTTTAATAAGATACTCAAAGAAATCGAGTCAAGCGTAAAAAAATAGGACTTTGCTGCACAAAAATGTATTTTATTTCATTAAACTTTTTCAGTTTATATTTACTATTTTCGGAGAATTTATCAAATTATGTATCGTGACATTTTAAAAGAGTACAATGTTAATTTAATTGATATTGAAAGGGAAATTGACGAAATTGTTGGGTGCGGTGATGCGAAAAAGAAGATAGAATCCACGTATTATGATTCCATCCAGAACTTTGAAGTAGGCTCAGTCCTTAAAGGGCGTATCCTCAGTGTTCTTGGAGACAATGTTATTATAGACTGTGGATACAAATCTGAAGGTATGGTTCCCAAGTTTGAATTTGACGCTCCTTCCGAAATAAAGATTAATGAAGAGATAGAAGTCTTATTAGAAGCAGTAGAAGACGACTCGGGACTTATTAAATTGTCCAAACGCAAAGCAGACCGCATACGCGGCTGGGAAAGGGTCATTTCTAAATACAAAGAAGGCGATATCATAACTGGGCGCGTTACGAGAAAGATTAAAGGAGGCCTTCTCGTTGATATGGGTGTGCCTATATTCTTACCGGCCTCGCAAATAGATGTAAAACCTCCCGGCGATATTTCGCAATACATTGGACAAGAAGTTACCTGCAGGATTCTTAAAATAGATGAAGCACGCCAAAATATCGTTGTTTCCAGAAGAAAGCTCATCGAAGAAGATAGAGACAAGAAGAAACAGGGATTATTGGCAGAAATTGAAGTTGGGCAAATCAGAAAAGGCGTCGTAAAAAACATTGCCGACTTCGGTGCATTTATAGACCTGGGAGGCCTTGACGGACTCCTCCATATTACCGATATGAGTTGGGGCAGGATAAGTCACCCTTCAGAAATGTTAGCGATTGACGATGAAATTGAGGTAAAAATACTCGGCATCGATAAAGAAAAAGAAAAGGTTGCCCTTGGATTAAAACAAAAGTCTGAAAATCCCTGGTTGCACATAGAAGAAAAATACCCTGTCGGTTCCAGGGTAAAAGGCCAGGTTGTTAACATAATGGCATACGGTGCCTTTGTAAAATTGGAAATGGGCATTGAGGGTCTTGTCCATATTTCTGAAATGTCATGGACCCGCCGCATTAACCACCCATCAGAAGTGGTAGCTATTGGGGATATGGTAGAGGTTGTCGTTCTGAAAATAGATAGAGAAAAAGAAGAAATCTCTCTCAGTATGAAACAAACGGAGGTCAATCCATGGACAGTTATTGAAGAAAAATATCCCGCTGGAACCAGGATAAAAGGCCGTGTCCGCAACTTAACTAATTACGGCGCATTTATCGAAATCGAAGAGGGCGTGGATGGTTTGCTTCATATCTCAGATATGTCCTGGGCAAAGAAAGTGGGGCATCCTTCTGAAATTGTTAAGAAGGGGGACAAAATCGAGGCGGTGGTGCTTTCTGTCGATCGTGAAAAAAAGAGGGTTGCATTAGGCCTGAAACAATTATCCGACGACCCATGGACAAAAGAAATTCCCGATAAATTTAAGGCAGGCGATATTATCCCAGGGAAAGTCACCAAACTAACAAATTTTGGTGCATTTCTGGAGCTCGGCAATGGAGTTGAAGGATTGTTACATGTTTCAGAATTTTCCGATGAAAAAGTAACCAATCCCGCTGATGTGGTAAATATCGGTGACGAATTGGAAGTCCGGATCATTCGCATCGAACCTGAAGCAAGAAAGATTGGGCTCAGCCTCAAAAAATTATCAGATTCAGAAGTAAAGGGCGACAAGTCATCTTCAAACGCAGATCCGCAACAGCAACCCTGCGGTGAAGCTACGGATGCATCTGAAAAGGAATAGATCACAGGAGATAACCACACGGAAACCGCTTTACAAATATACTTAAAAGAAATTAATACCATTCCGTTATTATCTCTTGAAGAAGAAAAGGAAGTTACCAAAAGGGTAAAAGAAGGAGACACAAAGGCGCGAGAAAAGTTGATACGTTCTAACTTACGATTAGTCGTTAGTATTGCAAAAGAATATGTGAATCGCGGTCTCTCGTTTTTAGATCTGATCGAAGAAGGAAATATAGGCTTAATTCGCGCCGTTCAGGGATTTAATCCATCGACCGGATATAAATTTAGCACGTATGCCACATGGTGGATTAAGCAAGCAATCCGCCGAGCCTTAACCGACAAGGCAAAAACGATCCGTATACCCTCTTACATGTTTGAAAAAATATCGAAATTGAAAAGCACTTCTATCGATCTATTGGATAAGCTTGAAAGGCCACCCAGCCGTGATGAACTTGCAAAAGAAATGGATATTACCGCAGAAAAAGTGGAATCCATTGAATATGCCATACGTTCAACCGGACCCATCAATACTACCAGTATTACAGGTTCAGATATTATCTGGGCTCTGAGCAGCAAAAAAACACTTCCACCTGAAGATGAATTGGAAGAAACCTATGAAAGAGAAGCCCTGGAACATCTCTTAGAAGTAATTGACAAAAGAGAAGCCATGGTGATAAAAATGCGATACGGATTGGAAAGTGGCGAGATTAAAACTTTGGAAGAAATTGGGAAACTATTGAATATAAGCCGTGAACGCGTCAGACAAATAGAAAAAGAAACTATTCAAAAACTACATTATATTCTAACGAAAGAGAAATAACCGTGGACGATTTAAAAAAACTAGTGCGTGATGTCCCTGACTTTCCCAAAAAGGGCATTATCTTCAAAGACATTACGCCCCTATTGCAAAATCCAGAAGGACTCAGAGAGGCAGTTGAAACGATTTCGAACCACTATAAAAACAAAAAGATTGATATTGTAGTTGGCGCCGAAGCGCGTGGTTTTATCTTGGCTCCCACCATTGCCTTTAACATTGGCGCTGGATTCGTCCCCGTCAGAAAATCTGGCAAACTCCCTTACGAAAAGATTAGCATGAGCTACGCACTTGAATATGGGACGGATACGCTTGAAATTCATAAGGACGGCATTAAAAAAGGACAACAAGTTCTCATGGTAGATGATTTATTGGCGACAGGCGGAACAATGACTGCTTGCTGCAAATTGGTTGAATCTTTAGGTGGAAAAATTATAGGGTGTGCCTTTTTAATTGATTTGACCTTCCTAAATGGCAAAAAAGCCTTGAACAAATACGACGTATTCTCCCTTATAAAATATTAAAAATATTTAATTGGTTTATCTGATTCCCTTATTTTAAAGTTATTTCAATTGACTGGCCTTCTTTCCAGATTTGGTTAAATACCTTCGCATTCTTTAACGCATCTATTACCTGCTTTTCAATCCACATAATAACATCGCTATAGCCACAGCTAAAACACCTGACCATCAGAGGACCTTTCATCTGTTTTACAACCACAGAAATAGATTCTCCTCCGCAGTTTGGGCACTTGGTTGAAGAAACTACAGCTTTATATTTTTCCCCAATTTCTTTATTTGGATTTGAAAAATGTTCTGACATTTTTATACTCCTTTAAAAGTGTCGAATATATCAATATTGAATGCGCCTTTTAAAACAAATCTTCCCAAAAAAAAGTTTCAAAAAATTTATTGCGTTCACGATTTTTATTACAAGTCCGTAGATTTAACGATCTTTTTTGTAAGGGTGGTGGGCGCTAGTGGATTCGAACCACTGATCCCTTGCGTGTGAAGCAAGTGCTCTAGCCGCTGAGCCAAGCGCCCGCAACATTACTCGATATTTTATTAAATAATTGCACTGAATTCCATGAAAAATATTTACGCCACATTAATTTTTTGATTTCTCTTATGTTTCTCCCCAATCAACTATATCTGCAACTTTGCTGTAAATAACAATCTTAAAGTTTTCTACTACTTGAGGCTGTTCACACTAACTATTCCCATTGGTAAGCCTTCCGGTACTCACACGGGTGCTGCGCTTTACTATTAAATGTACCATCTTAAAATTCTTTGACAAGGGATTTTTTTATTACTAAAATCAACATTAACTTAATTGTCTCTTGTTATAAAAAAGGAGATTCCCCATGAGTACTAAAGACAGCCATTTTTCTCGCAGAGATTTTTTGAGGCATACGGTCATCGGTACTGTTGGAGTAGGAATGAGTCTTAGCGGCTTGAATAGTTTGCAAACAGCAATTGGATCCGATGAGTCGCCTTCCCCGCCTCACGATAAAAGCAAGGTAATTGCTGTTAAAAACAGTGGGATTATGAGCGGTGGCAAACCAGATCAAAAATTTGTCCAAAATATGGTAAACGAAGGCATGTTTACCCTTACAGGTAAAAAAACCCCTGCAGAGGCATGGCGCACATTCTTTACCCCAAAGGATGTTGTGGGGATCAAGATCAACCCAATCGGAGGGAAAAAACTTTCTACGCAACCAGAAGTGGTCAATACGATTATCCTCGGTCTGATTGCCGCCGGCGTAAAGGAAAACAATATTATTGTATGGGACCGTTTTGACGAACACTTGACCCTCGCTGGTTACCAAATAAACAAGGGAAACAGCGGTATCCGCTACTATGGAACTGAACAAACAACAGGCTACGACAAAGCGGTTTTCTATGAATCGGAAGATGACGACTTCAACTTGCGCCAGAATAATGAAGTCAGGTCGTTCTTCAGCAAGATTGTTACCCAACAAGTAACAGCCATAATCAACGTCCCCGTTATGAAGGATCATGGGATCGCAGGGGTAACCTTATGCCTCAAAAACATTGCCTTCGGAGTCATAAATAATACGGCAAGGTTTCACCCGTCTCCTTATTTCTGCGATCCAGCTACCGCCGAAGTATGCTCCCATCCTGCGATCAAAGATAAAGTTCGTCTCCATATCGTAGACGCACTGCAGGCATGTTTCTCTGGCGGACCTGTAGACATGAAACCGCAAACAATATGGAATGAAGAGCAATTATTTTTTGGAACTGACCCCGTGGCCATTGACCGAATTGGGCTTGAAATCATAGACAAAAAACGCAGAGAAAATAACTGTATGTCTATATTTCAAAAAGCAAAACACATTGCTACCGCGGAGAAAAAAGGACTAGGAGTTTTTGACAGAAAAAATATTGAATTAATAGAACTCACCATATAAAAGACATTTTCTTTCCAAAAAATTGATATGAATTAAAACATCTCTGCCTTGCACATAAATTTATTACCCTGTAGCATCATTAATCGTTGTCATACATTTGGCTTTGTTGAAATATGAGGGGTTATACCTTGTTCACCTTGCATTTCCGTAAGAACCCTGGTGCTCTTGTCAAGCGGAGAGAGTTCTTCTATTTCCTTCTTGCTTCCAGCACCCAGCGTTTTGAACTTTCGCGCAGAAAGAAGCACACGCCCTTCGAATGACGCTACTGCCGCGTTAAATGCTTCAACTGCCTTACTAAGAGACCCTCCGAGTTTCATCAGATGTTCTACCATTGTGGCAATACGCTCGTGAAGCTCCTGGCCAAGTTCACTAATTTTTTGAGCGTTTTCGACTACCTGCTCCTGTCGCCAGCCGTAATGCACGGCGCGCAGTAGCGCAATCAGTGTGGTTGGCGTTGCCAGGATGACACGCTGGTTGACTCCCTCCTCTATGAGTGATGGTTCCTGCTCAAGCGCTGCGCTGAAAAACGTCTCGCCCGGCAGAAAGAGCACCACAAATTCAGGGGTGGGTTGGAATTGATCCCAATAGGATTTGGCGCTCAATTTGGAAATGTGAGACCGAATCTGTTGCGCATGTTCCTTGAGTTTGGCTGAACGCTGGTCATCGTTTGAAGACTCCAGCGCTTCGAGGTAAGCCTTCAGAGGCGCTTTAGCGTCAATAACAATATTCTTGCCTCCCGGCAGTCGCACGATGACGTCTGGCCGCAGCCGGCTATCTTCCGTTATTGCGGTTTGTTGCTGGTAAAAATCGCAACGTTCCAACATGCCTGCAATCTCAACTACCCTCTTCAACTGTATTTCTCCCCAATTGCCTCGAACCGTTGGCGCTCTGAGCGCCTTGGCCAGATTACCTGTTTCAGACTGCAACTTCTCCTGTGTGTAAATAAGGGATTTGACCTGCTCTGTCAGACTTCCGTAAGCAAACTGGCGGGCATTCTCTAATTCCCGAACATGAATGTCAACCTTCTCCAGTGATTGTTTAAGAGGTGTGACGAGATTTTCCACAGCCTTTTGTCTTTGTTCGAGGTCGCCCTTTGCTTCGGCCTGGTATTTTTCCAGGGTTGCTTTTGCCAGTTCCAGAAAGGACTGATTATTGCTTTTCAGCGCCTCGGCTGAAAGGGCTTGAAAGGCATCGCGCAATTTCATGCCGACATCGTTAAGAATGGCAAGTTTTTCGTCAGCAGCCTTGCGCTCATGTTCGAGTGTGGTTTCTAGTCGTGCGACTGATTGATTGAGTCTAGAGATTACTTCGTTCTTTTCATTTAGGTCTGCCCGTGCATTTCCCAAATCATGTTGAGCCGCAGTAAGCCGTTCGTTTAACATAGCGCTGCGTGACCGGCAAATCAGCCAAGTGATAACACCTCCGACCAAAACCCCACTGACTACAGCAATGATTAACCAGCGAATTTCCATAGTTATTAAAATTATTATTTTTAGCTATGTTCTTATAGCTACAGAACTGCAAAGCAATAACTGTTTCACCGTCATAATACATGAAATTCCTTTAAAACGTCAACTAAATTAGGACAGAAACCAACGGTTTGTCTATTCATTGTGGCGGAACTTTACGTGTTTATCGTTCGTCTTTCTTGCAAACAAGTGGTATCTCGGAAACAGAGTACTAATACGGCTGGGTGAAAAAATACAGAAGCCTATTTCTCAGATATTACAAGACGATTGGAGAGTGCTTGCTTAATACTCAAGCTTTGGAAAATGTCTGTGCAAGCCAAAAGTAAAGTTCGCTGTGCTTCTAACGTAACAAGAAATGGAGAGTGAAATTTAAATCTACCTGCTTGCTTTTTTGAAATAACTTCGGGTATTATTTGATACATGGAGTTTAATTGTTTGCATCACAACTTCCGTAATATAAAATTGGCTCCGAACGCTGAACGAAATCCGAACCTTTTTCCGCGAAACCTCTGACGCTGACTTCTGACGCGCGGGCGCGGTGGAATATCACCCAGTTCCCATCTTCCGCCCGCCTGCAGAAGCAACCCTTTCGGATTGGACAATTTCAAGTTTTTCTTTGGCGGCAAATTCTTTTATAATTACTAAGATTATTAATGTTGGCATTATAAACAGTATCGGACTCGGTTCAGACATCTTATTCAATAAAATAGTATAAAATCCCATATGCCGGCTACAAAACCTGCAAATACAACCTCCCAGCCTATATTAAATCAGTCAGTTCAATACTTAAAAGGTGTGGGGCCAAAACGAAGTGAAATTTTCGGGAAGCTAGGGATACATACAATTCGTGACATGTTATATTATTTCCCCCGTGAATACAAAGACCTTACTAAAATACAAAAAATCTCAGAAGCAAAGATAGGCACAGAGATCGGCATTCAAGGCAAGGTGCTGGGCATCAATACCAGAATATCGAGGAACAGAAAACACATACTCGAAGTCTTTGTTAGCGACGAGACAGGCGCAGTTGCGGCAACTTGGTTTAATCAACCTTTTCTTATAAGTAAATTCCGCATTGGCGATAATATATATTTACATGGGAAAGTAGGGGTGTACAAATATCTCCAATTATTGAGTCCTGAATACGAAATTATTCCGGATGAAGAGGTCAAAAAGGAAGGGAGTATTGTTCCTATTTACCCGCTCACCGAGCATATCAGCCAGCCATACTTTCGAAAGATTCTGAAAAACGCAGTATATCATTTCTCTGATTATGTTGAAGAAACCCTCCCAAAAGAAATTATGAAGAAAACCGATTTAATATCTATTCATGATGCTATAAAAGGTATCCATTTCCCTCAAACGTTTGAGTGCCTAAAAAATGCAAAATCCAGGCTTGTCTACGACGAATTGTTTATACTTGAGTTAGCCATGGCATTGAGAAGGAGCGGTATTAAAGAAGAAACAGGAATTTCGTTTAAGGTTGGACCCAATGTAGACGCTCACATTCGAAACCTTATTCCTTTCACTTTGACGAATGCGCAGGAACTGGTAATTAATGAAATTAAGAAAGACATGCGGAATAATAAACCCATGAACCGATTACTGCAGGGCGATGTTGGCTCAGGCAAAACGGTTGTGGCAATTTACGCCATCCTTGCCGCCATAGCCAACGGCTATCAGGCGGCATTCATGGCGCCTACGGAAATATTGTCCGAGCAGCATTTCCAGACTATTCAGAAATATTTACATCACTCACACGTTCGAATGCAATTATTGACAGGAAGTACAAATTCCAAATTCAAAAAAGATATTCTCGAAAAAATCAGAACAGGGCAGATTGACCTGGTTATTGGGACACACGCTCTCATTGAGGAAACCGTCCAGTTCAAGAAATTAGGTCTTGTGGTAATAGACGAGCAACACAAATTCGGTGTGATACAACGTCTGAAATTAAAAGAAAAAGGGTTCTCCCCCGATGTGCTCATCATGACGGCAACGCCCATCCCACGTACGCTTTCCATCACATTATTCGGCGACCTCGACATTTCAATACTGGACGAAATGCCGCCTGGACGTACACCCATCAAGACATTCTGGATATCCAAAGACAAAGAAAAAGATTCCTATAACTTCATACACGGCGAAATCACTAAGGGCAGACAGGTTTTCATTGTCTATCCCCTTGTCGAAGAATCTGCGGTACTTGATCTGAAGGCAGCCGTTACTGAAGCAAGGAAATTGCAACACGATGTATTTCCTGCCTCTAAGGTAGGCCTACTTCACGGGCAAATGAAGTCTGGAGATAAAGATAAGATCATGACGGATTTCAAAGAAAGGCGCTACGACATTTTGGTTTCTACCGTAATAATCGAGGTGGGAATCGACGTACCCAACGCCACCGTAATGGTTGTAGAACACGCAGAACGGTTTGGACTTGCCCAACTCCACCAATTGCGTGGGCGTATCGGCAGGGGAAGTGAGCAGTCATATTGCCTGCTTTTTGGGAATCCTAAAACCAATGAGGCACGCGAAAGGCTGAAAATTATGACTAAAACCTGCGATGGATTCAAAATTGCAGAAATGGATTTTAAACTGAGAGGACCGGGTGAATTCTTTGGTACGCGTCAGCACGGACTTCCTGAATTAAGGATCAGCGATCTCATAAGGGATTTTCCCATACTAAAACAAGCCCGCAGTGATGCCTTTGGAATTGTTTCCAAAGACCCCCACCTCACCTTGGAAACGCATCAGAAAATCAGACAAAAGGTCATGGAAACTTTTAAGGATAAACTGGAACTTATTAGTATAGGATAATAAATCGGCGACCCTGCTCATTCGCATTTTTTGCTTTAGGCACAGAAATAGGGGTCAGAGAAAAAAATAGAAATTAAATTAATTATTATGACAAATCAGCTTCTATCTTTTTAATGATTTCAGGAAGATTCGTATCCCTTTTCAAATATTCTCGTAATCTTTTCCTTCTTTCATATGGTATTCGAAGAGGTCTTGCCATTGCAAGATCGTATAAGAGACAAACTATTTGTCAACAATAAACAGGTTGTCCGAGAATGCAAGTTTTCTCAAATTTACTCATAATGATAAGGGCAACACGGTTGCAAAGGTGAAAATGAATGATATAATAATGGGTGAAAATGAGAACCACAAACCCAAACCA
>Ga0105164_10001200_pt1 | contig 16844 bp, 13 predicted proteins | sample VDWuncwatermetaG_FD_89674 | JGI IMG/M metagenome (GOLD analysis project Ga0105164, IMG submission 89674) | Wastewater microbial communities from Netherlands to study Microbial Dark Matter (Phase II) - VDW unchlorinated drinking water | ecosystem: Environmental > Aquatic > Freshwater > Drinking...
CCGTTCAGGGGCGAAACTCCAAGGTCCTGTCCCATTCTTTTTCGGGAAACGGAACGATTCGGCTGACCAATCCGGTTTTGGTGAATCTGAACGTCCTGCAGGAGGTTTTTAAGCGGATCTCGGTGATTCCCGGACTCGTGGAGGTTCTTCAGAGCCGCCTGCCGGCATCCTACCGGGAAAAACTCAACGCTCGGGATACCGTCTTTGAGCCGATGGATCTGGCGGTGACGGTCGCGCAGGGGACGCTCCTTTTTGAGAATCTCCGGCTGGCCAGCGACACGTTTGTTTTAACTGGGGGAGGGCGTCTGGGGATGGACAGCACGGTTTCTTCCCAGATGCAGTTAAAGATCGACCTGAAGCTTTCAGCGGCCATCATCCAGAGCGTCAAGGAGTTCCAGGCGCTGGCCGGCTCGGACGGCCGCGTTGAGTTCCCGGTAAAAATTGAGGGAAACCTGCCTCGCGTCACGGTGCTGCCGGATATTTCGTACCTTACCTCCCACATGATCGTGAATAAGGTGGAGGATCTTTTAGGAGGTCTGCTGGAGAAGGCCCTTGAGAAAAAGAAGAAGTAGCGTTTTGGATCTTTTTGAGCGGCTTGACGCGGTCGTTGTGCGGTGGATGTCCCGGTGGGGGATTCTCCTGCTTCGGGCGGCGCTGGGGATGATTTTTATCTGGTTCGGCGGATTGAAAATCTTCCGGGTCAGCCCGGTCTCGGATCTGGTGGCTCAGACGGTCTACTGGGTCTCGCCAAAATTCTTCGTGCCGTTCTTGGGGGTGTGGGAACTGATTGTTGGGCTGGGGTTGCTGTTCGGAATCTGCTTAAGGACCGTTTTATTTCTCTTTTTCCTGCAGATGGCGGGGACGTTTCTGGTGCTGGTGATGCGTCCTGAGGTGGCGTTTCAGGGAGGGAATCCGTTGTTGCTGACGACCGTTGGGGAATTTGTTGTCAAGAACACCGTTCTGATTTCGGCGGGGCTGGTGATCGGCAGTACCGTCCGAAGATCCTCGTCAAAGAGGGAGAGATAGCATGAAAAAGGTGACCTGGAAATCACTGGCTGTCGCGCTGTTTTTAGGATGCGGGGTCCTTGTGGCGCTGGTTTGGGCGAATGAAGTGATCGAGATGGCGACGTACATTCCCACGGTTCCCGCCGGCGGAGCGTTTCGTAACATGCAATACTTCAGAAGTTCCGGCGCTTGGACGGTTCCGAATGGGGTCACCAAGATCCTGGTGGAGGTCTGGGGAGCTGGGGGTGGAGGAGGATCTTCGATCGGAGGAGGTTACCCTGCCGGTGGAGGGAGCGGAGCCTACGGGATGGGAATCTTTGACGTCGCTTCCGGCGCGGCCTATACGGTGACTGTGGGAAGTGGGGGCGGCGCCAATCAGGATGGAGGGTCAAGTTCGTTCGGGAATCTCATCAGCGCAGGGGGAGGGAGAGGAGCTCCCGGTGGAGAAGCCTCGGTCGGGGGCGCAGGTGGCACCAGTTCCGCCCCCTTTAATATCAGTGGACAAGCCGGAGGAGGATTTGTCAAAACCAATATTACGGCCCCTGGGGGTTCGGGGGGATCCGCCCCACGGGGTGGACCGGGAGCTCCTATAAGTCATGGCAACGCTATCCCAGGAATCGCTCCAGGCGGTGGTGGAGGATCTTCCGGTTATGTAACCGGTGGTCGTGGAGCGGATGGCGGGGTCTTGGTTTGGTGGTAACCGACTAGCGGGAGGGGGCGCGCAGGAGCCGGCCGCCCTTAATGCATTTGGTGCAGACGAGGATTTTCTTGACGTGGCCGTTCATAAGAACCCGTGCTGGCTGAAGATTCGGCATGAAGCGGCGGGGATTCTTCCGGGCGATATGACGTCCCACCCCCCCTTCCTTTTTCGCTTTCCCTTTGCGGGTGTACGTGCGCCCCATCATCGGTCCTTTGCCGCATAACTTGCAGATCTGAGCCATAATGTCCCCCATGATACGGACAGCGCCGACAGAAGTCAAGCCGTTCACTCTGGAAACCGCCCTTCAGTATTTAAAAGGAGTCGGGCCCCAGCGCTCGGCCCTCTTTAAGCGGCTGGGACTAACGACCCTGCGGGATCTCGTCACCCATTTTCCCAGGCGGTATGAAGACCGGCGGACCTTCGGTCCGATCGCCCAGTTGACGCCCGGACAGAAAGCGACGGCGCGGGGGCGGGTCAACAGCTCCAGCATCTTCCGGGCACGGACCGGGACGGTGATCCTGCAGGTGGTGGTGAAAGACGCCACGGGGATCCTCACCGCCCTCTGGTTTAATCAGCCGTACATGCGGCGCTGGTTTCCCATCGGGCAGGAACTGATCCTGTACGGGATGGTGGAGCGGGTCGGCCGCCGTCTGCAGATCGCCGCGCCTGAATTTGAGCTCGTGCAGGAGGGAGCGCCGGAGCATCGTTCACTTCACATGGGGCGGGTGGTACCCATCTATCCGGCTACCTCAGGCCTGCACCAGCGGGAGCTCCGCTCCGCGGTGGCGCAGGCCTTGAAGGCCTTGCTGCCGGTCCTGAAGGACCCGATTCCGGCTGATCTTCTCAAGCGCCACTCTCTTCTTGATTATCCGACAGCGCTTAAAAGAGTCCATTTCCCTCCGGTTCCGGAAGCGGCTGCCGCCGCGCAGGCCCGGTTGACATTTGACGAACTGCTCTGTTTCCAGCTGGCGTTGGGCTTGAGGCGCAGGCGGCTTCATGAAAGACAAGGGATCGCGCACCAGACTGCCGGGGATCTCATCAAGCGGTGGCAGGAAGGTCTTCCTTTTAAGCTCACGCCGGGACAGGAGAAGGCGATCCAGGAGATTGCCCAGGACATGGCGGCTCCCCGCCCGATGCTGCGGTTGGTGCAGGGAGAGGTCGGCTCCGGCAAGACGGCAGTGGCGGCTTATGCGATTGTGGTGGCCATTCAATCCGGCTTCCAGGCGGTTGTCATGGCTCCCACCGAGGTGTTGGCCCGCCAGCACGCGCTGAGCTTAACGCAGTTATTGGCTCCGGTGGATCTGCCGGTGACCCTCTTGACCAGTTCGGTGGATGAGTCCTCCCGCCGGCAATTGGCGGAGGGCTTGGCTTCCGGGAAGATTCCCCTCTTGGTGGGGACCCACGCGGTGTTGGAGCCATGGGTCACTTTCTCCCGGCTGGGGCTGGTGGTGATCGACGAGCAGCAGAAATTCGGCGTGGATCAGCGAAACGCCATTGCCGCCAAAGGGGACAACCCGGATGTTCTGATCCTGACCGCTACCCCGATCCCCCGGACGCTGGCGCTGACGCTTTACGGGGAACTGGAGATCTCAACGATCACCGAGCGGCCCGCGGGAAGACAGCCGGTCCGGACCGTCTGGATGGATTCCACCCGGCGGGGGGAGGCCTACGCCTTTGTGAAGCGAGAGTTGGATGCCGGCCGCCAGGCCTACGTGGTCTGCCCCCGCATTGAGGTGTCATTGCGAGGACTGCGAGTGGAACGAAGCAGGACGAAGCAATCTCAAAGCGAGATTGCTTCGGCCCCTGCGGGGCCTCGCAATGACGTGGCGGCGGTTGAAATGTTCAAGGAGTACAAACAGATCTTTACCGGTTATCAAGTGGGCCTGCTCCATGGAAGGATGAAACCCAGGGAGCAGAGGGTTATTTTTGCCGCCTTTAAGGCGGGCCAACTGCAGGTACTGGTGGCGACCCAGATCATCGAGGTTGGGGTGGATGTCCCGAACGCGACTGTGATGGTCGTTGAAGGGGCGGAGCGGTTCGGCTTGGCTCAACTGCATCAGTTGCGGGGACGTGTGGGCCGGGGCAAGCATGAAGCGGCTTGTATCCTGATGGCGGATCCAAAGCATCCGATAAGCGCCGAGCGTCTGCAGACTGTTGTTGATCTGGCTGACGCCTTCAAGATCGCCGAAGAGGACCTCCGCTTAAGGGGGCCTGGGGAGCTGCTGGGCAAGCGGCAGGCCGGCCTTCCGGATCTCAAGTGTCTGGAATGGGCGCTTCAAGGCCCATGGCTGGAAATATCGAAAGTGGAGGCAGAATCCATTTTGAACGCCGATATGGGAATCTCCAGCCCAGACTTAGCCGATTTAAAGAAGGAAGTTTACATGCGATTCCCAAAATTACTTGAAAAACCTGTCCTAAGCGGAGTCGAAGGATGCGTATAACAGGCGGCCAGTTTGGAGGCAGGCATCTCCAGATGCCGAAGGGCCCGGCGATCCGTCCTACCTTAGACCATGTCCGGCAGGCCCTCTTCAATCTGTTGGGGGAAAAGGTCAGAGGGGCCCGGGTGTTGGATCTGTTCAGCGGGACCGGAGCCCTCGGGATCGAGGCCTTGAGCCGGGGGGCTTCCCACGTGACGTTTGTCGAGAGATCCTTTTTCTGCGTCCAGGCTGTTGAGGAGAACCTGAAAGTCCTTTCCTTTAAGAAGGAGCCCCCGCGGACCGCGATCATTCGGGCGGAGGCCGTGACCGGGATCCGGAAGTTGGCCCGGGAAGAAGCGTTGTTTGACTTGGTTTTTCTGGATCCTCCTTACGGGCATCGCTGGGTGAGAATCTCCTTGAACGCCCTAACCCAGTATGCTATAGTTTCCACGCTGGGGTTGGTGGTTGCTGAACAGGATAAACGGGACCCGTTGCCTCCTTGGGTTGAGGGGAAAGAGGCCCGACTGGTCCTTAAACGGCACCAGCGGTACGGGGATACCGTGTTGGCTTTTTACGAGAGACAGTAGGCGTTGAAATTGACGTCTACTGTTTATGTTTTATGAGAGAACCATACCCTTTAAGGCGGGGTGTCTACCCCGGAACCTTCGATCCGTTGACCAACGGCCATCTGGATCTCATCCGGCGGGCCGCGGAGCTGTTTCAGGATCTGGTGGTGGGAGTGGCCGTCAATCCGGGGAAGGGGGTCCTGTTCTCGGTCCATGAACGGGTGGCGATGTTAAAGCAAGCGACCCGGAGATTTTCTTCCGTTTGCGTGAAGCCCTTTGATGGGTTGGTCGTCGATTTCGCGAAAGACAACGGAGCCCGGGTCATTGTTCGAGGGCTGAGAATGCTTTCCGACTTCGAGTACGAATTTCAGATGGCCTTGACGAACCGGAAGCTGCGGCCCCGCGTCGAGACGGTCTTCATGATGCCCTCTGAGGAGTACTCGTATCTGACCTCGCGCCTGATCAAGGAGGCGGCCGCCCTGGGAGCGGACGTCCGGGATTTCGTTCCGGGCTTTGTCGCCAAGCGCCTGAAGGAGAAGTTGTGGAAACAGAACCGGCTGCACAAATCCGCGTGAGCCGCGTTGCGAGCGCCAGGCCGCCGGATCCAAGGAGCGACGACGATGGAGTATCCACAGCGATACGCCGAGGAGGAGCGCCACCGGAGACGGCGGCCTGCCGCCGCAACCCGAAGGGCTGGGCGGACTGGCGTCGCCGCGCAGCGTTGCTCGTCGTCGGCGGTGCGCCCCATTCGGCACCGCCTCCTCCTCGCGCCTTGCGCGGCTTGCCATTGCGCCCAGCGCGGCTACGGGGATTTGTGCAGCCGGTTCCAGCCCTTTCGATGAAAATCAAAATTCATGAAATTCCGGAATCCGGCCTCACCTTATCCGAACGTTTCGATCCCCAGGAGATGGGGCTTCAGATCCCGAACGAAGTGAGGTTTGCCGCCCCCGTCGAAGTGACGGCTCGCTTCCAGAGGGAGAGAGACATGGTGTGGGTGAAGGTTTCGGCCGCGGGGACTCTGGAGATGATTTGCGACCGTTGCCTGGAAACGGTCACGAAGGATTACGACAGTCAGTTCGATTTCGATTACTCTGCGAAGGATCAAGCGGTGTTGGATATCACGGATGATATCCGGCAGGAAATTTTATTGAGCTATCCGGTGAAGTTTCTTTGCCGGCAAAACTGTGAGGGTTTGTGTTCCACCTGTGGAAAGAATTTGAATGGGGGTCTTTGTTCATGTCCGAGGTGAATTTTCATGCCATTACCCAAGCGAAGATTTTCCCGCAGCCGCCGGGATAAGCGGCGGCTTCAAGACAACCTGACGCCTCCCACCCTGACCCGCTGCCCTGGCTGCGGCTCGCTGGTTTTGTCCCATCGGGTCTGTCCTGGCTGCGGGTCGTACCGGGGCCGCCAAGTGATCTCCGTGGAAACGAAGGAAAAGAAAAGTTGATCCGGATCGCCGTCGATGGGATGGGGGGCGATCGGGCCCCCGCCGCGGTGGTGGATGGAACGGTGCAGGCGGCGCGCCTTCTCAAAGAGATCGAGATCGTTCTCGTGGGCCAGCAGGACCGCTTGTCTAAGGAGCTCAACCGCTTTAAGCCCCCGCCTTCCAATCTAAAAATCCACCATGCTCCGGAGGTCATCGGAATGGGAGAGTCCCCGGCGATCTCCGTTCGGAAAAAGAGAGATTCCTCCATCTGCGAGATGGTGGATCTGGCCAAGAAAAAAGAAGTCGACGCCATTATCAGCGCCGGCAACACCGGTGCCGTGGTGGTCGCGGCCAGTCTGGGGCTGGGTCTTTTGGAAGGGATCGAGCGGCCCGGCATCGCCACCCTCCTTCCCAGCATTAAGGGGCTGACCCTCTTGATCGATGTGGGAGCCAACATCGACGGCAAACCGGAGCATCTGCTTCAACACGGCCTGATGGGCTCGGTGGTGATGCGCCATATCGTCGGGAAGACGAATCCTTCCGTGGGATTGCTCAACGTCGGAGAGGAGGAATCGAAAGGGACCGATTTTCTCCGGGAGGCCTTCAAACTTTTGGAGGGATCCTCCCTGAACTTCATCGGTAACGTCGAGGGCCGGGACATTTATCTCGGCAAGTGCGACGTGATTGTGTGCGATGGTTTTGTCGGCAATGTGGTGCTCAAGGTGTCCGAAGGGATGGCCTCCGCCATTCGGGAACTCCAGGTCAGGGAGTTGAAGAGGACTTTACTGAACCGGCTGGGAGCGGCTCTTCTGCTGCCGGCTTTTAAGCGGCTTAAGAAGCAGATGGATTACACCGAGTATGGGGGGGCTCCGCTTTTGGGCATCGACGGTGTTTGCTTCATTGCGCACGGTTCCTCCAACGCGAAGGCGATCCGCAACGCGATCCGGGCGGCTTCCATCTTTGTCACGCACGAGGTCAATCAACACATTGTCGCGGCCGCCCGCCCCAGTTCTCGGGCGCAGGTGGGTTGAAATCATGGCGATTTCCGTCGGCATTGAGGGTTTGGGGTTTTACCTGCCCTCCAAGGTCCTGACGAACGCGGATCTGGAGAAGAGGATCGAGACTTCCGATGAGTGGATCCGGACCCGGACCGGGATCCGGGAACGCCGCATTGCCGCCGAGGGAGAGAACACCAGCGACTTGGCCGTCGGGGCGGCGAAGGGGGCCTTGGAGCAGGCGGGGCTTAAACCGACGGATCTGGACATGATCTTGGTCGCCACGATGACGCCGGATATGCCCTGTCCGGCGACCGCCTGCATCGTGCAGGCGAAACTCGGAGCCCCGCAGGCCGCCGCCACCGATGTCGCCGCCGCCTGTTCCGGTTTTGTGTACGGCCTCGTGATAGGGCAGCAGTTCGTGGCCAGCGGCCTCTACCGGCATGTGTTGGTGGTAGGGGCGGAGGTGCTCTCCCGCGTCGTGGACTGGACGGACCGATCCACCTGCGTCCTTTTCGGGGATGGAGCGGGAGCGGCGATCTTAGGGGCCACTACCCAAGGCCAGATTCTATCTGTCTACCTCGGTTCGGACGGAGGGAAGGCGGATCTTCTGAAGGTCCCCGGCGGAGGGGCGGCCAAGCCGGCTTCCCATCAGTCCGTGGACGAGCGGGCCCATTACCTCAAGATGAACGGAACCGAAGTGTTTAAGCACGCGGTCCGGGCCATGTCGGACGCCTGCTTGAAGGCGATTGAGCGGGCCGGCATCCGGCCGGAGGAGATCGCCTGCGTGATCCCCCATCAGGCCAATATCCGGATCATCCAGGCGGTGGTGGAGCGGGCCGGGATGCCGCTCGAGAAGGTGTACTTGAACGTCGACCGGTACGGGAACATGTCGGCCGCTTCCACCATTGTCGCTCTTTGTGAAGCGGTCCGGGACGGCCGGGTCAAAAAAGGAGATTACGCGCTCCTGGTGGCTTTCGGGGCGGGTTTGACCTGGGGCTCCTGCGTCATCAAGTGGTAGTGCCTGAGAAATTCGCTCTTCTGTTCCCGGGACAGGGAGCCCAGTTCGTGGGGATGGGCAAAGACCTGGCCCAGGATTTTCCCGCCGCGAGAGCCCTCTTCCAAAAATCGGATGATCTGCTGGGATTCCCATTAAGCAGGGTCATCTGGGAAGGTCCCACCGAGAGTTTAACCCGCACGGAGCAGTGCCAGCCGGCTCTTTACGTGACCTCCTTAGCGGCCTTGGCCGCGCTGGAGTCCGAGCTGCAGGGCCGAGGATTGAGACTCACACCGGCTGCTGCGGCGGGTTTGAGTCTGGGCGAGTACACCGCTTTAGCCGCCGCGAGGACCCTCTCGTTCGAGGATGGGCTTCGGCTGGTCCATTTAAGGAGCCAGGCCATGGAGGAAGCGGCCCGCCTCTCCCCCGGAGCGATGGCGTCGGTTTTGGGACTGGAACTGGACCTCTTGGAGCCGATCTGCGCCGAGACCGGCGCCCAGGTCGCCAACATCAACGCGCCCGGACAGATTGTGATCTCCGGCTCTCCCGAGGCGGTCCAGGCTGCTTCCCAGAGGGCCAAGGAAAAAGGATCCAAGCGGGTGGTTTCTCTGGAGGTGAGCGGAGCGTTCCACTCCCGCTTGATGGAGCCGGCCGGCTTGAAGCTGAAGAAGGGGCTGGAACAGGTGAGCGTCCATCTGCCGAAGTTTCCGGTCTTAAGCAACGTCACCGGTTCCGCCTACACCGGCTCGGGGGAGGTGCGCATCCTCCTTGTGGAGCAGCTGACCCGTCCGGTTCAATGGGAGCAATGCGTCCGAACGATGATCCAGGCCGGGATTCAAACCTTCTTGGAAGTCGGCCCAGGCACAGTGCTCAAAGGGCTGTGCCGAAAGATCGATCCACAGCTCCAGGTTTTATCGGTCGGGACGGCCGAGTCCGTCCGGGCGGCGGCTGCTCAATGGGCTTGACAAACCGACTTGAGTCGTTATACTGACTTGACGAATTTGAAGATTCTCCTGCATCAAGGTCAACCGATCTTTTCACCGGAGGAAAAATAAGAGATGAGCACTCTACAAGAGAAGGTTCGCTCGATTATCGCGGAACAGCTGGGTGTAAAGCTGGAGGAAGTGACGCCTCAGGCCTCGTTCATCGATGACCTTGGCGCCGACTCCTTGGACACGGTGGAGCTGGTGATGGCGCTGGAGGAGGAATTCGGCATCGAGATTCCGGACGAAGAGGCCGAGAAGATGGTGACGGTCGGCGATGCCATGAAGTACATTGAGGAGAAGTCCGGGCAGAAGGCCTCGTGACGTCTCATCGTGGAGAAAAGCCGCCGTGTTGTTATCACGGGATTGGGAGCCATCTCACCCGTGGGGAATACCACTCAAGAAACATGGACCTCTCTCATTCAGGGAAAGAGCGGCGTCTCCTCCCTGACCCTGTTTGACACCACCCATTACCCTACCCGGATTGCCGCTGAAGTCAAAGGATTTGACCCGGCTCCCTATCTAAGTTCCAAAGAACTCAAACATTCCGACCGGTTTGTTCAATTTGCCGTGGCTGCCGCCAAGCAGGCGGTAACTGACGCCAAGCTGGAGATGCCGAAGGAGGATCCCCACCGAGTGGGAGTCTGGATTGGAACCGGGATGGGAGGCCTGGGTACCATTGAGGAGGGATACCGGGACCTGCAGAAGAGGGGCCCTACCAAGGTGCGGCCTTTTTTCATTCCGATGATCATCTGCAACATGGCTCCAGGGCAGGTCTCCATCTCGCTGGGGGCCAAAGGTCCAAACTCCTGCACGGTCAGCGCCTGCGCCTCCTCGGCCCATGCCATCGGGGATGCCTATAAGATCATTCAGCGGGGCGACGCCGACGTCATGATCACCGGCGGTTCGGAATGCGCCATCACCCAACTCGGCGTGGCCGGTTTCTGCGCGCTCAAGGCCCTTTCGACCCGCAATGAGGAGCCGGAGACCGCCTCCCGGCCTTTCGATAAAACCCGGGATGGCTTTGTGATTGGAGAGGGAGCCGCCATGGTGATCTTGGAGGAGCTGGAGCATGCCCGCCGCCGGGGAGCCCCGATTTACGGGGAGATCGTCGGCTACGGTATGACCGGTGATGCTTACCATGTGACCGCTCCCGATCCGAAAGGAGCCGGGGCCGCCTCCTGCATGAAGATGGCGCTGGAGAATGCCGGTTTGAAGCCGGAGCAGATCTCTTATATCAACGCCCATGGAACCTCGACACCCTTGAACGACAAGATCGAGACCAAGGCGATCAAGCAAATCTTCGGAGGAGCCGCCGCCAAGGTTCCGATCAGCTCCACCAAGTCAATGACCGGGCACCTTCTCGGAGCGGCGGGGGCGATCGAGTTCGTGGCCTGTTGCCTGGCCCTGCGGGATCAGATCATTCCTCCAACGATCAACTATCACACGCCGGACCCGGAGTGCGATCTGGATTACGTGCCCAATCAGGCCCGGAAGGCCAAGCTCAATATCTGCTTGAGCAATTCGCTGGGATTCGGGGGGCACAACGTGACGCTCATCGTAAGAAAGTTCGAGGGCTGACATGCTTCTTCAGGGGAAGAAAGGTCTCATCACCGGGGTAGCCAACAAGCGTTCCATCGCCTGGGCCATTGCGCAAGCCGCGCATCGGGAGGGGACCCAGCTCGCCTTCACCTACCAGGGGGAACGGTTGAAGGAATCGGTCGCGGAGTTAGCCGGCTCGCTGGGAGGAGCGTCCCCGCTTTTTGAGTGTGATGTCACCAACGACGCCCAGTTGGATTCCGTCTTCGCTGGGCTCAAGGAAAAGTTCGGGAATCTCGATTTCTTTGTCCACGCGATCGCCTTCGCCAAGCGGGAAGAGCTGGAGGCGGAATTTCTTCCGACCTCCCGGGAGGGTTACCGGCTGGCCCTGGACATTTCCAGCTACAGTTTGACGGCGCTCGCCCAGCGGGCGGTTCCCCTGATGACGGAAGGGGGATCCATCGTGGCCCTGACCTACTACGGGGCGGAGAAGGTGATTCCCCGCTACAACGTGATGGGAGTGGCCAAGGCGGCGCTGGAGGCCTCGGTTCGGTATCTCGCTTTTGATCTGGGCCCGAAAAAGATCCGGGTCAACGGACTCTCCTCGGGGCCCGTGCAGACCCTGGCGGCCCGCGGAATCTCCGGCTTCACCGACATGATGAAGATGGTTGAGGCGCGCGCCCCTCTGCGCCGGAACGTGGAGATTGCCGAGGTGGCCAACGCGGCGGTCTTCCTGCTCTCACCCCTCTCCTCCGGGATCACCGGCGAGATCCTGCACGTCGACTGCGGCTACAACATCCTGGGGATGTAATCCCCTCCCCTTTTTCCCCTCTTGACAAGCCGTTCATCGATTTGTTAAAGTAGCGCCGCTCCCCGAGAAGGAGAAGAGTGCGCTTTAAGAAACTCGAACTTCTCGGATTCAAGACCTTCGCGGAACCCACCGAATTTCTCTTCGAACCCGGTGTCACTGCCGTTGTCGGTCCAAATGGAACCGGCAAGTCTAATGTTGCCGACGCGATCAAATGGGTTTTGGGCGAGCAGTCCGCCCGGGAGCTGCGCGGCGGGAGGATGGAGGACCTGATCTTCAACGGGTCCGAAGGCCGCGACCCCTTGAACGTCGCAGAAGTTTCCCTCACCCTGGACAATTCCGACAAGTCGCTTCCTCTGGAGTACAGCGAGATTTCCATTGCCCGCCGGCTTTACCGGTCCGGCGAGAGCGAGTACCTCTTAAACGGGACGAACGTCCGCCTGAAGGACATCCAGGAACTCCTTATGGGGACCGGTGTCGGCACGAGCGCCTACTCCCTCTTTGAGCAGGGCCGGATCGAGCAGATCATCAGCGCCCGGCCGGAGGACCGCCGGGTGATCTTCGAGGAAGCGGCCGGGATCACCAAGTTCAAGACGCAGAAGCGGGAAGCCCTGCGGAAACTGGAAGAGACGGAAGCCAATCTGGCTCGCGTGAGCGATGTGATCGCCGAGATCAAGCGGCAGATTCAGGCGCTGGAACGGGCCGTGCGCCGGGCCAAGCAATACCAGGAGCAGTTCGAACAGCTTAAGGCGATGGAAGTGCAGGTGGGCTTGAATGAGCAGGCGCAGCTGAAGAGCCAATGGGAGGCGAAGGAAGAATCCCTCAGGGGGCTCCGGGAGCAGTTGGCTGGGGTCGAGAATCAGCTGGCGGGTCAGGAGAGCCGTCTTGAACAGGAGAGGCAGGCGGTCGCGCAGGCCGATCAGGGTCTGGCTCAAGCGCGCGAGGCGTATCTTTCCGTGACGCACCGGCAGGAGACGACCCGGCATCGGCTGGAAGTGACGGCGGAACGGATGGCTGAGAACGAGACGCGCCAGGGTCAGATTGTTCAGGAGATGGAGGGACTCAAGGAGCAGATCCGTCAGCTGGAAGGAGATCAGCAGGCGTTGGCGGGCCTGCTGGCCAAAGCGGACACCGATCGGGTGGAAAAACAGCAGCAGTTATCAGAAGCCGAGAGCCGTTTGGACGAGTGCGCCCAGCGGATCCAGCAGGCGGAGGAGATCATCGCTCGGTCCCAGAGCCAGCTCCTGGAACAGACGGCCTCTCAGGTTCGGGTGAAGAATGAGGTGAATAAAGTCCATCAGGAAGCGACCCGGATGGAGGCCCGCCACAGCCGGCTGCAGATGGAGGCGGCGAAGGTTGCCGGGGAACGGACCGAGGCCTTGACCCAGGTGGAACGTCTGGAACAGCAGGCGGCTCAAACGCGGGCCGGGGTGGACCAATTAACGCAGGAACAGGCGCTGAAACGGCAGAATCTGGCCGCGACCGAAGCTGCTCTGGCCCAGATTCAGGAAAGAGTTGGCGGTCTGGAACAGCAGATGACGCGGGCCGCCTCCCAGCTGGAGCTGCTCAAAGGTCTCTTAGTCAGCCACGAGGGATATTCCAGCGGGGTCAAGCATCTGTTGACCGCTTTTGATGAGGGGCGTCTTCCTAAGGAGGGGGTCAATGGAGTTCTGGCGGAGCTGATCCAGATCGGCCAGCCGGAAACAGCCGCGCTGGATGCCGCTTTAGGTCCTTGGGCAGAGGCCCTGGTAGTGGAATCGGCGGCGGTGGCCGAAAGGTGCCGACGCCATCTGGAGGAATCCAGGCAGGGCCGCGTCCTGTTTCTTATCCGGGATCGGGTCCCGGAAAAGGGAAAGGGGACAGATCCGGAACCGTCCCTTTTCCCTTCGTCGGCAGTTCCCTTGATGGATCGAGTGGGAATCACCCCGCATCTGGAACCACTGCTCCAACTTCTGCTGTCGGAGACCTGGCTGGTTCCGGACCGGATCTCCGCCGAAGATTGCCTGGCGCAACTCCGGAGCCAAATGCCCGGCCTCTGGAGCGCTGCCCGTTTTGTCACCCCCTCGGGCGAGCTGTTCAACGCCGCCAGCGCCCTGCTGGGTTCCGTGCCATCGGAGGAAGGGTTAGTGGTGGGGCGGGCCAGCCGTCTGACGGCACTGGAGGTGGTGGTCAGTCAATTGGGGAGTCAGCTTGAGAATGCGGCGGAACAACTCTCGGCTGCCCAGGCAGAGCACCGGACCCAGACACAAGCGGTCGCCGCCGTGAGTCAAACCCTCCAGGAGCGGGTTCAGAAGCTTCAGGGGATCCAGGCGACGTTGTCTTCCGCGAGGACAACTCTGGAGAAGTTGGAACAGGAGCAGGAACTTCTCACCACAGAAGAGGAGCAGGTCGCCGCGGAGTTGGAAGAGACCCGGGTTCAGATGCGGCAGATAGAGCAGGAGTTGGCGGCGAAGGACCAGGCGTTGGAGGGGCTTGAATCTGAGATCGATCAGGCCCGGGATCAGATTGCTCAAGCGACAAGAGAACGGGAAGAAATCTCTGTGGGGCAGGCCCGATTGAAAGCGGAGTTGGCTTCCTTCGACCAGGTGCTGGAGAGCCGCAGGGCTTCCCTGCAGCTGTTGGAGCAGACCCTCGAGGGTTCCTTGGCGCAGATGGAGACCAGCCGGAACGAGCAAGCCCGTCTTGAGGAAACAAAGAAGCAGTGGGAAGCAGGCCGGCAGGAGTCGGAGGAAAATCTGCAGGAGTTGGCCCGCGAGGAAACGGGGGCGAAGGCCTCTGTCGCGGAAGCGGAGGACCGCAAGGCCAAGGCCCTTTTAGCGGCCCAGCATCAGGAGCGGAACTGGCTGGTCTTGAGCCGCCAGACGGAACAGCTCCAGGGGCAGCTGCACCGGCACCAGATGGAGCAGGCCCAGCTGAATTTCCAGCGGGAACAGATCACGAGCCGTTTGAACCAGGTCTACCAGGTGAACTTGGAAGAAGTCCCCACGGATTCGCAAGCCGCGGTATCCGAGGAAGAGGTTCCCGCGCTCCGCGGAAAGATCCAGGAACTGTCCCAGAAACTCCAGCGAATGGGCCCGGTGAATTTGGGCTCCATTGAGGAGGAGCGGGAGCTCCAGACTCGCTACGAGCACATGGTGAGCCAGCAGAACGATCTCGTCAAGGCCAAGGAGGATCTCCACGAGGCGATCACGAAGATCAACCGGACGACCCGGGCCATGTTCCGGGAGACCTTCCAGCAAATTCAAAAGGAATTCCAGGTGACCTTCAAACAGCTTTTTGGCGGAGGGGAGGCCCGGCTGGTTCTGCTCGATGAAGAGGACCTGCTGGAAAGCGGCATTGAGATCATCGCCCGGCCTCCGGGGAAACCGGTCCAGGCGATCTCTCTCTTGTCCGGAGGAGAAAAGGCGCTGACCTCGATCGCGCTTCTTTTCGCGATCTTCCGGATCAAGCCCAGCCCCTTCTGCCTCATGGATGAGATCGACGCCGCCCTCGATGAGAGCAACATCGGCCGGTTCACCAGCGCCTTAAAGGAATTCCTGAAGGACTCCCAGTTCATCATCATCACCCACAACAAGAAGACGATCACCATGGCGGACGTGATGTACGGGATCACCATGGCGGAGTCTGGGGTTTCCAAGATCGTTTCCGTCAAGTTGAAAGAGAATGCCAACGGAAACGGCAACGGCAACAGTTCAGCGTTAGAGCCGGCTTCAAAACCTCCCGCGGCCGCGCTGGGCGCAGTTGCCAGCCGCGCAAGGTGCGAGGAGGAGGCGTAGCCGGTAGGAGTGCTACGCCGACGACGAGCAACGCAGCCGCAAGGCGGAGTGGTTTCGCTTCCTCTGGCGAAAGCCACGCCGCGCGGCGAAGCAAATCCGCCCAGCCCTTCGGGTTGCGGCGGCAGGCCGCCGTCTCCTGCGTCGCTCCTTGGATCCGGCGGCCTGGCGCTCGCAACGCGGCTAGCGCGAGGTTTTGAAGCCGGCTCTTAGGTCCCACACCACAGCGCCGAACGTCAGCCCAATTAACCCGAATCCAACCCACCCCGGAACCACCGCGGGTCGGATCTGTTTTCGCCCCTGAGCTGTCGGATTCTGATACACGAGGGCGATTTCCGTTTCCCCCACCTGACGGAGAGAATATTTCGAGGCAATCTCTTTTAAATTTTCACTGGGCTGGCCGGAAGGATCTTTGATCCAGACCACCAGCCGGGCCGGCGCCACCGGATCCTGCCTTCCTAAGTTTGTGATGGCCCGGCCGGTTCGGGCGCTGAGCATCAAGGCGACGTAGTCGTAGTTCGAGGTGATCAGTTCATCCGGTTTCGTCCTGGCCTGGACAGTTTCCACCAGTTCCTTAAGGAACTGCTCCCTGAATACCGGCTCAGCGGTGGCGCGAGGGATCACCGCCGGCCGTCCCGCCAACATGGCGAACGTGGTGTCGGCCCAAGCCCAGTGAAGGCCCCGGTGTCCCAGGGGGTGGTCGGAGGTGGACCAGTGGATGCCGGGAGCTCCCAGAAGCAATCCTCCCAGGAGAAGTCCCACCGCCCAAGGTCGGCGGATCTTTTCCGCCAGCCATTCGAGCGCGATACCGGATAAGAGAAGCCAGGCGAACAGCCCCTGGGAAGAGAAGTATCGGAATCTCCAGCCGGCCAGCATCGGCAGAAATCCGACAGCCAGCATCACGGGGAATCGGTGAAGCCCGCCGCGGGACCAGGCCAGCTTAAGGCCGATCAGACCCAAGACAAGCAGAAGGGGAGAGGTTTCGAAGAATCGTTCCTCTCCTCGGGCATGAAGATGCATTTCTGACAGATGCCGGAGCAGATGGAAAATCCAAGGAGATCCTCCCGCGATTCCGACTCCGGCGATCGCCCAGGCGGTTTTCCGGAAGGGGGGTTCAAGCCAGCCGAAAAGGATCAGCGCCAGCGTAATGAGCCATGGGAAACTGGCGTGGGTCCAGAAGGAGAGGGCCAGGAGCAGGCCGCCGGCTAACCAACGCTGCTTGGCGAGGCCAAGCATCACGCCCAATCCGGCGATCAGGACCAGGGTGGCCGGCAGGTAATTCACGGCGGCAAGGAAGAAACTGTACGGAGTCGCCAGGGCAATCAGAATCAGGCAGGCCGTCCGGACCGTGAATACTCGGGAGAGAACGATCCACGCGGACAGAAGCAGCAGAGGGAACGCCGCGAAGGACCAGAGACGGGCCATGGCCATCGGAGGAACGTTCAGAGAACTGGCAGGCGTCCAGAGCAGATGGAACAGGGGTCGATACAGGTGAGGATGTCCTTCTGGCGCCGCTTCCCAGAAGGCGTGAAGGACCGGCCCGCCGGCTTCCCGGAATCCCCGGATCACGGCCAGATGGTAGGCGCTGTCGAGGAAATAGGGGTAGGCCGGCCACTGGGCCAGCGCCAGAAC
>Ga0105164_10001203_pt1 | contig 16824 bp, 14 predicted proteins | sample VDWuncwatermetaG_FD_89674 | JGI IMG/M metagenome (GOLD analysis project Ga0105164, IMG submission 89674) | Wastewater microbial communities from Netherlands to study Microbial Dark Matter (Phase II) - VDW unchlorinated drinking water | ecosystem: Environmental > Aquatic > Freshwater > Drinking...
CTCCTGGCTCACGGGCGGCTGCTGGAAACTAAACAGTTGAATGTCCGATTCTTGTGTCCGATTTGTCTATTTTTAGAAAAATGACCCTTGCTGTCGAGGCATCGGGACATCATCCAAAAAGAAGCTAGAATATCCTTATGTTGCTTGCAGTGGCGGGTGCTAACTGCGAGCGGCCCGCCAAGACAACTTTTTATCGGCATGACCCGAGTAATAGCGAGTAAGCTGTGACCCGAGTGCCTTAAAAAGTTTGATCTGCGGAACAAATTAAATCGTTTTTTCATTATGTTTGCGTCAAGCTTGCCAAAGTATTATAGATGTTCCGATGGAAGATTTGTTAAAATAACAATATGAGCAAAATAAAAGTTACTTGTGGAATGACAATGTCTATTGATGGGTTTACTGCTGGCCTGAATCAGAGTTTCGAAAAACCATTTGGAGACAATTTCGATTCAAATTTACTGGATCGTTGGATGTTTGCTGAGCCGGAAAAACATAAACATAAAAAAGAAATAGACGCTATTCTTGATGCAGGTGCGTTCATTATGGGCAGCAATATGTTTGGACCTAAAGACAGGAGAGACAATCCGGAATGGAAAGGGTGGTGGGGTGGTAATCCGCCGTATCACGCTCCGGTTTTTGTTCTCTCTCATAAAGAGCGCCAACCAATAGAAATGGAAGGCGGAACGACATTTGTCTTTGTGACCGACGGCATTGAATCGGCACTTAGGAAGGCGAAAGAAGCAGCGGGAAATCGAAATGTAAAGATTATGGGAGGCGCGAATACCGTCAATCAATATTTGGCGGCTGGGCTTATTGATGAACTGTGGCTACATATATCACCCGTAACTATAGGCGCAGGCACTCGACTTTTTGAGGGAGTGGCTAATCTCAATCTCGAACCGATCGAAGTGGGGGGAACCAGCGTGGTTACGCATATTCGATACAACGTTTTAAAATAGCATTTTCCGCCAAATAAGAACTTGAAATCATCCTTCCGTTTGAAACCAAATGGGATCGAACCATAATTTAGGCAATTTCGAAAATGAACAGCGCAAAAAGTGAGGTTTTATAAGGTATCCAGGCAGGGCGACCCACACGGTTCGAATCGCTTAAACCCCGAGTGAAGGTTTTAGTATCGGGCCTATGCCGAGCCCTGTGTTGCGCCCTCGCCATGCATCACTTCTTTGAGAAGTGCACCACTATTGAGACTGTTGCTCAACCGTAACCACCCGAACCAAGCCAGGTGCTATTATTACACATGTGAACTACCAAACCTGCGCCACGGTTATTCTTGGATCTCTATTTTTACTCCTACCCTTATTCGCTTCCGCATCATCTGACACAAATCTTCACCTCGGCTCGCGCGGCAATTTAGTTATTTTGCTCCAGCAGTTCCTTATTTCGCAGGGACTGCTCTCATCGGACAACGCCAGCGGCTATTTTGGGAAGCTTACGCAGAATGCCGTTATCGCCTTCCAGCGCAGACAGGGGATTGTTCCGGCTTCAGGATTCGTTGGCCCCCTCACCCGTAATCGAGTCAATGCGGTGCAAGGAGCAGCACCCAATTCAACGCAATCATCGCGGTCGACAACCGGCAATACTGAAACCCAGGATGTGAAAAATTACTACGCGAACTTCTACGGTGCCCAGCAACAGGGAGTTCCGAACGCTGGATACGGGTTCACAGCGCCCTCATGTCCTTCAGGCCCGCTTTTCTCCGTTTCTCCCGTCTCCTTGGACAAAGTAGTGACCTTAACGCCTCTCGGAGCTTTTAGTCCGCCGGATCACGTTTTCCCGCCTCCCCACCAATATTTCTACGTTATGGGCCCGGGCAGCGGAGCGAACGTTAATGTCCCGGTATACGCTCCCGGGAATATGACGCTAACCGACATCGGTTTGCGGCATTACAACCAGTTAGGGAAAAAATCCAACTACATTGATTACACGCTTGTATTTGCCGTGTGCGACAACTTCAAGCTGTATTTCCACCATGTCACCACGTTAAATTACAAACCGATCCAAGATGCCGCTCAGAAGATCCTGCAGACCTGCACTTTCAGCAAACAAATGAACGAGGATTTTTGCAGCGGAAGTGCGAGCATCCCGGTATCCGCCGGAGAACAGATCGGCACAGTGGGAGATATCGACGCGGGAGTGTTCGGTCTTGATATGGGCGCTCGCGATTATCGCACAAAGGGAAAGAATTTTGCCAATCCGGGAAGGTTTTGTCCTGCGGGTCAGCCCAATGTCTATGATCGATGCTACACGGTGTGTGCGTTTGATTACTTTACCGCCGACATCCGACAAAAGGCCGTATTTTCTTCGCCCATGTCGCACGAAACCAACCTCTCATGCGGCAGTATTTATGCCGATGTAGCTGGAACTTCCCAGGGTTATTGGATGAAAGAGGGTTCCAACAATAAATTTGGGGAATCGGACGCGCTCTTTATCGGGTCGACCAATTTGAATCCGGGCATGAAAATATTCTCCATAGGAACCGCGATGAGCGCGGTCAACCCCGGAACATACAATTTCAATCCAGCACACGCGGGGCTTGTGAACAGAGACCCTTCGGAAGTCGTTGCTGACGGACAGATATATTGCTACGAGACAACGGGCGGCAGATCCGAGACCGACACATCGGGCGCCGCGTTTATCGTACAGTTATTAGATGCGACACATTTGAGCGTCGAGCAAGCAGTGTCAAGTTGCGGCTCAGGCCCCTGGCATTTCTCGCAACCCACGACATTCGTGAGGTAATTGACATTTCAATCACGCGAAGTTCGGAGCCTTTACAAGTTCTCACCAGTGACACGAGATTCGAGCTGAGCTAGGTGCTACTATTACGCATGTGAACTACCAGTCTCGCGTCGTGTTCTTTGTTGGTTCTCTTTTTTTACTTCTCCCTTCACTCGCTTTTGCATCGTTTGACACCAATCTTCATCTCGGTTCGCGCGGTAGCGCAGTAACATTCCTCCAACAATTCCTTATTTCACAAGGGTTGCTTTCATCTGAAAATGCGAGCGGGTATTTTGGGAAGCTAACGCAGAAAGCTCTCATCGCATTCCAACGGCAGCAAGGCATTACTCCTGCGTCGGGTTTTTTTGGCGCTCTTACCCGCAGTCTGGTGATCGCAATGCAAGGAATCGATCGGAAACAATTCTTTGACTCTTCACAGTCCTCGCCGTCAACAAGCAATAATGGCAATGGAAGTGGTCAAGCGCCTGCATGGAATGCGCCAACCGGCGGAGGGATTGGGGGAATCCTCTATGCCCAAAATTTGCCGTCCTGCCAGGGGACGGAACTTTTCAATTCACCGCTTGCGGTTGAAGGCACGTACGACAGCATTTCACCGCTGGGGAGAACAAGCGCGAATAGTGGCAATGTTGGCCATGTCGTTCCGGTAGATCACCTGTATGTTAATTTTAAGCGCACTACTCCCGGCGATTATTCATCGCCTAGTTTGCCAGCAACTATTTTAGCGCCCGGAGATATTGAGATTTTCGAAATTAGCACCCTTACCTACGAAAAGGATGGCAAAGATATCGGCAGCGATTACCACCTCTATTTCGCACCTTGCCGAGAGGTCACTGCGTACTTCGGGCACGCCACCGCGTTAAGCCCAAAAATCCAGACTGCTCTTGATCATGCCGATCAAAAAAGTTGCGGAGCCCCCTATAGTACCGGTTCTCCGCCCAATACCATAGAAAAACCCTGCAACTACAGCCTTCTCCTCAATCTGAAAAGTGGAGAAGAGATCGGCACCGCCGGCGGGCCGGGCGTCATGACCTATCTCGCCTCGTTTGACTTCGGAGTATACGATCAGCGCAGAGAGCCGCTGCCGTTTGTCGATCCGAAATACTGGACCCCGCTCAATCTGCATGCGGTGTGTGGTCTGTACTACTATCCTGACGGTCCGATAAAAACGAACCTGCTCAAAAAAATTGATAACACGAAGAAGGATGCGAATGGATTACCGGACTGCGGCACAAACATGTGGGACAAAGCGGGCACGCTTCAGGGCAACTGGGTATTGCCGGGTACGCCAACCGGCAGAGTGCCGGATATGCAAGGCTTTGTCGCCATGCATCTGAACACTGATCCAAGCCAGGGTTTGATTGATTGGGGAAGCGGTATTGCGCCTGCAGACCGAATTCAGTTTAGCTTTGCAAACAGCGGCGTCGTCAACCGTGATCCTGCCGATGTAAAAGCCGACGGGTCTATATATTGCTTCCAAGATATGAATCATGGCACTACGTATGCGCGGAGCGTTATATTGCAACTCGTTGACGACAACACGCTTAAAGCACAGTACGTCCGAGGTGCATGCCCATCCTCTCCCGCGTTTTCAAATCCTACAACGTATGTTCGGTGATCTCATTACGTTTGGAAAGTTTGAACCCGCCGAGATTCGAACTAAATCGAATATCAAAATTGCTATATTTTAAGCTATGGGCGCAGGTACGACCCGAGAGCTTTATTTCTAGCCATTATTACGCAGCGGTACTACGCGAAGCGCGTGCGGTGAATCCCAATCAACAAACCGTAGCTTCTGCACTCGAAGCCTTACTCGGTGCGTTGAACAATCCGTGATAGAGGTCCGAAAATGCTAGATGTAGTGCTTACAGCGGTTCCTTCGGGATATGTACGCCCCGAAGATGAATGCTCACGTCGAGCGGTCCAACCGCACCATCCAGGATGAGTTCATCGATTTTCACAATCCTCTGCTGCTCGACGATCTCGATCGGTTCAACCGTCTCCTCATGGACTGGCTCATCTTCTACAACACGAAGCGCGTACACCACGCGTTCAAGAATCTGTTGTCGCCAGTGCAATACCCGCTGCAGTACGAGAAATTATCAGCGGAGTGCAAAAGTACCTGCGGTCATACATCCCCTTGCGGGGGTGGTAGCGAGGAATATAATAAAAATGGTCGAGCGCGCAAAAATAATTGTCATATGCCATGGATCAAAATAACGAACCACCACGGATAACATTTGAGGGCGAAGAGTTTCAGCGCCCCTTGCAATCGTTTCAGCCGCCAACGCCAAAAATCGTGCAGTGGGTCATCAAGTATTCCGGCGGTTATATAAAGGATGAGAAGCAGGCGCAATATGCGTTGATAGGATTCGTAGCGGTGGCGCTTGTTGTTACGTTCTTTATGTTATTTTCCGGCGGAAGAAACTCGAAGCCGTCGGTGCCTTCAATCACTGGAGCTCCCGCAGAAAAAACATATCAAGGGCGATTGCCATAAATGCATGAAAATTAAAATCCATAAAAACCTTGTTTCGCGGGGTTTCACTCTCATCGAATTACTCGTCGTCATCGCCATAATTGGGATACTTTCCTCTATCGTACTTGCTTCCTTGAACACGGCACGTATCAAGGGTCGGGATGCCGCGCGCATCTCGAATGTAAAATCGCTTGAGACGGCCATGGAACTCTACTATAATGACAACAATGGCTATCCGACCTCCAACGGTACTAGTAATGGCGATGTGTTGCTCAGTGACGCAGCGCTCGTTGGCAAGCTTGTTCCGAAGTACATCGCGAGCATGCCAGCAATCCTTGTTGCCGATGGCGACCACTACTATGCCAACGGGGCGACGAGCGGCGTACAACCGAACGGCTACGACATGCTTATCTATGTCGAGGCGACCAATAGCTACTGTAGGGCTGGCACGTTGCCGGGTAATACCGGCGACTGGGGCATACCAACGGTATGCAACTTCTGATGCAAGATTGTGCCGATAAATATCGCCAACATATCGGCGCTTCTTGTTGTCGTCGGCCGTTGCTAGTATAGTTACGAGGGCTGAGAAATGAGAAAACAAAACGCGAATATGGGAGTCCCGCCGTTTTATAATTTTTCCTCAAAACGGCGGGGATTATCGTGCGCGCACTGGATGGGTGGGGCAAGCACATATCGAATCTGATTGCGCCCTAGCGCAAACCGCTATCGTATTGCGCCCGCGCGAGCCTGCGAGCGCGGCCGGGGCGAGAGTCAGCGGAATCGGGGCGTACGCTTCGGTTCCGAGTTGGCACGCGCTCCGCGCGTGCGAAGCGGGTTCGAGCGAAGTCTAATCTCACCGCCAAAAGGATTTTTTATCGGACGTAGGCGAAAGCCCAAGTTTGGCGTCTTTCTTCTGCTGTAGTGCCAACCCCGCTTACGGAGAATGCTTTTCCTATGACTGCCAAAACCGATACCGAGCCCTTAGCGTCGGCTTTTCCTCGATTATTCATGATGAAATATCTATGATGTACGGCGGCGTAGCATAGCACCCTATGAAAAAACACGTTGCAAAGAAACCTCGAGAGCAGGATTTTTATATCGTCGGGGTCGGAGGTTCGGCGGGCGCCTTCTCGTCATTCAAGGAGTTTTTAGAGAACCTACCTGATACCACCAGGGTGGCATTTGCCATCATTCAGCACCTTTCGCCAGAATCGAAGAGTCATTTAGGCGCGCTCCTTTCGAGTGCAACACGCCTCCCCTTCGCCGAGGTGGAAAATGGCGCTGTCATCAAACCTGGCCATATCTACATCATTCCGCCCAACAAAAGCATGGAAATTGAAGAAAATACGCTGAAGCTTCTGCCGCGCAAAGATATCAGCGGCGTCAATATTACAGTTGATACTTTTTTTCTCTCGCTTGCGAGGCACAAGAAATTCAATGCAATCGGTGTACTCTTGTCCGGTTCTGGATCAGACGGCACGCTCGGATTGAAAGCGATCAAAGAAGCCGGCGGCATCACCTTCGCCGAGGGCCAGACCGCACAATTCTCAAGCATGCCGACAAGCGCCGTTCATGCCGGCGTCGTAGACTACATTTTATCCCCCGCGATGATCGCGAAGAAGATCGCGAAGATTGAGCGCGATTCGAAAAAAGGATACTATGCATCAGATCAGCAGCAGCGCGCATTCGATTTCACATCGGCTGAAGAGGGGGATCTGGGGACGATTCTGGCGCTCGTGCATCGCACAAACAACGTCGATTTCACATACTACAAGCGGGGGACGATCCAGCGGCGTATCCTGCGGCGCATGCTCTTGAGTAACATTCAAAATTACCACCAGTACGCAGAGTATCTTCAAAAAAATCCCAGCGAAATAGATTCTCTCTACCAGGACATCCTTATCAAGGTCACCGACTTTTTCCGCGATCCTGAGCTGTTCGAATACCTTTCTCAAAAACTTCTGCCCACCTATCTCAAAGGTAAAAGCTCTGTGCGCATCTGGGTGCCGGGGTGTTCAACCGGAGAGGAGGTCTATTCGATGGCGATCACGGCAGCCGAAGTCATCGAAAAAAGCCAAAATCGGACCTCCATACAGATTTTCGGGACGGATCTAAGCGAGCAATCACTGCAGGTGGCGCGCCACGGGCTCTATCCGAAAACGATACAGGCGTCGGTGCCGCCGGCAATCCTAAACAAATATTTCATCGAACAGGGCGATCAGTATCAGCTCGACAAAAAGATACGGGGAATTTGTGTCTTTGCGAAGCACAATATGGTGGCGGACGTTCCTTTTTCGAGACTCGACATCATCAGCTGCAGGAATGTACTCATCTATCTCGATTCGTATTTGCAAAAGAAAGCATTCCCTATCTTCCACTATGCGCTTAACCCAGAGGGCATCCTCATTCTCGGCACCGCGGAAAGCGCCGCCAACTTTCAAGATCTTTTCAAACAGATCGACAAGAAACACAAAACCTATGGCAAGAAAGCTACGCTCCACCGCCCAGCGATTGCATTTCCAGGAACTCGTGCGCATGATACCGTGCCAGTTATGCAAGGACCTGTATCACGCGTGGTCCCGAAGAAGGAAGAGAATATTGAAAAAGAGGCAGATATTCTATTTATCAGAAACCATGCCTCTGCCGGAATCATCGTCAATGATGACCTCACGATCTTTGAATTTCGCGGCGACATCAGCCCGTATCTTGCGCCGGTTCAGGGGAGAGCGACGCTTAATTTGATACGGATGGCGCATAAGGGATTTCTGCCGAAGATATTGGAAATGCTTACGAAGGTCAAGGAGAAAGGTTCGAGTGTGAAAGACACATTCCACACTTTCAAGACGGACATCGAAATGCACCCGCTCGGCACCAGATCGGCACAAGAGAAATATTTTTTGATTCTGTTTCGCAGTCTCGAGCCGAAAGTGACTGCCAAAATGAAAAGAATGCCATTGAAGCGCATGTCGAAAAGCGAGGTAGCGGAAGCGGCCGCTCTTCAAAAAGAACTCTCCTCTACCATCGAACAGCTGCAGGCGGTCATCGAGGCGCGCGATGCGTCCAACGAAGAGCTGCGCTCCGCACACGAGGAGGTAATGTCGGCCAACGAGGAACTGCAGTCAACCAACGAGGAGCTTGAGACGACCAAGGAAGAGCTGCAATCCACCAATGAGGAGCTTATGACGCTCAATACCGAACTCGAGAATCGCAATACTGATCTGGAGCGCAGCGCCAGAGAACTCTATCGCAAAGATGAGTTCCTCTCATTCCTTGGCCATGAGCTGCGCAATCCGCTTTCGCCCATTGTGCATGCGCTCGAATTGGCAAAACTGCGCGGTATTCAAGACACGGAGCTGAAGGAATTATTCGAGATCATCGGGCGTCAGACGAAATTATTGGACGACATTATTAAGGATCTGCTCGACGCCGCGCGTGCAATCGGCGGTAAAATCGGTCTGCACAAAGAACTGACTGATTTCGATACCGTCGTCAATCATGCCATCGAAACCGTGGCGCCGCTCATCAATGAGAGCGGGCATACGCTCGAGGTGCATCATTTGCCTCGCCCGCTATCCATCGTGCTCGATCCGGGGCGCGTGGAGCAGATCATCATCAATCTCCTTAACAACGCCGCCAAATACACGAAGCCGGGCGGACGTATTATCGTGAGAGCGGCAGAACGTGGTGATCGCATATGGCTGAGCGTCAAAGATACGGGCATGGGCATTCCGCAAGAAGTTCTTCCGCACATCTTTACGCTCTTCTTCCAGGGCAATCAGTCCTTGAGTAATTTCAAAGGGGGCCTCGGCGTCGGCCTTATGCTCGCCGGCACGCTTGCGAAATTGCATGGAGGAACCCTCACGGCGAAAAGCGAAGGGAGCGGCAAAGGGAGTGAATTTATCCTCGAGCTTCCCATCCGAAAGGGTGTGCGAGCCGCTTCCGATGCAAAGGATGTCGATGTTAAAAATCTGAGACTTGCAAAGAAACGGATCCTCGTTGTCGATGACAATGTCGAGCTTGCCAATGTCTTCGGAAGACTGCTGCGGGAATTAGGCCAGGACGTGGCCGTGTCGCATTCGAGCACCGCCGCCATCCCGATGGCGCGTGACCATAAGCCCGAGATTATTTTTATCGACGTGGCGATGCCGCATATGAGCGGGTATGAGCTTATACGGATCCTGCGTGCCGAAGAAGGATTGGAGAAAACGCTGTTTATCGCCTTGAGCGGTTTCGGCAAAGAGTTCGATCGCCGATCGCTCGAAGCCGGATTCGACGAACACGTCATCAAGCCGGTTGCCCTCGCTGAACTTCGGCGCATTTTGTCGGTCTCATTGTGATCGAGGAGATCCACAGCGACCCCTCGGACGCGTGCCGCAGAACAGAATTCAAAAAAGCATTTTCAATGATCCCTTGCTGTCGAGGCCTCAGTGTACTGGCAGAAAAGTCGCCAGAAAACCCTTATGATGCTTGGAACCCTGGGTGCTAACTGCGGGGTGCCCGCAAAGCAGGAATATCCTCTGCAGATATCATACGCAACCCGAATGCACCGCACTGTCAGTCCAAAACGGGCGGCGTTTCCGCTTTTGTATCCGGCACGTTGAGCCAGAGCGCGGCTATCGCGCCGATGATGAGGAGCGCCATGCCGATCAGGAATATCGTGTGGTAGGCGTCCACCTGGGCTTTGAGCTCGATGAGACCGATGAAGGTCTGCACCAGCGCGGGCGCGTGCGTGTTGAGGATCGAATGCTGTGCGATGGAGAGGACATTGTTCTCGGTCGCGTTCTGCAGAATGGTCCCAAAAAGCGCGATGCCGAACGCGCCGGCCAGGTTGCGGCCGAGCGCGAGGATGGAGGAGGCGACGCCCATATCCTCGCTCGGCACGACCGCGGCGATCGCGCTGGTGCGCTGGGCCATCCCGAAGCCGAGGAAAAACGCCATCACGAAAAGCGGGAGAATGATGTCGAAGGCGCTCGCGCGCACGTCAATCAACTGTGCGAAGAGGTAGAGGCCGAAGGCCGCGCCGCCGGTCGAGAACGCGACGACCCACCGCGTGGGCACGCGGCCGGTCAGCATGCCGCCGAGGGGCGCGGAGATCATCAGAGCGCCGGCCATCGGGATGAATAGGTAGCCGCTCTCGGTCGCGCTGTAGCCGAGGAACGTCTGCGCGAAGATGGGTATCAAGAAGACGGAGCCCATGAGCCCCATGAAGACGATGAAATTGTTGGAGAGCGTATTGACGAAGACGCCGTTGCGGAAAAACCTGAAATCAATGATGGGTTCGGCGTGCCGCCGTTCGATAAAATAGAAGAGCGCGCTTGCAAGCGCAATCGCGAGGTAGCACAGCGCACTGCCCAAAGAGAGCCACCCCCAGTTCGTTCCCTTGTCGAGGACCAAGACGAGCGCCGAGAGCGCGGCGCCGAGCGTTATGGCGCCCCACCAGTCGAACGATTCCGCCTTGCGCCCGGTGGATTCGGGGACGAAGGCGAGCGCCATGAGGAGTCCGACGATGCCGATGGGGATGTTGATGAAAAAGATCGAGCGCCAGCCGAAGCTGTCGATGAGCGGGCCGCCGATGAGAGGCCCGACGACCGCCGAGGCGGCGAAGACCGACGACCAGATGCCGAGCGCCTGCGCGCGCTCGCGGCCGTCCTCGAAGGTGAACACGAGAATAGCCATCGCGGTCGGATAATCGGCCGACGAGGCGATCGCCTGGACGACGCGGAAGACGAGCATGCTCGATAGGTTCCACGCGAATCCCGCGAGCGCCGAGCCGAAGATGAAAATGGCGAACCCGAGGATGTAGATGCGCTTTCTGCCGACCGTGTCGCCGAGCTTGCCCCACACCGGCACGAAGACCGCGTTGGCGAGGATGTAGGCGGTGGCTATCCATCCGGCGGCCTCGATCGTTATCGAGAAATCGTTGATGATCTTCGGCAGTGCGAGGTTGACGATCGTCTGATCGAGCCGGCCGAGGAAGGTGCCGACCATGACCGTCGCGAGGATGAGCCATCGCGCATTGCCCCGCACCGCTTCCGGCATAGCTATTGTTTGTAGACCCAGATCTTCGCCGACATGCCGTTCTTGAGCTCTGGATGCGCGGCGGTATCGAAGCGCACTTTGACGTCGAAATCCTGCTCCTGCCGCTTGTCCGAGACGCTGAAGACCACGTCGGAGCTTTTCGCGGTCGGCGAGACTTCATCCACGACGCCCGTGAATTGCCGGCCGCCGAACGCGTCCACGGTGAAAACCGCCGTCTGCCCCGCGCGGATCTGCGCGAGGCCCTGATCTTCCTGCACCTGCCCGACGACGCGCAGCTGAGAGGGATCGATCGTCGAGACGATGCTGTCCTCTCGGCCGGCCTGTTTGCCGATGTTGTCGTTCACCGTGATGACGAGTCCGCCTGCGGCAGATTTGATGAGCTCGACCCCGACTTGCGCGACCACCGTGTTGGGCGCGATGGTGTCGCCCGTTTTCACGAAGACGACGCGCAGGATGCCGGGCGCCGTGGGAGAGAGCGTGACGACCGGCGCTTCTACCTGCGCCTTGTCTATGTAGACCGCTCTGCTCGAGACCGCCCAGTAGGCCAATCCCGCGATACTGCCGCCGATGACGATCACGATGAGCGCCGAAATCATGAGAATGCGCCGGTCGAATGCTGGTTGTTCCTTCTGCATAGGGTTCATAGAACTACGGGGTGATGACGACGTTGGCCGTCATGCCGGAGGAGATGGCCGGGTCCTCGCGCGTGAATTGAAGCGTCACTTTGTAGGCGGGCACGCCGTCTTGCAGTGTAGGCGAGCGATCCACGCTCACGACGATCGCGGGGAAATGCCGGTTTGCGCCGTAGGCGTCGAGCGTGGCGTCGGCGGAAGCGCCCGGCGCGATCTTCACTGCGTCCGCCTCGGAAACGTACGCGCTGATCTGCAGAGCGCTGTGCGGGTTGAGCGATACCGCAAGGGTGTCGGGCGCGACGATGTCTCCGAGCTTCACGTGCACGCTCGCCACCGTGCCGGAGAACGGCGCGACGACGGTCGCGCCTTGTATCTGCGCGTTGACGTGCGCGACGCCCGCCGCCGCGGCCGACACGGCCGCCTGCTGTGCCGCGATGTCCTGCACGGTCGGGCCCGCCTGCTTGAGCGCGAGCTGTGCTTGCGCCTGCGCGACCGTCGTTTTCTGCGAAGCGATCTGCTGGGAGATCGTATCGAGATTCTTGCCTGCAGTGTTGACCTCATTGAGCGCGGCGGAGACGTCCGCTTTGTAGGCGGCGAGCGTCGAGGCGCTCGAGATCGGCGCGGCCGCGAGCGTCGTCGAGACGTTCGCGAGCATCTGCCGCAGGGTCGCGAGGTACCCGATCTCGCCGTGTAGGAGCGCTTCGAGGCCGTCGTCCGAGCGGCCCGTGTTCGCGAGCTCCCCCTGCCACGCGCGCAGAAGCGCGCCTGCGGAGTAGCGCTCGGCTTCCGCATCGATCTGCGCCTGTGAGTTGGCCGTGACGTACGTGAGCTTGGGATTCGTATCCGCGTTGGAGAACAGAGGATCGAGCTGTGTGCTCACGGCGTCGCTCGCTTTCGCGTAGGCGTCTTCGGAGGCGTCAGCGATGCTCGCGTACAAATTCGCGAGGTCCTGCGTGGTCTTATCGAGCGCCGCCTGCGAGGCGGCGATATCCTGGGGCTGTGCCCCCGCTTTCAGACTTTCGAGCTTCGCCCGCTCTATAGCAACGCTCGCTTGGGCCTGCGCGCGCTCGGCGATGAGCGTCGCGACGTCGAGCGAAGCGAGGACCTGCCCTTGCGAAACGGCGTCTCCCACGGCGGCAGAGAGGCGCGCGACGCGCCCCGCGCTCTCGAACGCGAGATCGGGGCTCTGCGCCGGCCCGACCTCGCCCGTCGCTGTGATCGCCTGTGTGGTCGTCGCGGTCGCGGCACCCAGGGACACCGCAATCTGGCGGGTTGCGAACACGTAGTACGCGCCGCTCCCTGCCGCGATCAGGACCACGAAGCCGATCGAAGCGAGTATGAGCGGATGCGCGAACAGGGTTTTGAGCGAGGAACTTTCCATACGAGCGGTTAGTTCGCGCCGATAATTTTTTCTAAAATGGTATTGAGCTGTCTGCGGTCGCGCTCCGTGAGGACGCGCAGAACGTCGGAGAGTACCTTTGTGCGCCGCGCTTCCGCCAGACGCAGTGCGGCACTCCCTTTGCGGGTCAGCGCGAGGTGCACCTGCCGGCGATCGCGCGTGCCGGCTCTGCGCGCGAGACAGCCGCCGCGCACCAGCTCCTGCACGAGCGAGGTCGCCGACGGCGCCGTTATCTTGAAATGGCGCGCGATGTCGCGCATGGCGAGGCCCTCTCGTTCTCCCACGAGGCGGAGCGCCTCGCACTGGCCGAACGAGAGCGGCAGGACGCGCTCCATCCGCGCGCGGATGATACGTCCGGTTTTGAGGAAGAGCGCGAGCGTTGCGGCATTTGTTTTGGTCATCTAATAGTTAGAGAATCTAAATGATATACCGCCCGCGCGGCGCTGTCAAATCCGCCTCACCGGGGCGGCTGTATGAATCAGGGCGCGTTATTTTTTCTCACTCAGAAGGTCGGCGAAGGTGAGCTTGGCGACCGCGAAGAGGTAGATTATTTCCAGGATGCCGAGCGTGTTGACGAGAAGCATGATGACGAACCACCAATACTGCCCGCGCCGCGCCGAATGCCAGAGCGCCACCCCTTTCCAGAAGAGTGTCCACAAAACGGCGATGAGAATGAAGGGCGCGGCGAGCGCGAGCGCACCGAGCATCCAGCCCTCCGGGCCTCCCTGCCATCCGCCCCCGCCCCAGTAATATTGATGCATAAACATACACCTGCAGTATACATCGGGTTTGCTATACTCCCGTCATGGACAGGAACTTGGCTTTGGAATTCGTTCGCGTTACGGAGGCCGCCGCTATAGCCGCAGCCGAATGGATCGGGCGAGGTGATAGGAACGGAGCGGACGGGGCAGCCGTTGACGAAATGCGCGATCGATTTAATCAAATCGAGTTCAGAGGGCGGATTGTCATTGGCGAAGGAAGCAAGGACGAGGCGCCGGAGTTATACACCGGCGAAAAGGTCGGGCGTGGCAAAGGCCCGGCAATCGATCTTGCTGTGGATCCACTTGAGTGTACGACGAGCGTTGCCGATGGGTTGCCCAATGCAATAAGCGTAATCGCAAGCGCTCCCCGGGGTGCGCTTCTTTCTGCGCCTGACACATACATGCAAAAAATCGCTGCAGGGCCACGCGCAAAGAAAGCTATTAAGTTCGATGCCCCCGTCACCCACATCATACAGAAAGTTGCTCGTGCACTCGACAAGAAAAGATCAGACGTAAGTGTTGCTGTTCTCGATCGGCCCCGCCACGAGAAACTCATTGCGGATGTTCGCAAGGCGGGCGCGCGCGTTAAACTTTTCACCGACGGCGACGTTTCAGCCGCAGTCGCCACATGTCTGCCCGATTCGGGCATCGATCTATTGATGGGAACAGGCGGGTCTACGGAAGCCGTGCTTGCCGCTGTTGCAGTAAAATTACTTGGAGGCGAGATTCTGAGCAGGTTCAATCCTCCGAACGAGAAGCACGCGGGTCTCGTGAAAAGAGCGCGGCTTAATACCAAAAAAATTTATACCGCAAACGATATGGCAAAGGGGAATATGCTCGCATTTACAGCCACGGGAATAATGGAAGGGTTTCTTTTGCGTGGCGTGAAATTTACGCAATCCGGAGCCGTCACGCACTCTATGGTTATTCGCGGTCAATCCGGCACGATCCGGTACATTGAAACCCATCACGGATATTAATAATTTTTTTAATATCTTTTTATATGAACGCCGACCTATTGAAAAAAACAGCCAAACAAATGGTCGCCAAGGGCACGGGCATCATTGCGGCCGATGAAAGCAGCGGAACGTGCCAGAAGCGCTTCGACGCCGTCGGGGTGCCGTGCACCGAAGAGAACCGCCGGCTCTACCGTCAGCTCATCATCACTGCTCCGGGTATCGAGCAGTACATCAGCGGCGTCATTCTGCACGACGAGACCATCCGGCAGAAGAGCGACAGCGGTGAGCGTTTCCCGGATATCCTCGGGAAGCGCGGCATCCTGCCGGGCATCAAGGTGGATAAAGGAACGGTCGAGCTCGGCCTGCACCCGAACGAGAAAGTGACGGAAGGGTTGGACGGCTTGCGACAGCGCCTTGCGGAATACGCGGCCTTCGGCGCGAAATTCGCCAAGTGGCGCGCGGTCATCACCATTGGCCAGGGTATCCCGACCGATGCGTGCACCCACGCCAACGCGCACGCGATGGCGCGCTACGCCGCTCTGTGCCAGGAAGCCGACATCGTGCCCATCGTCGAGCCGGAGGTGCTTATAGACGGCGACCACTCGATCGAGCGCTGTTATGAAGTCAGCGTCGCCGCGCTCCAAAAAACATTCGAAGAGCTCGCCGGGCAGGACGTCATGCCGGAGGGCGTCATCCTCAAAGCGAGCATGGTCATAGCGGGCAAAGGAACAAAGTCCGCCCAAGGCGGATCGGCCTCGGGCCGACAATCGTCGCCGCAAGAAGTCGCCGAGGCGACCATCCGCGCGCTCAAAGCATCCGTGCCAAAAAACCTCGCCGGCGTCGTCTTTCTCTCCGGCGGCCAAGGCGACGAGCAGGCAACGGCAAATTTGGATGCAATGAATAAACTCGGCGGCGTGCCGTGGCCGCTCTCGTTCTCCTACTCTCGTGCGATCCAGAATCCAGTGCTCAAACTCTGGTCGCAGGATACGAAGAACAATGTCGGCAAAGCGCAGGAAGTCCTCCTCTTCCGCTCGCGCATGAACGCGCTCGCGGCGGAAGGGAAGTATTCGAGCGACATGGAGTATAAATGAGCAATGAACGCCGCATCTACCGGGGAGCCGTGTTAAAGGGAGAAGACCGCGGCCGAGCGCTCGGCTTTCCGACGGCTAATGTTCCGCTCGCGGATGGTTCGGTTTCAGGAATTTATGCGGCGCGCGTCAAGATTAGGCCAGACGAAGCGCCGTACCCGGCGGCCGTCTATGCAGACACGAAGCGCGGACTGCTCGAAGCGCATCTCTTGGATTTTAATGATGAGCTGTACGGATGTGAGATCGAGATCGAACTGTTCAAGAAAATCCGCGACACGGAGCGGTTCGACTCCGACGCGGCGCTCCGCGCCGCGATCGCCGACGATATAAAAAAGGTTCGCGAGTATTTTGATACATGAAAAGTATGTTTTCGGGAATTGTCGAGACTACGTCGCCGATCCTTGCCGCAAAAACGCGCGGCGCGTGCCGGCGCGTTTCGATACGCACGCCTGCGCGCTGGGAGCTCGCCGTCGGCGAGAGCATTTCGGTCGATGGCATTTGTTCGACCGTGATCGCGCGCTCATCGCGGAGTTTTGAAGTGGAGTACATGCCCGCGACGCTCTCAAAAACGACGGCGGGAGCGTTCCGCCCACGGCGCGCCGTGAACCTCGAGCGATCGCTCAGGTGGAGCGGCCGCGTGCACGGGCACTTCGTCGCCGGGCACGTGGACGCGCGGGGAAAGATCGTCCTCGTGAACCGGCACGGCCGTGCGC
>Ga0105164_10001204_pt1 | contig 16819 bp, 17 predicted proteins | sample VDWuncwatermetaG_FD_89674 | JGI IMG/M metagenome (GOLD analysis project Ga0105164, IMG submission 89674) | Wastewater microbial communities from Netherlands to study Microbial Dark Matter (Phase II) - VDW unchlorinated drinking water | ecosystem: Environmental > Aquatic > Freshwater > Drinking...
CATTTGGGTATGCTCAAACCAATCTTTCCGATGTTGGATGCTGGTCTAAAACAAATTTCCCCAACACTTGGGCTTACGACTTGTGCTTCGGAATCGATGCGAGAACGCGTGAGTAAGGCATGGGAGGATCCGATGGTTTGGAAGTCGAAGCATAGTTTAGTCCAGACGCAGACTCGGACTCGATCGATGTCGCTGCTCTTGCCGTTTGTTCATGGGCAGTACAGTTACCCTCTTAATTGTCTGATCCCCGCTCGTAAGCTAGTGGGCGATTTAACACAACGGCGCTATCTTTCTCGGGGAGGTTGGCAACGACGCGTTGAAAATTGGCTTTTGGGAGACAGTGCTTGAAGTCAATAAATTGAAAGGATATTGAAAGCGTCATGCCATTTAGGGAATACCGTAGAGAACTTGCAAGCCTTCTTGCAAATCATTGGAACGAATCTGAATTTCCTGCATCCTACTTTGAAACTGAATTGGCATCTCCGCCGAACCCGCAGTTGGGGCAATTAACGTTACCCTGTTTTAAGTTGAGTAAGTCATTAAAAAAGAAACCCGCGGAAATTGCGCAAGAGGCCGCTTTAGCGATATCGCATGACACATTTAAGTTTACGGCACTTGGCCCCTATTTAAATATTAATATCGCTTACACCGCTTGGCATCAGGCCGTTTTTAAGCGCCTTGCTGCCGAAATCGATCGTTACGGTTCGGATGATCGGGGGCGTGGAAAGACGGTTGTCCTTGAATATTGTTCTCCCAATATTGCCAAACGTCTTGGATTCCAACATATCCGTAGCTCACTCATCGGCAACACTCTTGCTAATGTCTACGCGTATGCTGGCTATGATACTCAGAGAATCAATTTCGTCGGAGATTGGGGGGCACAATTTGCCCGTCTCGTGGCTGCCGTTGAACTCTGGGGCGATATCGCCGTACTCAAAAATGAATCGCTTCCCATTGCTAAGAGAATGGACGAGCTTTTAAAGCTCTACGTGCAGTTTCATGATCTTGCGGAAAAAGACCCGTCCCTTCTCGAAAAGGCGAGCCAATGCCTTCAGAAATTAGAGAATCGAGAACCCGCTGTTCTTCAGATGTGGCAGACGATCCGTGCCATCAGCCAAAAAGCGATGGATGCGACTTTAGCCCGGATGCACATCCACTTTGATCATATTGAGGGGGAGAGCCATTACTTAGATCAGTTGGCGGCCGTCATGGAAGAAACCAAAGTTAAGGCAAAGGCTAAGTTGAGCGAAGGCGCTTGGATCGTGGAATTAGAAAACATCGACGTCCCTGCCCTAATTCAGAAAAAGGATGGCACGACTCTTTATCTCACCCGCGATATCGCCGCGGCACTTGATCGGTGGAAACGGTTTAAATTTGATTCAAGCTTATACATGGTTTCAGAACAGCAGAAGCTGCATTTTCAGCAGCTTTTTGGAGTGCTTAAACAAATGGGCAACGACTGGTCTGAAAGATGCCACCATGTGGCGTTTGGTACCGTCCTCTTTGGGGCTGGGAAAATGAGCACTCGGCAGGGAAAAGTCATTTTTCTAGATGATCTTTTAGATCAGGCCAAAGAACTTGCGCTCAAGGAAGTGACGGAGAAAAACCCAGAGCTTAAGGACAAAGACCGCGTTAGTGAAATGGTGGGAATCGGTGCTGTCATTTTTGGGCAGTTATCTTCGCATCGGATGCGCGATATTCAATTTGATTGGAAACAGGTGCTGGCTCTTGACGGCGAGACCGGGCCGTACGTCCAGTATTCGGCCGTACGATGCCAGTCCCTACTTGCTAAGGCCGGGCTATCTCAGTCGCCCTGCCATTATGTGCCCATTAGCGAGGATAAGATCAGTCATGAAGAAGGCCAACTTCTTGTCCAACTCTCAAAGTTCCGGCATACCGTGGCTCAAGTTATCGACGGAAATGACCCCATGTATCTTACGGGCTATTTGATTGACGTCGCCAAAGCGTTCAACCAATTTTATTACCGCTATCCCGTGCTTCAAGCGACTGAAACTTCGGTGCGTGAGTTTCGATTGGGGTTGGCGGCAGCTACCCTCCAAGTCTTAAAAAACGGGCTTCACTTATTGGGGATAGAGACCCCTGATGAGATGTGAAATCGAAAATATCAAAAATTCTTGTCCTGAGGTTCAGTAGTCTCGGCGATATTGTAATGACCACGGCCATGATTCGTGCGCTTAGGCATCGATTTCCGTCGGCAACCATTGATATGATCGTTCGAGAGGATTTTCTCGACTTGATCCGTGAAAACCCCCACCTAACTCATGCCATTGGGCTGAGGCGTTCGGATGGGTTAAGGGGTGTTGTGCAACTAGTCCGAACGATCAATCGTTCCAACTACGATGTCATCTACGATGCTCACCGAAGCCTACGTACCTTAGTGATGATGCCTCTATTGCGGGCGAGACTGAAATTTTATTACCGCAAACAATACGTTCGGCGCAATTTGTCGCTAATCTTTAAAATCCCTCTCTGGGGCAAGCCCAAACGGTTTCTGGAGAAATTTATCGAGCCCCTTGCGCCTTTGGGAGTCGCCTACGACCATCGTGGTCCCGAACTCTTTCTGCCCAATCATTTTGCCTCGCCCATGCCACCTGGCTTTGGCCCTTCGGTGGTTGGTCTCATTCCGTCTGCCCAGTGGCCTGGCAAACGGTGGCCTGAAGATCGTTTTCGTCAGCTACTGATCAAATTAATGGCTGAGACAGATTCGCAGTTCATTGTCTTTGGGGGGCACGGAGATCATTTCTGTCGCAGTATTGTCAAGGATCTCTCTGCCGATCGCGTGTTCAATGCTCAGGGCAAGTGGAATTTAATGCAGTCTGGGAAAGCCTTAAGCGAATGCCAGTATGTGATCGCCAACGACACAGGGTTAATGCATATGGCAGATGCCCTGGGCATTCCGAGTGTTTTAATTTTTGGCCCGACATCAGCAGACTTAGGTTGTAAGCCATTCGATCCTCGATCACAAATCGTCGAGAAAGCCCTGTGGTGTCGTCCCTGTTCTAAGAACGGGCAAGCCCTTTGTATTCGAGCTAAACGGTACTGCCTTCTCAATATTATGCCGGATGATGTGCTTCTAGCCTGCCGGAAAGTTCAATCGGCCTTAGCCGCAGGCCCTTGAGTTAACCCCTGAGATTTGCGAATTGCGACGATGAGTTCGTCGAAAGATGACTTAAACCGAGAGTGGTGGTTTTTGCCCATTTTCTTTGGTCCCGTATCAAGAGCCCCCATTTGCCGAAGTTCCGCCATGAGTTCTCGGTTGGCGAGCGCATCGCCGATATTATCTTCATCGAGAACCCTGCCTCTGGGGTCAATCACTTTAGCTTCTTTTTTGAGACATCTGGCGGCCAGCAGCAAGTCATTCGTAATCACAATATCAAGGGGTTGAATATTGGCCTCAATATAATCATCAACCGCATCAAAACCCTCGGGCACGACAACAGGTAGGATCCAATCCGCTCGGGGTAGAAATTTCTCCTGATTCGATACCACGTGCACAATCAGGCCATAGCGCTTAGAGATTCGAAAGATATCTTCTTTTACCGGGCAGGCATCGGCATCAATATAAACTGCGAGCATTAGGGTGTGACATCTCGAGTGGGTCGCGACCGAGGTTGACCATAGGTCTGAACTCGCATCGCCACTTTCCGTTTGGTTGTAATGGCATTGACCAGGCTGATAATTAACGAAGCACCCAACGCAGACCAAAAGGATTCCACTCGAAAACCGTCAACCAGCAGAGCTGCCCAATAAACCATCAGTGCATTGAGTGCAAAACTGAAGAGCCCAAGGGTAATCAACGTGAACGGAAGCGTGAGGAAAAATAGCACTGGCCGAACGATTAAGTTCAGCATCGCAAGCACGGCGCTGCCGGCTAACGCTACGGCAAAGCCATCGACATAGACGCCAGGAATGAGGTACGGGATCGCTAAAATTGAGAGACTTAAAAGCAGCCAGTGAGTGAGAAGTCCAAACATGTGCCTGATATACCTAAAAAAACTCGGGGGCACAAGCCCCCCTGCTCTCGCCTTATGGCCCCAATCGAGGTAAGCTCGGCGAGTGTTTGTAATCCTTTATAAGTTGGCACTCTTAATCCTTTGGGTTTTTGCGTTGCCCGTTCTTTTATTACGAAAGAAAACTCGAGACTCTGTGCTGGGTCGCTGGGGTGTTGCGAATCAAATGCGAGCATGGCGCGAGCTGAATCCAGCCGACTTGCACTGGGTCCACGTCGCCTCGAGTGGTGAATTCGAACAATCCATTCCGATCATGGAAGCCATCCAAGCTGAAAAACCGGGAAGCCTTGTGATGCTCACTTATTTTTCATCATCAGCAAGGCGAGCCGTTGCCCTTGAAACCACTCGGCGACTTGGTCAAAGTCTGCCATGGCATTATGCCGGCTATTCTGCTTGGGATTTTAGTTTTCGTTTACGGAGTCTTGTTAGAGATCTTAGACCTTTGTCCTATTCGGTCATGCATCGGGAACTTTGGCTCGGCATGCTTGCTGCCTGCCACGCTGAGCGCGTCTGCTGCCATTTATTTGCCACTTACACCCCGACGCTAAAAGGAGTGTCCCGTCTGTGGTTCAAGTTCTGTTTAAGGTATTTTAAGACGGTTACAACCTTAAACCTTGTTGAATCTCAGCTCGGGGATAAGCTTATCTGTCTTAGAGATCCGCGAGTGGAACGGATCATGTCGCGCTCCCATCGAGCCAATCTCAGGGGGTGGGAGACATTTTTCAATCGCTCCTCGACGCTGATCTTTGCGAGCCTATGGGAGAAAGAGTGGCCTCTCATGGCATGGGCTCTGGATAGGGTGTGGAAGGCTGGATTTAAGTCGAGAGTGCTCGTGGTGCCTCATGATCCCAATGAGATGGTTGTGAACGGAATGCTCTCTTTTTTTAAGCAGCAGGGCCAACCCGTCCGTCGTTGGAGCCAGTTCACTCGGATTCCAGATGACCAAACCCACTTAATCGTGGATACCATCGGAGTGCTTGCGGAACTCTATCGCGTTGCCGACACGGTCGTTGTCGGAGGAAGTTTCCTCGGCCGTGTTCATAACATCATTGAACCGCTCGTTTATCATTGCAGGGTTATCACGGGACCCCACGTCCAGAATTCTGCTCAGGCTGCGGAGTTGAAAGCTCTTGGCATACTCGACGTTGTTAAAAATGAGATTTCCCTTTCAGAAATGCTTCTAAAAAGTCAGGGCCAACCTCAATCAGCTGAGCGCGATGCCGTGATTGACGAGTACTTCAGTCTCCATGCTGGGAGTGGCAGAGATCACGCTAGGCTATTATGGGTTTAAAACAATACTAAACCCAAAGCAGATAATAGGCGAAAACCCATGATTTAACGTACTCGGAGACCACCCGAAACGTCCCTAGAAACCAATTGCCTGGGGCGCTCCAACTCAAGGTTGTAAATTCACTGGGGATTGCGTAGGGAGTGATTGTCCAACCAGGAAGTTCGCGGTTGAAAATATGCATGGCTCTGGGCAGATGGTAATCCGAGGTCACAAGTAGGATGGCATTCCAAGGTCTTCCTTCAAGGAGTGCTTTCGTGTTCTTAGCGTTCTCCCATGTCGATGTGGATTGTGACTCCACAATGATCTTTTCCCAGATTTCATGGATGCTCATGGCATCGGATTGGACGTTGATTAGATCTCGTAACGAGGTCTGTTTTCCTGCGCCTGATATAATCAATACGGCGCTTTGCCGATTGCGAAGAAGGTCAATAGCTCCTGGGATACGGGAATGGTCGCCGGTTAGAGCGACAATCGCCTCTTTTGGATTTGGTATCGAGCGAAGCTGTTTAAGGCCTAACTCAGCCTGAGACGCGTAAAAAGTACAGACTCCGACATATCGCGACAGATCAATGAGAAGCCCTATCAAAATCAGTGCGCCTAGTAGGCTGAAAGCTCGGGTCCACCATTTAAATGATTTCATGAGATTTGGCTTCGACACAATTGCCTAGCTTAAACGATGCACCTTTCTGTGTCACTCTTAGGAAAATAAGTAGAAATCTAGAAAGATCCTTGAATTTGGGCACACTTTTAACTATTTACAAGGTAACTCATGTATTGACCCAAGGAGAGCCCGTGGCTAGACGCTGTGATTATTGTGCAAAGAGACCATTAGTAGGAAATAAAGTGAGCCATTCGAATATCAAGACCAAGACTCGAAGTCTCCCCAATCTCCAACGAGTTCGTGCCGTCATGAACGGAAAAGTCACCCGGGTGAGTGTTTGCACAAGATGCATCCGCACTGGTGTCGTTCAAAAGCCATCGTTTCGCGGTCCCATAGTTGCAAAGCTGGCTGAAGCTGCCGCTGCCGCCGCCGCTTCTGTCGCGTAACTTTCTTCGGCTGTCTCAGTCTCAGACGTCTCAATCTTAAGACTGCAATTGATTCTACCGTCCCGTTTTACTGCCTGGAGCCCGGGTTGGCATAGCTTGCAGAGGCATTGGATCGTGTAGGGAGACATCTGAGGAGTCTTCTATGCGAATTCCGTTTATTGGGGTGTCCGCCGTACACCATCAGCTAATGAAGCAATGCGAGGCTTTTTCACAGACCTCGTGGCCCGTACTGATCCTAGGAGAAACCGGTGTTGGCAAAGACGTTTTAGCTCGATGGATACACGCTCAATCCTCGAGGGGCTCAGCCCCCTACTGTCCCGTTAATTGCGCCGCAATCCCAGCCGGCCTCTGCGAATCTGAATTCTTTGGGCATGAGAGGGGTGCCTTCTCGGGGGCTTCCCATTCAACTCGTGGGTTTTTTAGGTCTGCTAATGGCGGGACACTCTTTTTGGATGAGCTTGGGGAGCTTCCCCTAGCGGCCCAGGCAAAATTGTTGAGAGCGCTGGAGTCGAATGAAGTTCGCTCGGTCGGCGCAAGCCATTCGGAATCTGTCGATATCCGACTCATATCGGCGACAAACCGTGATCTGTTTTCGGAATCTGTTGATGAACCATTCCGAGAAGATCTACTGGAACGGCTTTCCGTTCTGGTATTAAAGGTGCCCCCTCTTCGTGAGCGGGTGGAAGATATTGCCCCAATCGGGCAATATTTGATTGAAAAACATAATTTGCAGCTATGGTCACTTCCTTGGGCGGCCTTCGAATCCTACGATTGGCCGGGAAATGTTCGAGGGCTAAGAAATTTTTTAATTCGCCTCTCCGTGCTCACACCTGGGAGAGTTCGGTTCCGCCAAGTTCAGAAATTACTCGACGAAGAAAGGGTCTGTCATAACCGTAAACGTCCCAGTTGGCAGAGGGTATGGGAGGAAGAGACTTTCGATGTGATTGAAAAGGAACTGATTAAGGCTAGGCTTTTACGTTGCCACGGCAATCGCAAACAAACCGCGATGCATCTTGGAATCGCGAAATCAACGCTCCATGAGAAGTTACGTCGCTGGCGCCTTGAAGATCAGAGCGAGGTCGAATTGCGGTCTTTGGGGTAGGTGATTTTAGTAAAATATAAATAAGCCTGAATTTGGCTGAATCCTGAAATTCACGAGATCTGTCCAAAATTTGAGACTGTCTCATCTCATGACCGTGAGACTGAGACGCTTTATTTTGCCTGATTATGTCTGAGTGGCTCTCCTTCACGTTGGCACAGAACGTGTAGTAACTTCATCCGTGCAAAAAGAGGTGAGAGTCATGAGGTAGAAAAAGAGGTATGAAGTGGCAAAGTGTAACGAGATGCTAATTACCGAGGTTGCGCGTAAGGCTGCGGAAACGGCGCTCGATAACCTAGTCAAAGGCGCTTTTAGAGCAATCGTCACCATTAATGGAGTGCCGGCAGTTTATGCTGGCCCCTTTGAGAAACTTTATTCGGAGTACGCAAAAACCATGTTTAAGCTCCTTGAGACTGAGGTTGACTACGGGAAACACCTCGAAAGCACTGAGCGTCTCAGAAAGGTGACAGAGGCCCTCAAGGAGAACAATAGCGGTCTAAAGAAACTTCTCATTAGGATAAAGACACGCCAAGCTGGTCCGGTTGGGCTACTTCTGTCCTTATTAGATCCTCGGATCGCTCCTCGAGCTAAGCAGGAGAACGTGAATTTCATAAATTCTCTAACTAAACTCATCGGTATGATTGATGGGGTCGTTGGGGGTAATCGAAATGTTCTGGACAAGGTTGTAGAGAAGCTTTACAGCATCGATGATTTTCTTGGGGTTTCTCCGAAGCGGAATGTCTTTGATATCGTGCTAGGGTCTAAAGCCTTGGGCATGAAGCGAAATGACCTCTGCTGGCAGGGAATGAGTCTTTTGGAATCAACGAACGAACTTATTGTGGCCCGAAATGATCTAGTTAACTTTACTGCGCGACCCATAATGCCCCCACTTCGAGTGTGGCAGATTGCTGAGGGTTGTCTAAACGAGCTTTCGACAAAAAGGAGAAAAGGCGATGCGAAATAGAATGGCAGTATATATTTTAGTACTTGGTGTAGGGAGGCTACTTTGTGCGGGGGACCGGGCGGAGATCATGGAAGCAGAAGAAGCACACTTGTTTTTTAATAAGGGATCACTGGAAGCGATTTCCAAGAAGCCTACAATGAACTGCTACGGCGAGAAGGTGCTGCTACCCTTGCTACTCAAGAGCATGGAAAGTATTGGGTTTCCTTGCCACCATGAACTGACGGGGGATCCAAAAGAATTTGGTCGGCGTCTGGTATGCGGTAAAACAGCGTTCGTGAGTCTGCCATGTTTTGAAGAGAGAACTGAGTTTCCCTATCCCTCCGAGACACCAAAGGGAAGTCGGTATATATCGAGGGTGAGTGTAACTTGGTACCCATCGACTCCGATTCGGAATGAAGCGAAGCTGAGCAGTTTGGCGGAGAGCATGGAAAAGCGGCTCGTGGATGACATCCAAAAGATGTACGATTTGAGTTGTCACTCAAATCCGAATCTGAAAGATGGAGAGTCCGCTGAATTACTTACTGAATTTCTCTGCGAGAGCAAGGATTCTAAGGCTCCAACAAAGAAATGGGCATTTTGGATAGATCGGGAGATGCAAGAAAAGAATCATAACCTCCCGATGATTGATGCCCATTTATTCCCCAATCGAACTTTTTTTGCTGACTATCCCCGGCAAAAAAAAACGAAACGCAATACTAAATAGAAGCTCTTCGGAGAATTCTGATTTGTTTCGTAAGACTTATGGTATGACTCGGGCCTTCTCCCTTTCCTTGATGCGACTCAAACCACCACCCGCCCAGATATCAAGAATGAATCGATTCATACGCAAGTCGCGTGTCCACGGATCTTTGGCGCTGTCTCGGATTTTCTTTGAAATATAATCCAGTCCGAAACTCTGAGTCGCCATCAACCTATTATGCGTACGGCACAAAACCCGAATATTCTCTACGTCATCGGATCGGCCGCCAAGACAGAATGGCATCTCATGTTCCCATTCCAGAAAATGCGTTGAATTGCAGGCCCTGCCATCGGGACTCACGTAACTGCATCGGGCTTCGTCTCGTTCCCAGACTTCTTCTTTCACGGCAACTGGGATGTAGCGCGAATGCTTTTCTAATTTCTGGGGCAGTACTGATCGCTTTGATCTCGGTTTTTCTTCAAGGAGCGTCGATAGCGCCTCTGCAAAAATATCCTTTAACTTTCCCTCAGGAAACTTGTGGCTGAGTTTCGCTTTGGCTTGCTTAAGAAGCTCTTCAAAGTCCCTGTTGGCGGTGAAGTGAATGCTGATGAGTTCATGGTCTAACGCCTTTATCTGATCAGGCTTGGGTGTTTCGGGGGCTATGCCGGCAATCATTCTCTCCACCTCTCGCACCGATTTTCCCACCGCATGATCTAAAAGCTCTCGAACATTGGATTGCTTAATGTGCGGGGCGAGTTTCATGAGAACGGTCATCGAAACCTTGCCGTCGCTTAAGAGATTAAAGATCTGAGGAAAGTGGCTCAAGAGCCTCGAGACCTGAATCCGTTTGAGAGTGCTGGCTTCTGAATAGCCCAGGACTGATACCAGATACTGAAAAAGAGATGGGTAACCTGCTTCGGCGAAGAGCATGCGTCTTTCCACTTCGGCGATCATGGCAAGGCAACGGCATTGTAGACCCCTTTCTTCTGAGTGAGTCTTCTTCAAAGACACGATTAGGTTTTTATCATCCAGATTTCGGGCAAAGTGAGTATAATTCATGGGTAACCTCCATAAATCGACCATAACACGGTGTTTCGTCGCGCTCTAAGATCGCTTGAGTGACGATAACTCAACCTGGGGGTGTGGCGCGTCTCACGAATAGTATTTTGGTGTCTTAGTGGCGACTATAGACGTCATGGCGACCAATTATAAGTGGAACGGACATGTATCGACGATAAGCAGAAAACACACTAAAAGTATGTCAAGTTGTTTTTGATCTTCGATTATTTTCGCTGGTGTGTGAGGTATTCGACTTGCTGTTGCTCTACGGATGGATCCGATTTAGCGTAGGGCTATGATCGCGATGCGAACGATAGTATGGGCTCTTCTTTTGAGTCTGCCTTGTTTTGGCGTGAGTTCCCAGGACCGTCGGGGCTGGGTCTACGAAGGCTTAAGTTATTTCCCCCCGTTTCGTGACACTCAAAGGATGAGGCATCAGGTTTATCTCAATACGGTCAACTACCATGAGTCATTTTCCACTCAAGCCACGGGACTTTTAGATTTTAAGGCATTTGAAGTCTCCGTACGCGGTGGTGGGTATTCACAGTTTGGAAGTTCCCAACGAGCGCTACAACTCGAATCCCAATTGGAGGATCAGCGTTACGTGTTTGGAGGAGACATTGCACGCCAGGGATTTAGCGCTGATTCATATTATGGGAGGCTGAGTTTTGGCTGGCTCTTTCATTTGCCGATCCAAAAGCATTCTCAGTATCTGGGGCTAGATTTAGGGCGTGTCAGGGATGATCGGGTGCCCTGGGATTTATTCCTTCAGATGGCCTGGTACCTCAACACTCCCTCGGATTCTAGTTTCGTGGTCGTGAGGTCCGAGAACCGCACCGTCGTACTGAATTCAGCTCGGTCGACATTGTCCATTGGAGGCTTCTTTTCTTGGACGTACCGCACTCAGGACAAAGACGCTGGGGTGATCGTCCAGGAAGTTGCCGCGGAACAAGGAGTTGCAACCTCTTTGGTGACTGGGGCGAATCGGACCCAGGAGCATATGGTGTTTTCGATTGGGCCGAGTGCTGTGTACGAAACGCCTTTTGGCCGCTGGGATCTATCAATCTATGGTCGCCTGTGGCTTGATAAAAACAAAGTGGGCACCAACCTCAACACTCCCAATGTCCGGTGGGTAACCCTGTACCCGACTGAGTTGACGGGACCCGATATTCATTTCGGATGGACTTGGGCGTTCTGATCATCAGATCAGACGTGTCCGTTACGGCCCCACATGCGAATTTGTCTTAAGGTGGTAATCATCTGGATTGCGGCTTCAACAGCCTCTTCCCCTTTGTGGCCCGCATCGCCGCCCACGCGAGCATGCGCCTGTTCTTCCGTTTGTGCTGTAAGAACTCCGAAAATAACGGGGATATCGTACTTTAGCATGACATCGAGACAGCCTCGGCTAACCATCTGGCAGACATAATCGTAATGGTCCGTTTCACCCTGAATCACGGCTCCAAGCGTGATGATTGCTTCAACCGTTTTGGTTTGCGCAATGGCCTGGGCCGCCAAGGGTAGTTCCACCGCACCTGGGACCCAAGCGACGTGGATATCACTCTCCAAGAAGCCGAGTCGCTTTAACTTCGATTCAGCGCCCCTGAGCAGTTGGGTTGTGATATCCGAATTAAAGTGGCCGACCACAATCGCAATCGGGAATGGAGATGGGTTAGTGTTCAGCATTGGTGTCTCCTAAAAAATTAAGGAAATGTCCGAGTTTCTCTCGCTTCGTCGTTAGGTAACTGCGATTCGAATCAGTCAGAGGCATTTCAATGGGGACTCTTTGGGTTATCCTAAGGCCGTAGCCCTCGAGCCCATAGATCTTACGAGGGTTATTCGTAAGAAGATGCATTTCTCGAACTCCTAAGTGTCTTAGGATCTGAGACCCAATGCCATAATCACGGTGGTCTTCTTTAAAGCCAAGCCGATGATTTGCTTCAACGGTATCAAGACCCTCATCTTGAAGGCGATACGCCTTGAGTTTATTGGCTAATCCAATGCCACGCCCCTCTTGGCGCATATATAATAAGACTCCGCCGGCATTTCCGATTTGCTTAAGCGAGGCGTTGAGTTGCCCTCCACAATCACAGCGTGCGGATCCAAAGGTATCGCCCGTTAAACATTCAGAATGGACACGCACTAGAGTCGGTTTATCGGGCGAGATCACCCCACTGGTAAGCGCCACATGTTGCGCGTGGTCTAATTCGTTTTCAAAAATATGAATCGTAAAATCCCCAATATCAGTGATGGGAAGGTTAGCTCGAGTCATTTCTTTAACCAAAGAATCGTGGTGCATTCGGTAAGCGATAAGCTGATTGATCGAAACGATCTTAAGACTATGGGTTTTAGAGAACTCGATCAAATCCGGCATGCGGGCCATTGTGCCGTCGTCTTTCATAATTTCGCAGAGCACGCCTGCAGGTTTCATTCCGGCAAGGATAGAAAGATCGACAATGCCTTCGGTTTGCCCCGCGCGGACTAGCACACCACCCTGCCGAGCTCTTAACGGAAAAATATGCCCCGGAGTGACGATATCTTTTCGCCCTTTGGTTGGGTCAATCGCAGTCAAAATAGTATGAGCACGATCAAATGCCGAGATTCCGGTTGTGACACCCTGGGCTGCTTCAATGGAGACGGTGAAGGCTGTTTGAAAGGGCGAGGTATTATCCTCAACCATCATAGGTAGACCGAGACGCTCGGTTTCTTTGCTTGCCATGGCTAGGCAGATGAGGCCTCGACCGTGCGTTGCCATAAAATTGATGCTCTCAGGTGTGACCATCTCCGCGGCTAAAACAAGATCCCCTTCATTTTCTCTGTCCTCATCGTCAACAAGGATCAGCATTTTTCCGGATTTTAAATCATTGAGCGCCTCCTCAATGGTGCATAGGACTTCATTCATGTTGGGCACGTTCTTTCATTAGGGCATCGGTGCGTTGAATGACAAGTTTGGCAAGCCAATCCGTCTCGAAGTTAACCAACGCGTTAGGTTTCAATCGCTTTAAGTTTGTCCGCTCGGCGGTATGAGGGATGATCATCACTTCAAATCCGTTATCAGAACATTCATTGATCGTGAGGCTTACCCCATTAATCGCCGCACACCCCTTCTTCGTTACCATTGGTCGCAACGAAGGTAAAATCCCCTTAAAACTTAGGATAAAAAAACCATCCCCATCTCTGCGGTCTGAAATTTCCAGTCGTTGATCCACATGCCCGGTAACCCAATGCCCTCCCATCCGATCCGAGAGCTGCATCGCGCGTTCAAGATTAACCAAAGTTCCTATTTCGTAGGATTCGATGGTGGTGAGATTCAGAGTTTCGGGCGAGATAAGGCACTCAAAGATTCCCTGAGACGGGGTCTCATGGACCGTTAAGCAGGTCCCGTCCACCGAAATACTTTCGCCGAGAGTAAGGTCTGAGAAACGACTGCGAATCCAAAGAGATATACCATCTCCTCTGGGGATCTTCTTTAGAATCTCACCCGTATGATCCACAATTCCAGTAAACACCTAATACGCCTCACCTTCATTCATTGAACAGATTCCTATATAGCAAAGAGAAGGCGGGAACTCTAGTGCTGTGAGAAAACTTCCTATTTGGGCAGGGCAGCGAGGGAATGGCGTAGATGGTGTTGGTAATTTTTCCAACTGAATTGACTGGCTTTGTCGGCGGCTCGTTTTTTGATCGCGCTGATTTCATTGGGGTGGTCGATGGCCCAGCGGAGTTTTTCTTGCCAAGGGTTAGCGTCATGAGGCGGGAGCACAAACCCATCCACTCCGGACTCAATGCAATCGGAAGATCCAGCGGATGAGGAGACCAAGCTCACGAGTCCCGATGCCATCGCCTGAACGGTTGTCTGTCCAAAGCCATCTTCAATCGATGGAAAGGCAAAGACATCCATTTCGCGGGCAAGTTCGGAAAGCTTTGTGTGAGATAGCGATGGTAGGATCATGGCGTGGGTGTAGCGGCGCAGAATTTTGTCGTAGCCCGATTCGATTTCACCCACGAGTACTAGCTCAAGTTCTGATTTCTTAAAGCCCTGAGTGGCCTCAAGAAGCGTGTGGATTCCTTTTCTTACCGAAAGCGCTCCAAAGTAGATCACTTTTAAGGCCCGGCCCCGTTGTCGGCTGAAATTGGGACGGAAGGTTTTTAGATCGACTCCGAGTGGGGTTACGAAGATGCGACTCGGGTCATGCCCTTCGTCGACAAAACTCTGTTTGGCATTTTCAGAGAGCACAAAGAGGTAATGACTTAGCGAGTACTCCTCAAGCTCTCTCTCGACAACAAAACTATCAGGCTCGAACGGTAACCCGACTCTGTGGTATTCGTCGTTAAGGGCCTTCATCTGAGATACTATGTGGGTAGAATCTCGCTCTAGGATCGTTGTGGCGTAGCGGTGTTTTCGTAGAAGTTCTAGCGCAAAAGACGACCAGCCAATAAAATGACTGGCTTCATTCGTGGGTAGGTTTAAGGCGAGCCACTTTCCAAAGGATGTCATTTTTAAGTGGTTAGTCTTATTTTCGAATGGCAGAAATCTTCCCGCACGGAATACGAGTTCAGAGATGAGATGGGAGTGGATGCGTTCTCTGGGTATTGTTGGAAATTTAGTATACGGGAAAGTCGTGTAGAGGTTTGCCGCAGAACCATCCTCAAGAAGCGCCTCTACCATATAGTCGGCGTGAAAGCGCCCTCCTACGGCGACATCGAAGACAGCGTTGTTTGGCATCTTCCTATTATAAGGTAGAATGTTGAGATGCGCATTCTCTTGGTGAGTCCAGTAGTTGGCGACGCGTATGGTCAGGAACGCGTGCTAAACGAATCGATCCGTCTGCTTCAGAGTCGGTCGCATGAGGTCTTAGTTTTAACCGATCAGGTTGTGGGGAGTGCTCCAACGGCGAATCACCTTGTCGCGATTCCGGGATTAACCCTGATGCACACCCTTCCCGCTAAGGCCCATGCGAAGATTCTCAAACAGCTGATTCACGAAATTGAGGCACTCAACGTAGATATCGTGCATCTGGTTGAGCAGTTTGATCCAGCACTGATGACATATTTTGCCGAAAATTTCCCGCTAGTCATGACAGCGCATACCGTTGCGCCGACCTGCCCCGCTAGCCACCGAATGGTTCAAGGTGGAGGGTATTGCACTCGGGTCTCAGGTTGGTCCTGCGCGTTAACGCATTACTCCCAGCAGTGTTTGAAGGATTTCCCTGGCATACCCCACCGATTGAAGGCGATCGGGCAACATCTCAATCGGACCGCGATTCTTAAAAAGCATGCCCATATGATCGCAAACAGCGATTATATTCGTCGCGCTTTGGTGCTGGATGGCTGGGATCCCAAGAGGATTAGCGTCGTCACGAACCCTATCGCTTCAGTCCAGAGAATCACCGATCTGAAAAACCCAATACCCAATCACTTCGTGGTGGCGTCTCGATTGGTGCCAATGAAAGGCGTTGAGGTGCTTATCAAGGCTCTCGACCGGATCAAGTCGTTACCTTGGACGGTTTCGATTTGTGGAGATGGCGAGCTAAGCCATTCGCTTAAGAGTTTGGTTCAACAACGGGGATTGCAGAGCCAAATTAATTTCATGGGTAGATTAAATTATGAAAAGGTTCAGACCCTCATCGCTCATAGTACGGCTCTTATTCAACCTAACCTGGGTGTCGAATCCTTTGGAATGGCCGTGGCTGAAGCTCTAGCTCTAGGGGTGCCCGTGGTATGTTCTGATCTGCCCGCGCTGAACGAATTGGTCTCTCATCAAGTTCAGGGACTACTCACTCAAGCGGGTAATCCCGATTCTCTTGCTCAGGCCATTCGAAGGCTTATCGAAGAGCCGGGCCTTAGAGATCAGCTGGCTAACGAGGCAGCAAAATTTACCGCTGAGGCGTTTCAACAAAAACATCTTGAGGCAACTCTAGAGGTCTACCAAAAGCTCGTTCATTACCCTTTAGGAGACGTAAAACGGACAGAGTTCAGAAAAGTCGCAAGCACTTGATTGAATTTTTCCTTTTCATTGAGCCGATTGGCTAACGTGACAAGGTAGATTTTTCCAAAGCGTTCAAAAATCACCTGTTGGTAGCTCAGTCCGAAATCTCGTTGACTGGCCTCAATCCTAACTCCACTTATCGATGTCGCCTTATCACTCCCAATTTGAACTGGATTTGTGGACTCAATCCTAAAGCGCTGTTGGGTTAAGAACTCTACGGCATAATCTCGGTACTGGATAAGATCCGGAGACTTTAAGTCCTTCTTCCATCGGCTAGAATCAGTATCTTCTATGAGTGTAATCCGGGCGTGGTGCCGGTCGATTGCTTTCTTATTCTCTAAAGTCAGAATGACTCGAATGCCGCGCTGATTCAGTTGAGCATCCTCTAACTTTTTCTGAGTCACCTGCCAATCCTGGTCATCATAGCTAATCGTAAAATTATCTTCTAAGCCCAGAAAGTTAGCGGCAATCGCTGCATTCAAATGAACTAAAAAGACTAGAGAGATCGAAATGAATTTGAGAATCATGTGTCTAACCCGCCATTGGATTCTAAAGCCGCTAATTCTTGAAACCCACCGATGAGCTGACCATCGATGAAAATCTGAGGAACCGTGCGCCACCCAGTTTTTGTTTTTAAGGCTTCAAGCCCCTCAGGGTCGTCGG
>Ga0105164_10001205_pt1 | contig 16815 bp, 17 predicted proteins | sample VDWuncwatermetaG_FD_89674 | JGI IMG/M metagenome (GOLD analysis project Ga0105164, IMG submission 89674) | Wastewater microbial communities from Netherlands to study Microbial Dark Matter (Phase II) - VDW unchlorinated drinking water | ecosystem: Environmental > Aquatic > Freshwater > Drinking...
CCTCCGATGAGATGAGCGATCTGCTCGCGCAGTGTCATCGGAGAATTATAGCGCGAAAAAAATTAAGAGGGGCCGCGAGTATTTCATCGCGGCCCCCGTTTCGACGAGACGACGTTGTTCTATTCGTCCCCGAAGGTTTCCGGCGCAGGCGCGTCGGGATCCGTAGGAACAGGTGGAAGCACGGGTTCGTTGTGGTGCTTCCAGAACATCTCGCCAGAGTCGAACCGTTCCGGCGTCGATTCCCACTCCGGCACGGGCTTGTGTATTTGCCGCATCGCACCCTCCTAATAGCCGAGCGCATTATCCCTTATTTTTTGACATTTTACAAGCACTCCATGTTTTTGGCGCTACAATATCCTTATGAAACGTCAGCGGCACCATCATGTGATCTACCCCGTCACGATGAAAGAGCGGCTCTATACGATCGTGCTCGGGCCGCTCATTATCGTCGCGCTGATGTACCTCGTCTTTGCGCTCTACCCGCAGTTCGCGCCTTCAGGGCAGGCCGTCTCGCTCGCCACGATCACCATCGCCGCGCTCCATACGCTGGCCCGGCTTCTCGTTGCCTACGCGCTCGCGGTCGTCGTCGCGGTGCCGCTTGCGATCCTCGTCACGCACAACACGGCTATCGAAGCCGTCCTGCTCCCGGTCTTTGATATTTTGGAATCGGTGCCCATCCTCGCACTCTTTCCCGTCATCATTCTCTTGTTTATCCAATTCAATTTTCTCAACGGCGCGGCGGTCTTTATCCTCTTTCTCACCATGCTCTGGAACATCGTCTTCACGCTCGTGGGCGGCATCAAGATCATCCCGAAAGACATCATCGCGGCCGCGCGCGTATTCGGCCTCTCCGGTTTCGCAATGCTCCGGCGCGTCACTCTGCCTGCGATCGTCCCTCAGCTCGTCACCGGCTCGATCCTGGCGGTCGCGCAGGGATGGAACCTCATCATCGTCGCGGAAGTCCTGCACACCTACATACCCGGCGGCACTTCGGCGCAGGACCTCTTCGGCGTGGGAAGCATTCTCGTAAATGCCGCGGCCAATGCGCAGACGCACGTCTTTCTCCTCTCCGTCACGGTCATGATCGTCATCATCGGCGCCGTCAATTTCTTCGTCTGGCAGAAACTTCTGCATTATTCGCAACGATTTAGGTTTGATTAATGACGGGTTTCGTAAACCCGTCATGGATGTATGAACATCATCGAGTTCAAAAATGTAGGCAAACGGTATCTTGGCGAGAGGACGCCCGCCGTGCACGATATCTCCTTTTCCGTCGCCGAGGGCGAGTTCGTCTGCCTCATCGGACCTTCCGGCTGCGGCAAAACGACGGTGCTGAAACTCATCGCCGGGCTCGAAGAGAAAACGACGGGCACGATCACCAGGCCAGACGGCGTCTCGATGGCGTTCCAAAGCGGCGCGCTTCTGCCGTGGCTGACGGTCTTCGATAACGCGGCGTTGGGCCTGCGACAGAGGAAAGAGCGCGCGGAAAAGATCTCGCAGGCAGTCGACAGGGAACTGCGCTCGGTCGGCATGCTCACTCTGCACGACAAATATCCTGCCGATCTCTCCGGCGGCCAGCGCCAGCGGGTGGGCATCGCCCGCGCGCTCGCCGTGGACCCGCCCGTCCTCCTCCTCGACGAGCCTTTCTCCGCGCTCGACGCAAAGACGACCGCCGAACTCCACGACGACCTCACCAAGATATGGCGGGAGACGAAAAAAACCGTGCTGATGGTCTCGCATCTCATCGAAGAAGCCGTCTCGCTCGGCGGCCGCGTCATTCTCATGCGCGACGGGACGATCGATCAGACCTTCCAGATCGATCTGCCATACCCGCGCCGCGAGAGCGAGCACTTCCACCGCGAAGTCATGAAGATCCGGAGAGAGTTTTTCAGGTAGACGGTGCAGGTTTTATGTTGTAGAGTCTTCCGGGCAACGACGGCTGCAGGGCAAGGAGGCGAGCATGGAGCCCATGACGGTCTATGACGTGGTAAATCCGGGACAAGCCCGGAAACTCGTTCACCACCATCTCGGCAATCGAATGATGGTCATCGCCGAGTATTCGGGCCAGGAAGTCCAAGAGGGTCTCGGTCAGGAGACGTGCGAAAAAGCAATCGAAGAAGCGCGTGCACACCTGATCGGCAACCTTTACGTTTTGGTCCGGCGCCTGCGGCGCTTCAACTATCAACGGGAAGCGCGAAAGATCGGTGGCATCATCGATCTGCTGATTTTCGGCGATGTCACATCGGTCACTGTTCAAGACGCGATCAAGGCAAAACATGCGGAACTGGACCCTTCGACCGCCGTATTCAGCGCGGTCGTGCAGCAACTCAGCGAGCAGCACGGCCATTGAGGTCGTTCGGCAATGTTCGCAATCAGACAAAGGGGAGCGCACGACCTGAAGGTACGGCGCTTCTTTGTTTTAGATGTACAATGTGCTGATAATCTTGCTTTTAATCTCATTCATCGCGGGAGTTCTGACGGCGGTTTACGGCGGTCGATATGGTACAATGCGCTCATGACCAAGACGCTTGAACTTGCGGTTTCAAAAGCCAAGAAATTACCTCCCGCGGCGCAGGAAGCGATCGGTCTTGAGCTGTTGGATCGGATAGCCGCCCTTGCAGAACTGCGCAGGGAAATACAGGTCGGTATTGACCAGCTTGACTCCGGCCTTGGGCGTGAGATCGATATTGAAACCGAACTCCGCATACTTCACAAAGAACATGGCGGCAAGGCGTAAGCGCGTTCTCTGGTCGCCTTCTGCACGAGAGGATGCGCGCAATGTGTGGCGCTACTTTTTCAGGGTCGCTTCTGTCGAAGTTGCCGATGATCTCTACCATCAACTCATCGCGGCAGGAGGCCGGATCGCAGAGATGCCGCTTGCTTGGCGTCTACGCGACGATATCGGACGCGATCTACGATGCGCACTTGTACGGCCATACGCAGTTTTCTTTCGTATTGAGAAAACACATATTCAGATCGTCCGCATCATCCACAGTCACCGAAATTTCAACGCTATTTTCAAGAAGAGAAAACGCGGCTCATGAACCGACAAAGAATTTCATTGAGCATCATCGTCGTTTCCTTTGCCTTGGGAGGCATGATTATCCTGCACAATCTACCTGGCAAACCTGATGCGGCGCTCGCCGCGATCGAGCGGGCGATCCCGACGGAGGCGGGCAGAGCTGATTTTCGAGTACAGAGCAAGAATCTTACGCAGGCAGTCGACCTTGAACTTGTGGATCTGGACAGCCAGATCATCTCCTGCGATGCAAACGTCGATGGAATGGTCTCCGGCATCGGTTCGATGAGCGGCAGTTGCGTCAGCGCACAATCGGTTTCGGCGGCGAGCGTTAAAGGGCGATACATGGGCGGGCAGTGTTGCAGTGCGCTTACTGACACGAAGGAATACCATGAGAACCTCAAGAAGCTACAGGCGTACAAAGACATGCCCGATATCGTTCTCGATCCGATGCATACGCCGGTTGAGATCGCGGAAAAGTGGATTGATTACGACCACACGACGATGCTCACGCCCACCGAGCAGAAAATCTACGACGACGCGTATACGATCTCCAAAGAAAAACCATGCTGCTGCAAGTGTTGGCACTACTATGTCAATGAAGGCATTGCAAAGAAAATGATACAGGACGGCACCTATACCGCGCAGCAAATCGCCGCATACTGGGACGCATCAGACATTTGCGGCGCGTAGTTGAAATCCCGCAGGGTATACTGGGGCATGATCCTGCTTTTAATCTCATTCATCGCGGGGATTTTGACGGCGCTCGCGCCGTGCGTGCTGCCGCTTTTGCCGGTCATCGTCGGCGGGTCTTTGTCCGCTTCCGCACAAGGCTCCGGAGCGGCGAGGCGGGCGGTGACCATCGCTGTGTCGCTCGGCGTGTCGGTCATTACTTTCACATTGCTCCTGAAAGCGAGCACCGTATTTATCGTGGTGCCGCAGAGTTTCTGGGAATGGTTTTCGGGCGCGATCTTGATCGCCTTCGGCGTCGTGATGCTCTTCCCGACGCTCTGGGACCGCCTCGGTTTCGTAAACGCTTTGAACCGCAGTTCCAACAAGCTGTTGGCTGCCGGCTACCAGCGCAATTCCTTCTGGGGCGACGCGCTGATGGGCGCGGCGCTCGGCCCGGTCTTCTCGAGTTGTTCGCCGACGTACTTCGTCATCCTTGCGACAGTCCTCCCCGCGAGCTTCGCCGCAGGCATCGCTGATCTTGTTGCATACGCTGTCGGCCTCTCGGGATTTTTACTGCTCATCGCACTTGTCGGGCAAAGGTTCGTGGACAAGCTTGGGGTGGCGATCGAGCCGGGCGGGTGGTTCCGGCGGGGAATAGGCATTTTGTTCATCATCGTCGGGCTCGCAGTTGCGACCGGGGCGGAGGCGCAGACCGAGGCGTGGCTCCTCGATCATGGTTTCGACCTCACCTTTATAGAACAGCGGTTGCTCGGGGCGCCTGCCGGAAGCAATGCGGTCAATGTTCAACGGCAGACGAATGGAACGAGCACATCAGCCGCCGCTTCCTCCACGCAGGCAAACTTTCTTTCGCCGGAAATGAAAGCGGGCACGTTCCAGAAAGCGCCCGAATTGACCGGCATCGACGGCTACATCAACACTGGCGGCAAACCCATCACGATCGGGCAGTTCAAAGAGAAGAAAGTCGTCATGATCGTTTTTTGGACGTATTCGTGTATCAACTGTCAGCGTGAGATCCCGTATCTTAAAGCATGGGATGACACGTACGGGCCGCAGGGATTGGAAATAATCGGCGTCCATACGCCAGAATTTGCTTTCGAGCATGTCTTGAGCAATGTGCAGGCGGCTGTGACCGGCTTTGGCATCAAGTATCCGGTCGTTCTCGATAACGAATACGCGACATGGAACGCCTTCGGCAACGAATACTGGCCGCGCAAATATCTCGTGGATATTGATGGCTACATCGTCTACGACCACGCGGGGGAGGGGAATTACGACGAAACGGAGCAGGCGATCCAAAAAGCGCTCGCCGAGCGCGCGGCTCGGCTCGGCTCCGCAGTGCCGACCGCGGCACCCGCGGCGCCAGCAGAGGCGATCAGCGTGGACGAATCACAGCTCGGCTCTCCCGAGACCTACTTCGGCGCGGCGCGCAATGAATATCTCGGCAATGGGACTCAAGGCCAACTTGGCGATCAGACATTGATGCTTCCTTCCCAGCCTGCTGCCAACACACTCTACCTCGGCGGCACATGGACGTTCGCGCAGGAGTACGCGCAGAATAAAACCGCCGGCGCGAAGATCGAATTTCTCTACAAGGCAAAAAATGTGTACTTCGTCGCGGCGGCTCTGGCGGGCGGCGCGGTGAAGATCAAAATCACGCGCGACGGTGGCCAATCGCTCGGCACTGCTCGCGGCGCCGATGTGGACGCGAACAGCGAGGCAACGATCAGGGCCGACCGCCTCTACCAGCTCGTCGGCGATTCCGCCTACGGCGTCCACGTTCTCGAAATCGAGATCGAAAATCCCGGCCTGCAGGCCTTCACCTTCACCTTCGGCTGACATGACGGGTTTACGAAATCCGTAAAATAAAGGGGTTTCGTAAACCCCTATAAAGTTGTTCGACGCGGGCTGTTGATGCGGATGCGCGGCGCGTGTACGATTTGATGAAGGGGTCTATGAAACTGCCTGCTTTTTCTGCATTCCTTTCAACAGCGGGCGTATTTGATCGCCGCAAAAATAAGGAACGGGCCGCGCCCGCGGACGGAGTCCTTCCGCAGGCGGACGCGCGTCCTTCGGAGCTATTGATCGCCGCGGGCAGTTCGATCATCCGATTGGTCGAAATGCTCATTGAGCGCGCGCATCTCGCGCGCGCGTCCGACGTGCACCTCGCTCCGCGCGAGGACGCGCTCGTCGTGCGTGTGCGCATTGACGGCATTCTGCAGGACGCGCACATCCTCCCCAAGGCCATCCACCAAGAAATGATCTCGCGCATCAAGATCCTCTGCGGATTGCGGATAGATGAACATTACGCGGCGCAGGACGGCCGCTTCCGGCTTGCGATCGCCGGCGCTCCGGCGGACGTGCGCGTCTCGATCGTGCCGACGTACTGGGGCGAGAACGCCGTCCTGCGGATACTGTCGGACACGGCGGAGGAGTTCTCGCTCTCGTCGCTCGGATTCTCCGGCGAGAACATCGACAGAATAGTCCGCGCCATCAAGAAACCATTCGGCCTCATTCTCGCGACCGGCCCGACCGGCTCGGGCAAGACGACGAGCATGTACACCGTTGTCAAAATGCTCAACGCGCCGGGCGTCTCCATCATCACGCTCGAAGACCCGATCGAATACTCCATTCCTCGCGTGACGCAGATACAGATCAATCCCAAAACCGGCCTCACCTTCGGCAGTGGACTGCGCAGTCTCCTGCGGCAGGACCCCGACATCCTCATGGTCGGCGAGATCCGCGATGCGGAAACCGCCGGTTTGGCCGTCAACACGGCCCTGACCGGCCACCTCGTGCTCTCGACCCTGCACACCAACGACGCGCCCTCCACGATCGTGCGGCTCCTCGATATGGGCGTCGAGCCGTACCTCGTCGTCTCGACGGTCGCGATCGCGATCGGTCAGCGGCTCGTGCGGCGCATCTGCGCGGACTGCCGCAGAGCGCGGCGGATGACCTCCGCCGAAGCGGCGCATTTCAAGAGCGTCATGCCGCCGGGGTTCGTGCGCGGGCGGGGGACGCTGTATGAGGGCCGAGGATGCGCGGCGTGCGCCGGCACGGGATTTCGCGGCAGAGCGGGCATACACGAAGTGATGGAGATGGACGACGCACTGCGCGAAAAAATTCTCCGCAAGGCGCCCGCGAGCGAGCTCCGCGCCGCCGCGATCGAACGCGGCATGACGCCCATGCTCCACGACGGATTTGCCAAAGCGCTCGGCGGAGAGACATCGCTCGCAGAAGTATTGCGCATGCGATATGAATGACGCTGGCCCGCAGGAGATCGCGCGGCCGCTCCTCCTGCGGTTCCCCGCGCGCGAGCAGGTGGTCTTCGCAAAGCGGCTCGGGATGATCCTGCGCTCCGGTCTGCCGCTCCGTGAAGGGTTGGCGATCGTGGGCGGCGAACACACGTCGCGTTCGGCGGCGTATATTTTCGCGCGGATCCTCTCGGACGTGTCGCGCGGCCGGACCCTCTCGTCGAGCCTCGCCTCACTCTCGCCGGTTTTCGGTTCGTTCGCCGTCCACATCGTGCGGGTCGGAGAGACGTCCGGAATGCTCCATCAGAACCTCGAGCACCTGTCGCGCGAGTTGAAGAAAAAAGAGGCGCTCAAGAAAAAGGTGCTGGGCGCTCTCGTGTATCCGGCGGTCATCGTCCTCGCCACGATCGGCATTTCGCTCGGGCTCACGATCTACATCTTCCCTAAGATTATTCCTATCTTTCAGAGTTTTAAACAAAGCCTGCCGCTTTCGACGCGCGTGCTTATCGCGGTCTCGGGATTCCTGGTGCGCGACGGCGTCTTTGTCCTCGCCGCCGTCGTTGCCGCCGCGGCCGGTTTCTTTTTTCTGCTGCGATTTGAGCCTGCGCGCCGGGCGCTCGAGCGCGTGCTCCTGCGTCTGCCGATCTTCGGCGCTCTGTCGCGCTCCTACCAGCTTGCCAACATCACGCGCACGATCGGCGTGCTCTTGCAGGGAGACATGCGCATCGTCGAAGCTCTCGAGATCGTCGCGCAGACCTCCCACAGCGGCATGTATCGCGACGCGCTCCGGCATATAGCCGCGCAGGCCGCGCAGGGCCAGCGGCTCTCGCGGGGGATGCGCGCCAATCCTAGGCTTTTTCCGCCGCTGTGCGCGCAGATGGTCTCGGCGGGCGAGGAGACGGGCAGTCTCGCCGCATCTTTGCTCTATCTCTCCGACATGTACGAAGAGGACATCAACGATCTCACGCGCAACCTGACGACGCTGCTTGAGCCCATGCTCATGATCGTGATGGGGCTCATCGTCGGCTTCATTGCGATCTCCATCATCACGCCGATATACGGCATCACGCAAAATCTGACGCCGCATTAAAAGGATATGCGCTGCGACAGTGCGGGGTTCACCCTGATGGAGATACTCGTGGTCATGGCGCTCCTCGCCGCTGTCGGCAGTTTTGCCCTGTTCGTGTCCGCCGACTCGTACCGCGGAGAGACGTTCCGCTCCGATCGCGCAGCGCTCATCGCAGCGCTCCAGCATGCGCGCGCTATGGCGATGCACGGCGTGTGCGCGGGGGATGCATGCACCGAAGGCGCTCCGCACGGCGTCGCGATAGAGCCAGATCGCTACGTGCTCTTCCAGGGATCAAAGTATGCGGCGCGCGACAGCCGAGAGGATCTGGTGATCCCCGCCGATCCGGCGGTATCGCACGAGGGTCTTTCCGAGGTCGTTTTCGCCGACGCTTCGGGAGACGCGCAAGAGGCGGGCGACATCACGCTGACGGATACAGCAGGCCACGCATCGGTGATCACCATCGGACTCGAGGGCCAGATCGTATGGACCCATTGATATGCGCGGATTCTCCACGCTCGAAATGCTGATCGCGATGGCGATCCTCATCACGGCGCTTTCGGCGGTCGCGCCCGCCGCGTTCGGCACGCAATCAATGCTCGGAGCGGGAGAGATGAATGCCGCGGCGCTCCGCAAAGCGCAGGCGCTCCTGGAAAAAGAAAAATCTGCCGCGCGCAAAGACCCGCGGCTCCTGCACGCCATCCCGCCGGAGAGCGACGGCACGTACGAGACGTCGGTCTCGGTGAGCGACTGGCAGTTCGATCCGTATACGACCAAGCGGATCACCGCGCGCGCGGCGTGGACCGACGAGCACAAGGCGGGACGGGATGTCGTCTTGACGGCGCTCGTGAGCGATTTCCGGCATGCAGATACAGGCGACACCTGCGATCCGTTCCTCTCCGGCGATTGGGCGCATCCGCGGATCGTGTCGTTCGATCTCAATGCGCTCGTCGCGACCTCCTCGGGCGCCTACCAAGTGAGCGGCGTTGACGCGTACCGCGGAAAACTGTACGTGACGGCTGTAAGGACGGCGTACAAGACCGACCCGACGTTTTTTATTTTTGACACCGCCGATCCCACGCACCTGCGACTGCTCTCCGCGCTCGACAACGACTCCGCGAGCGCGCTGGGGCCCGCGGGCGTCGCGGTGAGCGGCCGTTTTGCGTACCTGGCCAACACGAGCAGGCCCGCATCTGCCGGACAATTGCAGATCTTCGACGTGAGTGACCCATCGGCGCCCTCACTCGTGAAAAATTTCCCGCTGACAGGCAACGGCGGCGCGGGTGCCAGCATTTTTTATACGGATGGCTCTGCGTATCTCGGCCTCACCAAGAACGGAACGAATGCCGAATTCGCCGCTGTGGACGTGCATGACCCTGCGCGCCCGGCACTGCGCGGGACGTACACCGTCGGCGCGAGCGTTGAAGCGATCTATGTCCGGAACGGCTACGCCTACCTCGCGACCGACGATCCGTCGCGGGAACTCATTGTGCTCGATGTCAGCGATCCCTCTGCGCCGATCTACGCGGGGGCATACGATGCGTACGACGCGGGTTTCGGCGACGGTTTCGGCCGGAGTATTTACACGGTCGGCGACACGCTCTACCTCGGCAGGACGTATATCAGCGGCGCGCCCGAGTTGTATGCGCTCGATATCTCGGACCTAGCGAGTATTCCTGATCCGCCGCTCGGTTCGAGCGACATCGGCCCGAACAATGCGAATCCCTACGGCGTCTACGGCGTCATCGCGCGCGATTATCTCGCGTTCGTGCTGACGAAAGCGGGCTCCGGCGGCCAGCTGAGGGTCCTCGACGTTTCGGATCCGAAAAATATATTCTCGGTCGCCTCTTCCACGCTCCCGAGCGCAAGCGGCGGCGTCTCGCTCGATTGCGAAGGCAACGTGATGTATGCAGGATCGACCGACGCGTCCAACAACGGCTATCTCTCCGTCATCGGTGCAGGACCATGAATACAAAGCGCACACATGGGTTCACGCTGGTGGAAACGCTCGTCTATCTCGCGCTCTACGCGATCATTATGACCGGCGCGCTCGTCGCGGTATACAGCATTGACGGATCGAGCGCGCGGAACACAGAGATCGCGATGGCCGCAGAAGAGGGTGACTATCTGCTCGGCAAGATCGAATGGGCGCTTTCGGACGCGGCGTCGATCCAATCGCCCGCATCGGCGGGTTCGACACTCACGCTCACCCGCGCCGACGGCTCGGCGGTCAGCGTATGGCTTGCCGGGCACGACGTGCGTATGCAGGAAGGGGATTCGCCGGCGCAGACGCTCAACAATACCGATGTCGCTATCACCGGACTGCGATTCGTCCACGCGCGCGCCACAGGGATAGGCGCCGAGCCGGAGAGCGTCGAGGCGTCGTTCACGCTCTCCGCGAAAACTCCCGACGGCCGCCCGCTCACGCGTGATTTTTCTGCGACGACATACCTTCGCAAATGAACACGCGCGCATCATACTCGCATCATCAGCGCGGGTTCATCGCGCTCATCTCGGCCGTCATTATTTCTGCCGTACTGCTCGCGCTCATGACGACTGCTGGCCTCGCGGGTTTCTGGGCGCGATTCGACGCTCTCGGGAGCGAAGAAAAGGCGATCGCGCGCGGACTTGCCGATTCGTGCATCAACGTCGCCTTGCTTGCGCTTGCGACCTCGAGCGATCCGGCGCGCTACGCGCCGTCCGAACAGAAGGTCGTCGTCGGCGTCAGCGCGCACGGCGATCTCTTGACCTGCACGATCAAAGACGTCGTGCACGCCGGGCAGAACGTGACCGTCGAGGCGTACGCATCTTCGCAGGGTTCGTTCAGCGCCGTGTCCGCGACCGCAACCCTTCCGCCCGGCGTCCGCATTATTTCGTGGAGCGAGAACTGATGCCAAAAAGGTTTCGAAAAGGGGTTTCGTAAACCCCTTAATTAAGGGGTTTACGAAACCCCTTTTTGCCGGTTATGCACACTTCGTCGAGTGGCAAAATACGGCGCGTGCTAGGCTCATGAAGAGACTTTTATACATTAGCTGAATCGAATGACTGCATGGGGTCCACTCACGAGATGGGAGTTCGTTTATCGAGATTTTTGAGAGGAAAGCAGGGATTCACGCTCATCGAGATCCTCGTCGTCATCGGCATCATCGCGATCCTCGCGGCGATCGTCATCGTCGCCGTCAATCCGGGGCGGCAGTTCGCGCAGGCGCGCGACACTCAGCGCACGAGCAACGTCAACGCTATCTTGAACGCGATAGGGCAGAACATCGCCGACAACAAGGGCATCTTTACCTGCCCGTCGTACACCCTGACGGCCTCCTCCACCGACATCAGCAATGCGGCGGCGAACATCCGCGATTGCATCGTGCCCACCTACATGCCGGAGATCCCGTATGACCCGGGCGTATCCGGCGCGCACGTGACGAGCTCCGCCGATTACGACACCAAGTACACCGTTCTGCAGGACGGGAACGGCAGGATCACCGTCTGCGCGCCGGGCGCCGCCTCCGAGACCGCGATCGCCGGCGCCGCTTCCGTCTGCGTGACCCGCTGAAGCCCGCTATCCACAGCGTTATCAACGCGCAATCCACCGGTGTAGACAATCTGGCAAAATAGCGCTACAGTGCAGAAGCAAACTCCTTCTTATCGGGCTCTAAATAACGATGATCGCCAGTTCCGTTGATGCCTGCGTATGCATGAAAAATTCGCGCAAGCCGTCCTCGCCGCCGCCTCGCTCGTCCTCCTCGCCGCCCCGGGATCGGCATTGGCGTCCGCGTCTATTACGGCTGCAACCGGCGGCTCATCCATCTCGGCTGATACTGCCGGAGGATCCTTCACCGGTCTAGCGGGCCCCACAATCTCTGAAGGAGCGGTTGGCGATATCGGTACGAGCACGATAGTCCTCAATGCCCCGAGCGGATTCGAGTTTTCAACTACTACTCACGGCGTAACCGTTACCCGCACTAATCCGGGAACGTGTTCGGGACAAGGCAATAACGTATTGAAGTTGAGCGCTACCGGCAATGGAGGATCGCCAAGCGTCAACGTTACTCCTGCGACAAGCAGCATCACGGTATACGTGACGCAGGCCTCCGCCGGCAATGCCTCCCTCTGCGCGGCAACTCTGACGTGGAGCGGCATTGCTGTGCGACCGACCAATGGCATGCCACTTGCGTCCGGCAATATTACAAAATCCGGTGGATCCGTCATTGCCGGGGTAACTAACGGTTCGACCAATTTTGGCGCCCTTGTTGAAGTCGCCGGTGCGGCGAGCAAGCTCGCGTTTACGACGCAGCCTGGCGACGCGGCGTACGGCTCGGCTTTGAGCGCGCAACCGGTCGTCAAGACGCAGGACCAGTTCGGCAATACCTCCACCACTGGCCTGGCCGCCAGCAAGACCGTGACGTTGTCGGTGAGTTCGGGCGCAGGATCTCTGCAGGGGACGGCGTCGCTTGATATCGGAACCGGCACGGGCAACGGCACGGCTGCATTTAGCGGTTTGAAAGTGGACACGGCCGGCGCGGGGAAGCGGTTGACGGCGGCGGCGAGCGGCCTCACGAGCGCCGTCAGCGATTCCTTCACGATCAGCCAATCGCCGCTCACCGTCTCCGGCGTGACCGCCCACAACAAAGTCTACGACGGCACCACTACGGCGACGCTCAATATCGGCTCAGCGGCGCTCGTCGGGGTCGTGGGCGCCGATGACGTTGCGCTTGATGCGACCGGCACATCCGCGTCGTTTGCCGATAAGAATGTCAGGACAGGCAAGACGGTCAACACGTCGGGCTTCGCGCTCACGGGAACGGCGGCCGGCAACTACACGCTGACCCAGCCGACCGCGACCGCCAACATCACGCCAGTCGCCCTGGCCGTTTCGGCGGACAACAAGACGAAGCACTTCGGCGGCGCCGATCCGGCTTTCACCTCCACGACGACCGCCGGCTCGCTCATCGGCGGTGATTTGTTCAGCGGCGCGCTCGCGCGCGATCCCGGTGAGAATCCGGGCACCTATGCGATCACGCAAGGCACGCTCTCTGCGGGAAGCAATTACAGCATCACCTTCACGCCGGGCACGCTGACCATTCTCAATTCAATGTCGTTCTCGACATCGGTCAACACCGACGGCTCGCTTTCGGCGACGACGACCGGCTCGATCAGCGCGACCGCGACTTCGAGCGGGGTCTCCACGACAGTTGACGTTCCCGCAGGCACGGTGATAACGGGCGGCTCCTCGTGGAACGGTGTGCTCGATTTGCCGGAAGCGACGACGACGTTCGCCGCGCCGTCTGATTCCGGCTTTACCGACACCGTACAATCCGCGATCGCGATTGGCGCGGGCGACACACCCTTGACGTTCGACAAGGGCGTGCGCCTGCGCTTCGCCGGACAAGCAGGCAAACTCGTCGGCTGGTCGCGGTCGGGTACGTTCCATTCGATCACGACCGCCTGCGCCGATAACACCCAAGCGACCAATGACGGACTCGCGAGCGGCGCCGACTGCAAAATAGCCAACGACGGCGGTGGCAACCTCGTCGTCTGGACCAAGCACTTCACGGCCTTCGTCGTCTACACGCAGACAGCCAACCCCGCGCCTCCCGTTCCGGCTCCCGCTCCAGCAGGCGGCAACGGCCCCATCGTCGGCACATTCGGCCTCGGCCAAGTCCTCGGCGCTTCGGCGACGGGGGGTCAGGTCCTCGGCGCCGCAAGCTCGACGGTGCCTTCGACTTCGGCATACACATTCACGCGCGGATTGTCTTTCGGCGCGCGCGGACAGGATGTGACGGAGCTCCAGAAAATACTGATAACCGGCGGCTTCCTCAAGATCGCGGCGCCCACGGGCTACTTCGGCCCCCTGACGCGCGCCGCGGTCAAGGCCTTCCAGAAAGCGCACGGCATCGCGCAGACGGGCACCGTCGGCCCCAAGACCCGCGCGGCTCTGAACGCAGGCGCGCCGACGGCCGACTTCATATCGACCCTTCAGCAAAAACTCCAGAACCTGCTCGCGCAGATAAAAGCTCTGCAGGGCGCACACTAGGGCGTGCGCCGACGCGTTCCTCCCGCGTGCGTTTTGGAGGGGCTTTGACCCGCGACGGCGGGGCAACCGTCGATTTTTTCAGCAGAAAAATCGTTTACCCTCCAGAATGCATGCGGGAGAGAACGCACAAGTTTGTAAACAGCCGCTAAAAAGTTCTTCGCGCACCGCTGTATACTGAAAGAGTGAACGGAAAAAATACTCGCGGCAAAGGGCGGTCGAGCGGGGGACTATTGCCAAGCGGAAGGAGAGACCGCCGCCGCGCCGGCCTTTTGGGCGGCGCGGCCGTCGCGTCGCTCTCTGCGCTCATCGTTCTCATCTTTTTCGCGACGAGCCTGCAATCCGCGCTCCTCTCGTCGCCGCAGGTCGCGGCGGTCGTTTCGGCGGTTCTCGTCGAGCTTGCCAACGGCGATCGCGCTGGGGCCGGCCTCTCCGAGCTCAGTGTCAGTCCGCGCTTGATCGCCGCCGCGCAGGCCAAGGCCGACGATATGGCAGAGAACGGATATTTCGCGCACGTCTCGCCGCAAGGAGTGGATCCGTGGCACTGGTTCCAAAAGGCCGGCTACTCGTTCGACTACGCCGGCGAGAACTTGGCGGTCAATTTTGCCGACTCGGGCGACGTCAACACCGCGTGGATGAACTCGCCGACGCATCGGCAGAACATCCTCAACGCGCATTTCACCGAGATCGGCATCGCGACGGCGCAGGGGATGTACCAAGGCAGGCCGGCCACCTTCGTCGTTCAGGAATTCGGCACGCCTGCCGGGTATTCCGTGCGGCAAACTCTGCAAACCGCTGTCGTCCCGCACAATGCGACCGAACCAGCCGTCGCCACCGCCAAACCCATAGCGCGCAACGTGCTCGGCACATCGAAAACCGAAACGTCCGCACGCCCAGCGACTCCTGCCGCGCCAGCTTCCAGCGCTCTGCCGTGGTGGGCGTATTTCGCCGCGTTCCCTCGGAGCGTCCTCTCCGGCGCGTACCTCGCGCTTGCACTGCTCATCATCGCCGCTTTGGCCTACACGACGCGCTTCGAGATGCGCAAACACCACCTGCCGCACGCCACGCGCGCCGCGCTTTTGATCGCGCTCATGGGAGTGCTCTTCATGGCCGCGAATTATTTCGTGTTCACCCAGCCGGTCCTCGCCGCTATAGGCGCGTCAGCCTGATGGCGCGCACGCGGCGAGCACTTCGCCGATGATCGAGAGCGTTTGCTCCGGGCCGTTCGTTTCGCGGGTCTGCACGCCCGTCGGAATCACCACGTAATCGTTGCCGCCGGGGAAGAGCGTGTCGCCGACGTAGAGCATTTCCTGCGGCTGGATGCGCAGGTGTTCAGAGAGCCACAGCACGCCGCAGGATTTGTTGATGCCTTTTTTTGTCACGTCGATGGTCGTACTGCCGCCCATGAGGACATCGAATCCCGGCAATTCTCGCGCGATGGAATCGCGCAAGGCCGTCCGCCGCACATTTCCCGGATCCCACGTGTGCCGCAGATCGCGCGGCACCTGCCAGCCCAACGCCGCAAAGGCGACCGCCGCTTTCCGATGCACGAACTGCGGTCCAAAAACCGGCAATCCTTCGAGCACGCCGGTTTTCCGCACGCATTCCAGAATGACTTTTTCTATGTGCCCGCGGTCTTTCTCTCCGAGCGAATGACCGTACATCTCCTTCCATGCGCGCCCGCTCCACACAAAACACTGCGCCGCGCCCTCAGGCATGACGTAGAAGCGCTCGGTATGATCGGCCGTGGCGACGCGGGGCAGAAAATCCCGGTCCATCCACGCAAAATCGCGGCCGGTGACGATAGCGACCGGCATACGCTGGATCAAGAGCGAAACTCGACTGACCATTTCGGCTGACGGCGGCTCAAAGCTTGGGGCAAGCGTATCGTCGAAGTCGAACAAGACCGCTTTCGGGCACTCCATCGGAAGAATGTAGCATATTTTGGTGTAAAATATCCGTACGGATGAAAACCCGCGTCCTCATGTTCGGCTGGGAATTCCCGCCCTTCAACAGCGGCGGGCTTGGCGTCGCATGCCTCGGACTCACGAAAGCGCTCTCGGCGCTCGGCTCCGACATTCTTTTCGTGATGCCCAAAAAACTCGACGTCCGCGCGCCATGGACACAACTCATTTTCGCGGAGGACCTCGACGTCATTGCACATCCGTTCGATTCGGCGCTCACGCCCTACATGACGAGCAAAGCATACCTGCGGGGTAGGGATGCGAGCATCTACGGGCACGATCTTTTCAGCGAGGTCGCGCGCTACGCGCGCTTCGGCGCCTCGCTCGCGCGGCAGGAGCGCTTCGACATCATCTACGCGCACGATTGGCTCTCCTTCGGCGCCGGTATGGAGGCCAAACGCGTCTCCGGCAAGCCCTTGATCGTCCACGTGCACGCGACCGAGTTCGACCGTACGGGCGGCATGAGCGTCAACCAGCAGGTTTACGATATCGAGCGCTCCGGCATGCACTCTGCCGACCGCGTCATCGCCGTATCGGAATTCACGAAACGCATGATCGTCGAGCGCTACGGCGTGCCGGAGGAGAAAGTGTACGTCGTCCACAACGGCATTGATGAGACGACCGCGCCTTCGCACGAGCGGCAGCTTAGCCGCCTGCGCGCGCTCAAGCGCTCCGGCGCCAAGCTCGTGCTTTTTCTCGGCCGGATCACGCTCCAGAAAGGGCCGGATTATTTCCTGCGCGCCGCAGCGCGCGTCCTCCAACATGATAAGAACGTTTTTTTCATCGTATCC
>Ga0105164_10001206_pt1 | contig 16799 bp, 17 predicted proteins | sample VDWuncwatermetaG_FD_89674 | JGI IMG/M metagenome (GOLD analysis project Ga0105164, IMG submission 89674) | Wastewater microbial communities from Netherlands to study Microbial Dark Matter (Phase II) - VDW unchlorinated drinking water | ecosystem: Environmental > Aquatic > Freshwater > Drinking...
AATCAAGATGCACATAACACTGCGATTGCGTCTGAGAATAATTAATAACTGCTAAATACAAGCTATCTTGAGAAAACACAAATAAATTTCGAAAGGTTGGATTACCTTCCCATGCCGGGAATGTTTCACGAAGTACCCATTGGCTATTAGCTTTGGATATAGTTTTTAAATTCAATAAAAGCTTCTCATAAAAAAGGGCTAAGTCCCGATTGATTTCTTCTTTAGGCATCCTGATAAGCTGGACAGGGAGTTTCTTTATAAGCCCTTCCATCTGCCCCTGATGTATAAGATACGCTCCTGGCGTAAGCAACATCAATAAAGCCGTAGCTTTGGATTTTTCTACCCCAAACACCGCTGCCGCCCGATTTTCATCATGATTTTCAATAAATCTTAGGCGTTTTTTTGCTAATTGACCTCTATCAGCCAAATTAGCTCTTATCCCTTCAACATCCGTTTCTTTAAGAGCGTCATAAAAAGTCTTATCGTAGACATAATCAAACCCTAATGAAATCATCTCGGATTCAAGCCCCCAATATACCTCAGCTATAAAGAAAAAATCAGGATATATCTTTTTTACTTCAGTAATGGCATCTTGCCAAAATTCTGTTTGGGGTTCGCTAAATTTATTTCCGGCATAAACCCTTTTGCCCCAGATTTGTTTTTGTATGCGTTTCAAAATCAGCATCGCCATATCGCAGCGCACCCCATCGCAAAGCGATGCCGCTTCCATTAACTCATCTTGCATTGCTTTTCTAGTCTGGGGGTTAAAATAATTCAACTGGGCCACATCTGTCCATGCAGAGAAATATGGATCTTTACCATGCGCAAGCATGGCTTTATTCTGCGTCAAGAAAAAAGTATTACTATCATTCATCATATCCTGCATAGTCCCGCCAATGAAATATTCGGGATGAGTGTTAACCCAGGGATGATCAATTGCCACATGGTTAGGCACAAAATCCAGAATTAATTTCATGCCGTTTTTATGCAATTGTTCCTTAAAGCTAATCAGGCCCTCCCTGCCTCCTAAAGAATGGTCAGGCTCATAACTAGCGATCGAATAGGAGGAACATACAATATCCGCATCCTTAAGATCCGGCAATACGCTCAAGAATTCATGACGTAGTCCTTCGTGGTTAAGCGCAATCTCCCTGCCATATTCGCTCAAACGCCACACCCCCATCAACCAAAGAGCATCAAAACCAAGCTTTTTAAGCTGCTTAATTTCTTCTTCGGGGATATTGGTCAGCTCAACGTTCTTGCCATATTTAACTGAGAGTACTTTTAGCCAAACGCGTGTAGTTATTTCATAAATCAATCCTTCGACTCGTTTCACTCGCTCAGGATTGATACTGAGCGCAGTCGAATGTATCAAATTCATCTCTTTTACTCCGTTAGAAAACCCCGCTATTCATAGCGGGGTGGAATACAAGATTTTGGTGGTCTGTTGTAGTAAAGGCGTTAATCCCGCAAGACAAAGGGATAAGTTTGAGCGGGGTCTAAGGCCCCGTTCAAACTTTCTAACGGAGTTTACTTTACCTCATTGCACAGTAAGTGCACACCGGCCTCTTCAAATAAGGCCGGGCGTTAGCAACAACTACCCCCGCTGCAAGGATCTGCCGAATCCAATGCTTTAGGAGCTGGGCCGCAAGGGAATGGGCCAAAATGACGGCTAGTATCCCCAACGATTTTAAAATGCTTCCCAAAACGCGTATTATTAAGCATAGAAGCAGTATTCCCGCAGACAAGTATGGGTTTATGGGCAACAAATATGTGATGATCATCTAACTGAAACTGATTAGGATGATAAGGAATGGTTCCTTGATAATAGGCTACCTGGCCAAAGTCCTCACAGATGTCTTCCAAATCTGCCAGTTTAAAGGCGCGGACGGTCATAGAATAAAAACAAATATCTCCGGCCTTGGATGCCATATCCTGGTCATCAATCGTAATTTTTCTTTTAGACATAACTCGATAATCCATACACCCTATGTCTCTTAACATCCTGCGGAAATCCTCGATATACATAGAGCCGCCCATACATTCTCCGTAAAATACAGGATCATTTTTAATGTAGCCGGGAACTCTTCTATCTGCAAACACATCTGAAAAATAAAGCTCTCCTCCCGGCTTAAGCACGCGGAAGATTTCAGAGAATACGCTCTTCTTATCCACAGAAAGGTTTATCACGCAATTAGAAATAACTACATCGACTGAGTTATCCGCTAACCCAAGCTCTTTCAAATCTTCGATATATCCTTTCTTAAAATCCACATTGCATTTCTTAAATCCAAACCTTGTCATTTGAATATCTTTATATTTTCGGGCAACTTCTAGCTGTTCATCAGTCATATCTACCCCGATGGACATCCCGTTTCCTCCAACAAGAGCAGACACTATGTAGACATCCCTGCCCGTACCGCAGCCTAAATCTAAAACCGTGCAACCTTCAAGAAGCGGCGGGATAGGAGAACCACAGCCATAGAATTTATCCAAAATTTCAGACTCTATTTGTTTCATTATGGTCTTTAAGGCTTTAGGTAAAGAATCAACAGAACAACATGCGTTTGTCTTTAAATCTTTTTTACTCTGGAGCACCTTGCCGTAATACGCTTTCACTGTATCTTTGGCGTCTTCCTTAGATGATATAGCACGAGTGTTATCGCTAGCCAATGCCCCCTGACAACTGGAGCCGCCCCCTGCGGTACAAGCCAAGCAATGTTCACCGGAAATTATTTCCTTATTTTCCAAATCCTGGACGTTCAACATTTTAATAGAAAGACAATTCCCTTTTGAATCCCTAAGCGCATATCCCAAGGCGAGATTAAAATCGCAATCATATAACCTGCCGTCATATCCGACGCTTAAAAATGTGCGGCACATCAAAGTATTTAAGGTACCGGGATTAAAATTAGTTTCAAGAACCCTCGAATATTTCTCATATTCATTATTCAATTCCAGATAAATCTTAAATTTCTTTATCGCCACATTGGTAATAGTCAAAAGCCTGTCAAATCCAATTCCGTAATTTTCGTTTAAAACTTTCTTATAATCCTTTTCTATCGCGTCTTGAGGGGCAGGAAGATATGCCCCCAATGGATTGTAAACCAGATCCAATTGCAAATCTTCGTTTTTCGAAAAACCTGTTGCGTTCAATAATTTCAATGCCCTTATGCTCTTTTCAAAGACACCTGCGCCTCTCTGGCGGTCTACATTTTCTTCTCTATAACAGGGCATCGAACAGATAAGGTGCGCTTTATTAGCCTTAAAAAAATTCGGAAGGTAATCCTTCCCTTTTTCGAATAAGACGGTAAGATTGGAACGCACAATAAGTTCATTGACAAGAGGCCTGACCGATGTAACCAGATAATCAAAATTGGGGTTTAGTTCAGGAGCGCCTCCGGTAATATCCAATGTTTGAATTTTATACCCGGAGATAAAAATTAGAATATCATCCACGACTTTTTTGGACATAATATCTTTGCCTTGAGGCGACGCCTCAATATGACAATGTGTGCAACTCTGGTTGCATAAATTCCCCATATTAACTTGCAGTGTAGTTAATTGCCCCCGCCTTAAGGCATCTTTTTCAATATCATGTTTTTCGAGCGCGCTTAAAAATGCGTTCATATCCCTCTCTCCTCTCGATTTGATTTGTCATCTTCATTTTTAACGGCATGTCTGATTATCTCTATATTACAACTTTTATTTTCAGCGCATCATTTTTCGCATTTTAACGCCCAAGTTTTTTCTTTATCCATAGATAAGGCCGCATTCTTTACATTCAAAGTAAATTTGTTTATCTTTTCTTCTCATGAAATTCTTTAACTTTCGTAAAACGTATATTTAAAAATTGTAAAGATAATTTTTGTCCCGGCCTTAATCGTACCGGATACCGTCCCGCTAATTTTGGAAATACCAATACGTTTTCGGTAGTCTACGGGAACCTCTTTTATCCTTAACCTATTTTTTACCGCCTTGATTTGCATCTCAACATTCCAGCCAAAATTTCTATCCGTCATGTTGAGGCCTTTAAGACTTTCAGATCCTATGGCGCGAAACGGCCCCATATCCGTGAATTTATATCCAAATAACTTATGTATCAGAAAAACCACAAGCTTATTCCCCCAGTATTGCTGAGCCGTAAGTGCGCCATCTTCTCTCCTGCCGAGAACGCGAGAGCCAATAACAAAATCAGATTCACCGGATACTATAGGTCCAACTAACCGTGTAATTTGTTCCGGGTAATCACTATGGTCACCGTCAAGGATAACAACAACATCTGTATTATTTATGCTTGCCAAACCTTTCAGGCAAGCAGCGCCATATCCTTTACGGGGTTCATCAACAACCCTTGCGCCGCTGCGATGAGCGACTTCCTTGGTAGCATCTGTGCTTCCATTATCAATAACCACTATCTCGTCAACAGGGCCTTTAGGTAACTCACTTATAACCTGGGCTATTGAATTTTCTTCATTAAACGCCGGTATCAAAACCGAGATCCGTTTATTATTTAACATAGTCTAACGCATTTCTTTTTCGGAGCACAAACTCCCAAATAAAAAATAGAAAAAATGGCACATACTGGATAGCATTCAGTATTGGGATCTCTAGATTCCCGACCCTCATCGTTCCAAAATCATGAGCAAACGACAGGTAGCTAAAAATTAACAACCATGAAAGCAAAATCAATGAGCGGTACGGGAAAAAACACAAAAAAGGAATTGCCCAACAAAAATACCACGGCTCTCCTACAGGATTGAGCAAAAACAAAGCTACTAAAACGAATAATGTTCTTTTCAATGTAACACCCCACGGGCAATTGGCGCACAGCCACCATGCCCGTGGTACCTGTATTGACCCTTGACATTGCTTTACAATGTCAAGGGTCATCCCGCAGACAGGAATAGTTTGCCCATTTAGTGACATCCCGCCGAGCAGTTTTTCCTTCGCATTCATCCACGCCCATGGGCGTGGTCTTCTGCGAAGACGGGATAAACCTAATGGCTCATCGCTCCTTTTGAACACTAAATATAACAGCAACATAACAAAGATGAAGCCCGTTATGAGCTTTGTCAGAAAGAAATTGCTGAAAATTCTAAAGTGTAACACATTTAAAAAGGATTGTATGATAACAAAAAGACTACCGTTATATGCCCATTTTTGGGAATAAATGCCGAGTCCGAAAAAAACTTTATGCGTCCCCGCATGTCCCCAGATAAAAAACGGTATATACATACCTATGACTCCAACCGCAAAAGCCAAGAGATGGCGAATCCTTATTCGCTTTATATAAAGAGGCAATAAAAGCACCGGGTAAAACTTAGTCAGGCTTGCGCACACCAGGCTTATACTGCCGGCTAATGCCTTGTTTTTAACAAGGAAATAAAGCGACAAAAGCGTCAGGAAAATAGTTATTGAATCGTAATGCCCGGAGTTTGCAATCTCTTTTAAAACAAGCGGCGACCATCCGTAAACTACGACTAATGACGGATTTAGCTTAAAATGCGAAAGCAGTAAAACAATAAGCGCCAGAGCCAATATATCAAAGAACACAAAAATGCTCTTTAAGACAAAAATGGAATCTTCCTTGATGATGCTTGATGCCGAAAACACCACCTGCGCAAGGGGCGGATATATGGTCGGCACCCCGCTATGATTTATCCTCTCAAAATAGAGCGGATTCTTATCACGCAAGTCTTTAAGCCGTTTTATTTCCTGATTGGTTTCGGCTTTTGCCGAACTCACCTCTGCCGGAGCATATTTAAACGGATTTATCCCGTTTTTAAAAGATTTACCGTCCCAAAGGTAGCGGTAGAAATCGCTCTCGTGTATGGCAACGCTGGGTAATAGAATCAAACGGAATAAAATGGAAAACATTATTACAAGAACAAGCGACCTTACGTTGGCAGAGCTCTTTCCTATCCTTACGACAACTACAAAGTAAACAAAAAAAGCAATCGAGAAAAGAGAAAGAAATACTGCGGTTGGCATATTCTTGTTTGGCGCCCCATAAAAAAAGCCGTTACGCAAAGCATCGATGGCTCCGTTAAAGACTCCGAATGTCACGGCCTTAAGGACAGTACAGGCAGATTCAGGCAGACCAAAAGAAATAAAAGTAACCGCCGACCATATCAATGCCAGAAATACACCAACCGCAGTTAAGAGTTTGCTTAAGTTGTTCAAAAGGAATTTATCTAAGAACCCGATCCTTTCTTCTCTTCCATCATTCCTGACTCCTTCTTCTCCATCGTAGTACCAGAAGAGCCGATTGCCATTATTTTTCTAATATCGATCGTAGCTGCACCTCCCCGCTCATGAACAACACCTTGGACTTCAACCATTTTTGCGGCATAAGGAACAAGCTGTAAACCTGGATTTGTCATATGATCATCTTCTTTGGCTGCGACATACACTTTGCCAGTACCTTCTTCCAGAATACCTGCGGGTTGTCCCGCCTTAATGCAGGCAACAGCACAATCTTTATGGAGTGCGCCTTTTGCTCCTTCAGCAACATAACAAGAAACATCAATAACTTCCCCCTTAATTGTCTTCAGCTCTTCTGCGATAGCAAAAGATATTGCTCCTAAAATCAAAAATGCAGCCATGCTTAAGAATATCAATTTTTTCATTTTTTACCCCTTTCTTAATTATCGTCCCTATTCTCACATACTGGTTACGGCAAGAAAATCACCTTCGGCGATGACTTACTGCGATTTTCGCAGTGGGTGATGTTTTATGCTTTCCTATACCCCAAGATATTTTTGATTCACCTCTTTCCTGATTTAACGCTTGATATTTACCAACCAATCATAAAAAAGATACTGAATTTTAACGGTGTGGATAGAAAGATATCCGCTGCCCTCCTTTCCTATGTATTTTTTAACGAAATCAATCACTGTCCCGGAGGATGCAATAAAATCAGAAGCATACCACTTAAAGATTTCAGAGAGATCAAGGACATTGTTTTTTTGATCGAGCCTGTTCCTCGTAGTATCCTGAATAAAATTACGCGCCGAGCCGTCAAGCCGCTCCTCAAGCTCCGCTTCCTTAAAAACAGCGTTCTGTATCTTGGGACAGCTGCGTGAAGCGCAGACGAGCGCAAAGTGTACGCGCGGATCGTGAAAGGTTTTCCTAAGTTTTTCTTTTTCAATATCATCCAGGGTGAGTATTTCACCAGCTGCTCTGTAAGTTATCTTGTCAAAGAAACCCAAAACCATTTGCACGCTAAACACCTTGGCCAGTAATCCGTTGGCCGGGATATACTTGAGCACTGCATATATCGTGAGCGCATTATAGGCATTTATCCAAAATGCCTTCTGCTCATTTTCGTTTAAATTAGTTAAAGACGCTTTTGCCAAGCCGTTAATATATTGCTCAAATAATCCCAGATCATTCTTCTTCCATTTAAGATAATCAATAGTGCCGTCAGAAACATATTTTTTCAGCATGCTATCATATATAGTATAGTCCATATCCCCCGCCGCGTTGGCCTGACCTAAAAACATCGTAAGCAGAACAAATAAAACAACTATAAGAGAGATAAATCCCGTCTTCACGCTCATTATTGCTTTACCTTCTTGTTACGCTTTTTTACTATCTGATAGATAGCCGGAACCGCGATGATGATGATCATAAGCCCTATGGCAATCAAGAATTTAGGGGCAAATATATCCCGTATGCTTTTAATCTCACCGAGGCTCCCGCCGAAAAAGGCCGAGACAATGACACCGGGAATCAGCCCCAAAAATGTAGCGAAAAAATAATCTTTAAATTTAATGCGGGATAAGCCTCCCGCATAATTCAGGACTTCGTAAGGCGCCAGCGGAATGACTCGGAAGAATAGAATAGTTATAAAACCGTTCTTTGCAAGATTTTCGTCAAGGTCATTAAATCTACCTCTCAACATTTTCTCTATAAGGCCCCTGCCTAAGTAGCGAGAGATTATAAATGTCGCTGACGTTCCGATCATCGCGCCTATCATTAAATAAAGCGCTCCCCATATAGCTCCAAAAGCAAACCCTGCAGTCAAAGAAAGAGCCGCAATAGGCGGCACAATAGAAATCGTATTCAACGCATAAGCAATGATGTACGCCAAAACAGCAAGTCTGCCGAAAGATTGGATAAAATTGCGCAGCGCGGCAGGCGTCAGAGACTTAAGATTAACGCACTGGCACTTTACCATCCACCACACGCCTGCAACGAGCAATATCCCGATAAGCAGCTTTATTATTATCCCTTTATAGTTTTTCCCCATAAAAATTCCTTGCACAGTAAGTGCACACACCTTGCCCAATTTGATGGGCAAGTGCGCGCTTGTGCGCTGCCGGCCTCTCAAATAAGGCCGGGTGTTATCGCAAAAAATTCAACATCAACCTAAATAATCCCTTAAGCCAGCCGGCATTCATCATTTCAATATAATACTGGTCAGCTGACCGTTTCACCGCCTGCGCAAGCGTCGGATAAATATGAATTGCCGAGCTAAGATTCCCGATTTTTAGTTTGGAGGCTTTTGCCAGAACATATTCATGGATAATCTCTCCGGCATTTGCTCCTACTATATGCGCCCCCAGTATGTATCCTTTCTTATCAGTGATAACTTTTGCCAATCCCTTCTCCTCTATATCAGTAACCGCCCGATCATTACCACTGTAAAGAGAACGATAGACTCTTATATCTTTGTACTGAGCCCTTGCTTCATCTTCAGTTAAACCAACCCGGGCTAATTCCGGATCGGTAAACGTGCACCACGGGACAACACTGTAATCTACTTTTCGTTTAAAAGGGAAGAGTGCATTTCCGACCGCGATGACCGCCTGATATTCAGCCATGTGGCTAAATTGATACGGCCCGGCTACGTCGCCGCAGGCATATATGTTCTTGGCGGAAGTTCTTAAATGCGCGTCTACCTCTACCCCTTTATTCGAATACTTGACTCCGGCTTTTTCAAGGTCAAGCCCCTGCACATTAGCTGCTCTTCCTACGGCGACTAAGACCTTTTCAGCTTTAACTTCGGATTGTTTCTTATCTTTATCTTCAAACGTTATGGAAAGCATTCCACCGTCCTTTAAGAACCGTACAGCCTTTTTTCCGGTGCATATCTTGATTCCCTCGGTTTTAAACTCATCAACTAAAACATCAGCGATCTCTTTATCTTCCCTGACCATGAGCCGGTCAAACATCTCAATAATTGAGACTTCCACCCCAAGGCGGCCAAAGGCTAAAGAAAGCTCCATACCTATAGGGCCGCCTCCTAAAACAGCCAAAGATTTAGGCAAGACTTCCAGGTCAAACACGTTCTCGTTAGTCAAACAACTAATATCTTTCAAGCCCTCAATTGGCGGCACTAAAGGATGCGAACCACTGGCAACAATAAAGCGCTTTGCGGAAATTTTCTCACCCTTAAATTCAATGGTATTCTGATCAATAAACTTTGGACTACCAAAAAGCACCCTTATCCCTTTCTTTTCAAAGATTTCCGCGGGGTGATGCGTGCTTATCTTTTTTACAATATCTCTCACATGGGACATTACCAAAGACGGATCGTATTTAAGCGCGGGGTCGCTGGATATACCAAATTCTTTTAGCCGCTTGATAAGAGAAAATACCTGCGCGGATTTTAGCAGGCTTTTCGAAGGGATACATCCATACCATGTGCAGTCTCCGCCCAACTCTTTTTTCTCTATCAATGCTGTTTTTGCACCTAATGCGGCACCGCCGGTTGCCGCAACCAACCCCGCCGCGCCTCCTCCGATGACCACCAAATCATAATTTTCACCCACGGCTGCCTCCGTTTTCTGTGCATAAAAATAAGACACACCTTTTAGCCATGCTTAAATTATATCACTATTTGCCGAAGAATAAAATAGCAAATCCCGGCAAATATCGCAGCAATCGGAAGAGTCAAAATCCAAGCTAAAACAATCTGCCTTATTATAGAAAGATTTGCCTTTTTATTAACAAGGCCTATGCCAAAAAGCGAACCGCATGAAACATGTGTTGTAGAAACAGGCAATCCCCATTTAGAAGCAAAAATCACAAGTAAGGCAGTTATCAAATTAGCGCTAAAACCTTGTCCATGATTCATTGCGGTAATGCGTTTGCTCATAGTCAAGGCCACCTTTTTTGCATTAAGTAACCCGCCTATGGCTATTGCCGCGGCCACTAAGAATAAGCCCCAGCTCAAAGAAAAGGCCTTTGCGGCTAATAAAAGAGCAACTATCTTTGGCGTATCGTTTAGTCCCCTGGCAAAACTTACTGCTCCTGCAGAAACAAAATGGAACTTGTCCAACACCTCTTGAGAATCAAAACCAAGAATCTTTCCAAAATACACTTGCTGACAATTCTTTAACTGATCAACGCTAAGAGCAAGGCCTGTAGATCTTAATAGTGCTATCCCGTCATTCTGTACACAGACTACCTCAGCATTACCACCTACGCAAAGGCACATCTGGCGTTCAATCCCAAGACCTATCCTTACTCGCTTAAAAGACGAATAAATTGCTAAAGTAAGCAAAGATGCAATCACAGGGCCGAATAAAAGCGGAGCAAAGAATTTTCCGCCAAGAATATGTAAATTAATATTTGTCCCAACGGCAACAATGCCTGCTCCAAGGAGAGCTCCGGTTAAACTGTGCGTAGTAGAAATAGGTATTCCTGTCAAAGATGCGATAAATACCGTGCAGGCCGCGCCTAACCCTGCAGCAATAAGAAAATGCGGATCGCCAGCTATCGCATCAGGCACAAGCCCTTTTCCGCTAAAGGCAGTGACTAACTTAGCAGCAACAAATAGCGCCGCTATGGAACCCAAGAAAGTTGTTATCGTTGCCCACCAAAGCGCCTTTTTATAATCACTGGCGCCGCCGCCAAAAAGAGTAGCTACTCCTTTAAAATTATCATTTGCGCCGTTAGCATAAGCTAAGAAAATTGTTACAAGTAATATACAAATGAAAATGATCATTCGTTATCCTCCTATCCTGTAATGCCGTCTTAATTAAAGCAGGCGGCTAAATAAATTAGTTTTTAACTATTTCTGTTTAGCTGGGCATTTTACACTGCCATACGAACAGAATACGCAACAATCACCTTGCCTTGCTTTAAGCACAACTTTACAGCTACTACATCTATAAAAAGGCACACAAGAATCCGTCGGCATAATTTTTTCTTTTTTAAACCCGCGCAGGGGACAGGTTAGGATAGATTTCAATTTCATTAATAATTCCCTTCCCTTTATCTACTCAATGCAATAATTTCTTTCTTGGGTACAATCCTTTCATGTGCCATGGCAGCGACTTTATCTAAGTCTGGTCTGCTTAGGCCATGGAATATATCGCATCGTTTTAAATACCAGAGTTTTTCCATATTTATATTCTATACTATTTTGTCATTTTTGTCTGTAAGCTGGATTACAGAATTCATAAATTTTCTTGTCCATCTTGCAACGCTTCTATTCCGAATCTTACTTAAATCATTTTTTAGCCGAAATAAAGCCCTTACATCATCGATATCATATCTTTTATCTAAGAGTGCGACTTTTTTCTTAAGCTTCTGAGCGTTCTTTATCGTATCTTTAAAAACCGTTGATGAGCTCCACGCTATACCCTTAAATAACCCGGAGCAGGGCGACTTCAGGCCAATCAGATAATATCCGCCGTCAAGGCTAGGGCCCAATACCACGTCAGCGCGGCCCAACAAACCAAAAGCCTTGTTTATGGATGACGCAGGCAAAGTCGGAGAGTCAGAACCGATAATAACCATTTTTGACGCCCCGGTATCTTTTGCGAATCTGAAAGCGTTATACATCCTTTCTCCGAGACATTCGCCTTTTTGCTTATAAAACGTGTAGCGCACAGCTATTTTTTTAAGATACCTTGGGCTCTTTCCGTATGCATCATAGGCAAGGATTTTATGTTCGCAAGCGATTTTATCAGTTAGGTCCAACGTATCTCTCAAAAAAGCCTTATATAAATTCACGCACTGGATTTCAGATAAATAATCCTGCAGCCTGGTTTTAACCCTCCCTTTTTTAGGCTCCTTGGCAAAAATAATAAGAGAATCTCTCATCTTATATCTTCACAGAAATGCGTGATTTTATGCAACGGCACCTTCATCCGAAATAATATGATAATTAAATTAAAAAGTAACGTGGTTTTGATTATTCCATTCTTTTCCCATCTTCTGGGAGAAACTAAAATTTTGTCTCTGAGAACAATGGTTTTGCCCGCTTTACGTAATTTCTTGGTAAAAATAATATCTTCCATTATCGGGACTTCAGGAAAACCGCCTATTTTTAAAAAAATATCTTTTCTTACAAATATCCCCTGGTCTCCATAAAAAACCCGGGTTAACCTGGCTCTGATATTGCCAAAACTTTCAATAAGCCTGTACTGTAGGCCTTCCCTATCTATCCTTTGCGTCAGGCATCCGCCGATAAAACTATTATCTCTTAATTTACTTTCAATACATCTTAGGGTATCTACAGATATAATCGAATCGGCGTGCAGGAAAAATAGTATATTGCCCTGCGCAAAACCCGCGCCATAATTCATCTGCGCGGCGCGGCCTTTTTCACTCAGCAAGACTTTACCATAAGAGGCGGCGATCTCAATACTTCTATCTGCGCTGCCGCCATCCACAAAGATTAATTCTGCATATCCTTTAAGTTTTTCTAAGTAAGGCGAGTTTTTGGTAAGGGCTTTTTCTTCGTTATATATGGGAACTATAACGCTTACCATAGACAAGGTTATTTCTTTGCGGCAAATTTTAATGCTGCGGAATTAAGGCAGTAGCGTTTATGGGTAGGCGCAGGGCCGTCATCAAAGATATGTCCTAAGTGCGCATCGCATCTGGCACATAAAACTTCTGTTCTTTTCATAAATAAAGCGGTATCGGTTTTAGTTTTTATATTTTGTTCGGCAATGGGCTGCCAGAAACTCGGCCATCCGGTGCCGGAATCAAATTTTGTTTCTGAACTGAATAAATCGTTTCCGCAGCAAACACATTTATAAATACCTTCTTCGTGGTTGTTCCAGTATTTTCCTGAAAAAGCCTTTTCTGTGCCTTTCTTACGGGTAACAGAAAATTCTTCCGGAGTAAGGAGCTTTTTCCACTCTTGGTCTGTCTTATATACCTTATCCACTAATTCTATCTTGCCTTTATCCGCATTAAAAAGCGCAACCTTTTGATTCATTTCTGCTTCTGCTCCTATGCATAGGGCAAGAAAAAATATTAACGCTATCCCTCTTATAAATTTTCTTTCCCGCATTATTTCATATTTTACCATATAAAAGCACCGGAATCACCAAGATAAATGTCAAACATTTGGCAATTCTTTAAGGATGGGGCGTAATTGCAAAGATCACTATCTCGCCGCGGGTACGGCCGTAATAGAAGAAAATCCTATATGCGGCAGGCGTATCTTGTTCTGCATAAGCTTCAAAAACTTTTTCACCATTTGGTCCGGAAAATGAAAAATACGGGTGAGTCTGCAGGCTTGGATGATGTGGATCTTGCGCTAGAAATCTTAGCGCCTTAGACACAGCCTTAAAACGTTTCTCCAGATTAGTAGAGCTTTTAAGTTCTTTTAAAGACTGTTTTGCGCTGAAAGTAAAACTTAAAAAAAAGCTCATAAACTATTCAAAAAATTTTCTAAATTCTCAGCTTTCTCTACTTTGCCTTCGCCTGCTTCCCGTAACCCTTTGCGTATCCTGACAATAACCTCGGGGTTGCGGTAAACCCAGGCTTCATTGCTTGGAATTGACACTGCAGGCCGAAGCAGGATATCCCCTTCTTTTCCTACAAATACCTGGTAAGAATCAATCTTCATCTTGCTCAACATAAGTTTTTGCAGTCTACCGCCTAAGGTAATCCTATGTTTTGAGTCAAGCGGGCGCGTATCTACAGCCATAAATTTTTCTTTTATCTCTAATACTTCCTTCTTTTTCCTTGAAATCATAATTGTCTTCATTTTTGGCTTTCTCCTTTTCCACTTAAAGCATACCATATAGTGGGAATATTGTCAAGTGGGAAAGTGGGATAATTTCTTCCATTTCAAATTAAAAACTGCCCTAAAATATTTCCTCTAATTATTTTCTATTATTCCCACACACACATTATTATCATAATCAGCATACAATCTGTCTAACTGCCCTTTATCCAACGCGTTATTAAATCGCAGCCAAGCTAACGCCAGTTTACGCGCTATAATTAAATGGACCCGCTGATTTGACCAATATTTAAGATGGGCAATTCCAAACATTCCTACATGAACCTCCTGATCTTTTAAAACCGCGCGGTTATACGCATCATTGAGGGGCTTGAGAGGATTGGCGATGGGGTCGCCTTTATCATAGATATTAACCCAGCGACCTGAGGAATCCTGAATAGCGATAGGCTTAGTAAAAACATCCGGACCGCCGAATTGCAGGGAAAACAGCGGCAAAGGCGAACCCATGGTAAAGAAATTACTCAAGAATATTTTCTGGCTAAGGAGTTGGCCTTGCTTTTCTTTTTCCCACACAAAATCCGATGCAATCACGGTCCCCAGGCTATGAGAGATAAAACTTACGTTTTCATAACCCGAGAGGCAAGCAAACGGTTGAAGATTCTCTTCAATTCTTTGCAAAATTAAATTCTTTGTTCCTTGATCATTATAACTGGTAATGTCACCGATGAATTCTGCGGCAAAATCGGTGCGCAGCCAATACATCAGCCGCTTCCCGTAATAATATACAAGAGAAAATAAAATAATCCATAAAATCAATGCCTGCTTAAATACAAAGGATAAAATAATCGATGGCACCAGGAATATGACGATTCCTTGAATAGCTCCTAAAATACCTTTTTTCTTACGCCTGTTAAACTCTTCTCGAAAGATATTGGCAAGCACGGCCTCCTTGGTAAGCCACAATATCATCCCAGATAACGGGAATAAAATTTAACTGATCCGCATAATCATTAGAAGTCTTTAATATATCCTGGAGCGCCCTGTTAAATTGTTTGCGTACGCCCTTTATCAAAGGCTCGGCATATCCCTGTGTATTAATTCCGATACCATGAACAATAGCAATATTAATTTTCAACATATTCATATAAAAGCTATGCGGCAAAATTCCAGGGAATTCCGTCGTAAGTATTTTACCATTCAATATGCTCTTTTCCAAATCAAAAACCGGCCCACCAAAAAATTTTGCCCTATTTATTCTCTATTATCCCTACTACATAACCATAGCTTTTCTTCGGATTATCCGTGTTTTTCTGCGCCACTATATCAAAGGCTTTCTTTATTTTTTCCGCGCCATATTGATTTGTCTTCAGAATGATATCCTCTACTATTTGCGGATTATTCTCTTCAAAAACAATTTCCGCGTATCCTCTTGCCTTTGCATAAACTTGCCTGCCATATTTATCCTCTATCGCTTTTAGCTTTAACTCCAGCTCTTTTGGGTCATAAAGCTTTAAAAGCTTATAACTCTTAGGCGCTTTATCATCATAGGGCTTACCTTTTAATTCATCATATTTTACTTCTATCAGCTTCTTTCTCCTTAATTCTTCCATACCTCCGATGATGACACTCCGATCTATGCCGCCAAACTGCTTGGTTATCATAGGCAGGCTTTCCGACCAAAACAGCAAGGTATCACTTATATCCGTATAAGCTAAATTTATAAAATAGCAAAACTTAGCCCTAAGAGATAATTCCTTGTTCCACCCAAAATTAAAATAATCATTCGGGATAGGGACTGTCCCCGCCAAAGCTATCTCAGGGTCTTTCAAAGGGGCTGTCCCTAACAATTCAACTGTCGCCTCTTTTCCCCAACGCGGCTGGAACTTTATCAGCTTGTATCTCTGCTCTAAGTTCCTGAGCGCTCTTATAATTTGCCTTCTGTAATCCGTAGTCGTCCAACCCTCATAAATCCCCAGGTATTTAGCCATATCCTCGTATGAAAAAGGGACTGTCCCCGAATGTTTCCAAAGTAAATATAAATAAACATCGAAGTCCCGCATGGCGCTCATTTTTACCATCTGCGGCGCTAAGGCCGGATTTTGCAGAAAATCCCACCTTATACGAGTTGTTGGCCCAATAACCTCAAAGTTTTTTTCTGCGCTCTCATCTATCTTGATTGTTTTTAGGTAACGTAAAATTTCATCTGCTAACCCTGTTGAATTAACCAAAACATCTGTTTCAATACTGTTATCAAAAGCGGATTCACTCCAGTTTGTACTCCCCAAGATCGCTATTTTCTTATCTATAATCACGGTCTTGGCATGTGTATATCTTGTCGGCTCATCATAATGCACTTTAATCCCTGCATCCTTAAGCCGCTTAAAGGCGCGGGTGCTTTTAATTTCTACCTCCCAGTCGCTGGGATGCCCTCGATGCACAAAATCCACATTTTGGTCCAAAATAACTTCTACATCCACCCCTCTATTCTTTGCCGCAATAAGCGCCTCAATCAACTGGCTAACTTTTGAATTTTTCCCTTCCAGCGGCGTTTCTATCGTAAACATCACGAGATTTATTGACTTCTCCGCCTTTTCCAGCGCCTCTTTTACCGCAGGAAAATATTTATCACCGCTAATATTTACTACTTCGGCACTATAACAATAAGCCCTTGCCGTTATTCCTAACACAGCAAGGGTTATTATTAATAGGGACTTTCCCTGAGGTTTCCTATCCACAAAACTCTCCCTATGACCGCTACTTCAAAAGCTTTTTATCTTGCGGTCCCTTCAAATAATTTTCGCGCGTTGAGACTTTCTTACCGCTTTTGCGCTCAAGCTCTCTTCTTGCATTACCG
>Ga0105164_10001207_pt1 | contig 16798 bp, 13 predicted proteins | sample VDWuncwatermetaG_FD_89674 | JGI IMG/M metagenome (GOLD analysis project Ga0105164, IMG submission 89674) | Wastewater microbial communities from Netherlands to study Microbial Dark Matter (Phase II) - VDW unchlorinated drinking water | ecosystem: Environmental > Aquatic > Freshwater > Drinking...
CCTTACAACACGTATCGTATTGCCGGACTCCCCCCCGGACCCATCTGCAATCCGGGACTCTCCTCGCTTAAGGCGACCATCCATCCGGCGCAGGTCCCCTATCTCTACTTTGTCTCTAAAAACGACGGGTCCCATATCTTTTCCGTGAGTCTCGGGGAGCATAACCGTGCGGTGAAAATCTACCAGGGCGGCAGGCAGCGCCATCTCGGGGAGTGATCGCGCCGAAGCGTTTTAGCGAGCTGCCGGACGTGTTATTATAAAAAAGATATGGCGAGATCTTCGGCGGAACTAGAGCCCGGGTTGCCCGAAAAGCTGGTAAATCATCTGGCGAACCAGCTCCGGAGGTATGCCCTATGGGACTCTCTGTTGCTGTTGTTCCCGCCTCTTGTGGTTATTTCCTCGCTCATCATTTTTTTTCATCATTCCGCTTGGATCGGACGCGGGATAGTCATCCTTGGCGGCTCCATAGTCGTGGGGCTGGCATTGATCGCCGGATTTTTTCGGCTTCGCGCCGTGGTTCTTTCGCCCCGCGTCGCAGCCCGTTTGATCGATGAGAAGGTAGAGGGGAAAGAGCGCTTTGTCACCTTGGCGACCATGGAGCCGTCGGTTTGTCCTCCGTTCATGGTTTCCCGCCTGCGGCATGAGGCGGCCGCTCTCGCGGGAGGATTGGATCCGCGGAGGGATTTTCCCTACCGGCTGAAACGCTCCTTCTTTCATTCCCTGATCGGCTCTCTCTTCGCTGTCCTGTTGTTTCTTCTGTTCCAACAGCTCGGCTCTATCTTTGCGCCTCCGGCGCGGCACGGTAGCGGCCTAACCCTCTTGGCGCAGAAGCTGTCTCAGACACCCCGCTTCTCGGATCTTGCTCGAAGCCTCGAGGCGCTGGCTGTCCGCATGCGGGATCCGGATCTCGGCAATGAGGAGGCGCGCTCCCTGATCCAGGCAATTTTAAAGCGGGTCGAGCAGCGACTGGCGGCCGAGCAACAGCTCGGCGGCGCCGCGAACGAAGCGTTGAATCAGGCGGCCAATGCCCTTCGAGGATTGGAGCAGGAGCTGGAGAAGGGGCAGGAACAAGGCGCCGGCGGCCTTAAAGACAAAATGGCTGGCGCCGGGAGAGGCAACGGGCAGGAGCCGGGAAAAGGGGACAAGGGAGAGGGCCAAGGGGATTTAAGCGCCCTGGAAACTAAGGGGCCTGAAGAAGGTCCGCCGGAGCGCGGCGAGAGGCAGGAGAAGGATAAAGTGCGGACGGAAAAAGAACGGCAGGGAGAGGCGCGGGAAAAAGAGAAAGAAAAAAGCGGCGAGGTAAAAGGGATAAGAAGAAAAGAGGAGGCGGGCGGCAAAGGCAGCAAGAACGTGGGAGAAGAAATTCCCCAAGGCAAAGCCGCCGAGCGCTTCCTGCAGCCGGGAGAAGAGGGAGAGAAAAAAATCAAAGGCGCGCGCTTCGTTACCGTGGAGTTACCCGAGGAAGAGATCGGGAGCCAGGGAGGCCTGAGCCGTTCGGGCGCGAAGAGAGAGATCGGTCCCAAGCTTCCTGTGGGCAATGTTCCTTTACGGCGGCCTGATTCCCCGGACGCCGCTGCGGAGAAGCAGCCGATGCCTTTAGAATACCGCGGACTGATTCGATAGGAAGAAAAAAATGGCGCCGGAAAAATATCGTGAGCAATTTTTCTTGCTCGAGGCGGAAGTCAAAAAGGTCATTGTCGGCCACGCGGATGTCATCCGTAAGATCCTCATCGCCTTTTTCGCCGGCGGGCATGTTCTTCTTGAGGGGGTGCCCGGTTTGGGCAAGACCCTGCTCATCAAATCATTGAGCCGCGCCCTCGGCCTCTCTTTCAAGCGGGTTCAATTCACGCCCGATCTCATGCCCTCGGATATTATCGGCACTCAGCTGCTCACCGAGAGCGACGGGCGCAGGGAATTCCAGTTCAAGCAGGGACCGATTTTCGCCCATGTCGTCCTGGCGGATGAGATCAACCGCGCCACGCCGAAAACCCAATCGGCCGTTTTGGAAGCAATGGAGGAAAAGCAGGTGACGGTTTTTGGGGAAACTTATCCGTTGGAATCTCCTTTCATGGTGCTGGCGACCCAAAACCCGATTGAACTGGAGGGGACTTATCCCCTCCCGGAGGCCCAGCTCGACCGCTTCTTTTTCAAACTCCAGGTTCTCCCGCCTGCCCCGCAGGAGCTAAGGGAGATCGTGAGTCGCACGACCGGAACGGGCACGCAAGAAGCCAAGCAGGTGATCGGCGGCGGGATGAAAGGAGTGGTGGAAGAGATGCAGTTCCTGCTGCGCCAGGTCATTACCGCCCCGCCGCTGGAAGACTACGTGGTGCGGCTGGTCCATGCGACCCACCCGGCGGCAAAAAAAGGCGACGGCGCGGTTCCTGAAGTCAAGGAGTACATCCGCTTTGGCTCGAGCCCGCGCGGCGCTCAGGCGATCATCCTGGGAGCCAAGGGAAATGCCCTGGCCGAGGGGAGGGTCCACGTGAGCTACGAGGATATCGAAGCGGTGATCTATCCCGCGCTGCGCCACCGGTTGATTCTCAATTTCCAGGCCGAGGCGGAAAATGTCGGCGCCGACCAGATTCTGGCCGCGGTGTTAAAAAAGGTCCCGCGGGACTAGGCAGAGAGTATCAGCGAACCATCCCAGCGGACTGGACTTATAACTTGACTAATACTTGACCTATGCTTCCGGCCCCCTTCACTGCCGATTTTGTCAACCGTCTGGAGGCCTTGAGGCTGCGCACGCGCAAGGAGTTTCTCGGCAGCCGGCCGGGGAGTTACTCCTCTCCGCGCCGGGGGACGAGTCTGGAATTCGCCGATTACCGCAGGTACTCACCCGGCGACGACATCCGCTATCTCGATTGGGGGATCTTCGCCCGCAGCGACCGGCTTTATATCAAGCTCTTCCGCGAAGAAGTAGACCTTTTCGTCTACCTTTTTATCGATGCCAGCGGCTCGATGGCCTTTCCCACTGCCAGGGAAAAATTTTCTCCGGCCTGCCATGTCGCCCTCGCCCTTGCCTATGTGGTTTTGGCCAACCATGACCATGTCAAGCTCCATCTTTTGCGGGAGCCCGCCGCCGCGGCCTCGCCCTTTTACGCCGGTCGCCACAGGATCATGGACTGCATTGATTTTCTCACTTCCGCCTCTCCCGGGGGGGCGCTGGAGATGGCCCCGTCCCTGGGAGATCATCTTAAACGGCTCCGCCGTCCCGGCAAGGCGATTCTCATTGCCGATTTTCTCACGCCTTCGCCTTCCTATCAGCGGGGGCTGAACCTGCTGCGCGCCTCTAACCTGGATATCTCCGTGATCCAAATATTGAGCCGGCAGGAAATAGCCCCGCCCTTTCCCGGCGGGGGGCTGGCGTTGGTGGACAGCGAGAGCCGGGCAGAGCTAGCGGTCCAATGGAGCGGGGAGCTTTTAAGAGAGTATCATGAGAGGCTCGAACGCCATAATCGGGAGCTTAAAAGCTTCTGCCATAAGGGCGGTATCCACTATTCTCTCTTCGTGACGGATCAAGAGTTGAGCGCGTTCGTCCTCGAGACTCTGCCGGCAATCGGTCTATTCAAGTAGTCCGTATGGAGTTTTTAAATCCGGCCGCCCTCTACGCCCTTTTTCTTCTTCCGCTCCTGCTGATCCCTTACCTGATCAGGAGAAAGCCGCGCCGGGTGGTTTTTTCCAGCCTGCTCCTGCTGCGGGATTTTTCCTCCCGCTCTTCGGGACGGCCTTGGGGGAGGCTGTATCTGCCGCCGATTTTTTTTCTCCAGCTCCTTCTGCTTCTCCTTTTGATCTTGGCCCTGGCCGAGCCGGTCTTCTCTGTTCGGCCGGTGAAAATTGCCGTTATCCTCGACAACTCCGCCAGCATGCAGGCGCTTGAAGATAAAAATGGCGGACAGAAGAGCCGCTTCGAGCTGGCCCAGGAGCAGGCGCGCGACCTGCTGCGCGATTTTTCGCCGCAGGCCCAGGTCGATATTTATCTCACGACCCCAAGGCTGGAGCAGTCCGGGAAAGATGCCCTGCCTCCCGACAAAGCTTCCGCTATCATCGGCGCGCTTCGGCCTTATGACCTGGGAGAGCCGCCGGACTCTTACGGCGATGAGCTCTCGCGCCTGGCAAAAGAGAAAAGCTACGAACGGATCTTTCTTCTCACCGATCATCCGGTCCGCGGCCAGGACAGAATCATCCGCGTCCTCTCCGTAGGCCGGACCAAAGATAATCTCGCCATCACCTCGTTCCAGATCGCCCGTCCCTCTTTTACTTCTACTCAGATGGCGGCCAGGGTAGAGATTGCCAGCTTTTCCTCCAAAGAGGAGAAGATCAGACTATTGTTGAAAGGCGGCGGAAAAATTCTCTCCGCCCGAGCGCTGACGGTAGGCTCCCGGAAAAGCGTCGCCGTGTCTCTGGAAGGCTTCCCCGCCTATCCGGCCTACGAGGCGGAAATCGAAGTCAACGATGGCTTGGCGCTCGATAATCACCGCTTCGCGATTGCGCCTGCGTCCGGGGGATTGGAGATTTTGGGGATTTCTCCCAGGCCGGAGGCGCTTTACAGCCTTCGTTCCATTGCGGGTGTGAGCTTGAAAGTGATCTCACCCGAAGCCTATGAGAAGAGCAGGGGAGAGGATCATCCGGCGGAGATATTTCTTTTTTCCGCTCCGGCTTTCTTGCCCAAGAAGCACACCCTTTTTGTCCTCCCGCCCAAGGAGAATCCCCTTGTTGCCGTGGGAAAGAATTTGTCTAAGCCTGTCATAGCAAGCTGGCGCGAGCCCCATCCCCTGACGCGCTACGTCAACTTCGCGCTTTTCCGCCCGGCTTACGCCCGCTCCTTAAAACCGCTCTCTTTCGGGGAGGCGGTGATCGAGGCTCCCGAGGGGGCTCTGGCCGTCGCACTGGAACATCAAGGATTTCGCTACCTGGTTCTGGGCTTCGACCCTTTCCCGTATCTGGGGAAGGAAAATCTCCCGATGTCGATCTTTACGTTGAATCTCCTGGAATGGTTTTATGAAGGGCTGGCTGGTTCAAGCGCTGCGACAGGCGAGCCTGTCCGGCTGGGAGGCCGGTCCGATAAGGGTTTTGTGGTAACCCCTAAAGGGGAAAAGTTTTTACTCGAAGGGGAGCAAAATATTTTTTCTCATACATTCTTTCAGGGGTTCTATGAGGCGGTTCGAGGCGAAAAGAAGGAGCTCCTGGCGGTGAATCTCCGGGACGTGAGAGAGTCTGACCTCAGCAATCCTGCGCCTATCCAGCTGAGAGAGGAGCCTGCGGTATCCGGCAGCCGCTCTTCCTTTTTTTCTGTTTGGCCTTACATCCTCTTGCTCTCGATTTTGCTTCTCCTGCTGGAGTGGTTTTATAACCCGCCCGCCACACAGCCATGAGCAATTCTCTCATTCCCCTTCACTTTAGCTACCCCCTTTATCTCCTGCTGCTGGTGCTTTTGCCTTTGTTATGGCTCCGGCTGCGCGGGCGCTCTTTAGCGGTGGTCCTGTGGCGCACTGTGATTTTCGTGCTCCTGGTCCTCAGCCTGGCGGACCTGCAGCGGGTCGGCCAGGCTGGGAGAAGGGGAGAGCGCATCTTTGCCTTTGATCTGTCGCACAGCATTCCGGAAGAGATGAGAAATTGGATGGTGCAGCAGAGGCTCGCTCCTCAGCCGGGCGACCGCGTCTTTATTTTCGGTGGCGAGGCGCGGGAGGTGAAGGACTGGGACCGATGGGTGCGGAGAGAAGTGTCCGCTGCCCCTATCAAGCCGGAAAAGACTAATCTCGAAGCCCTTCTCTCCACCCTTTTGCGTTTACCTCCAACCCAGCGGACCCTTTTCCTTTCCACCGATGGCTGGGAGACTCAAGGCAGCGTCGAGCGCCTGCTTTCCTCCCTTGCCCTCTCCGGCATAAAGGTTTTTCCCCTGCTGCCGCCTGGCCGCCCGGTGGCGGCCAACATCGCGGTCAAGAAAATCCTCGCGCCGCACCAGGCCACAAGCGGGGAAGGCATCAGCGTGAAGGTCATGGTGGAGAATCAAAACAGCAAAACGGTTGATGGAAAGCTGATCTTAAAGCGCAACGGCCAGCCGTTTAAAAGCGAGGAGGTAAAGATCGCTCCGGGGACTCATCTCTTTAATTATCCGACGACCCTCCCGGCGGAGCCGGTGGTCTCTTTTCAGGCGAATTTTATTCCCGGTCGGCCCGATTCCGACCTCTTTCCTCAGGATAACCAGGCGACCGCCTGGGTGGCGGTTCGTACCAAAGCAAAAGTTCTCATCCTCAACGGCCATAGCGGCGAAGGAAAGTACCTGGAAGAGATCCTTAAGCGGCGCGGCTTTGAGGTGACGTCGCTTGTTTTCACTTCCGCACCGCCCGCTCCCGTGGGATATCAGGTTGTGGTTTTTAACAACGTTGAGAGGGAAAAATTCCCCTCCGGCTACCTCGCGGCGATCGAGCGCCACGTCGCCGGGGGAAACGCCTTTCTTATGTTGGGGGCCGAGGGGAGTTTCGCCCCCGGCGGCTATCGCCAAACACCGATAGCGACTATTCTTCCGGTGGAGCTGAACGAGCCCAGAAAAGAAGAAAAAAATCGGGCTGTTGTTCTGGTAATCGACAAATCCGGGAGCATGCGGGAGGAGAACCGGCTGCTCTATGCCAAAGAAGCGGCCAAGGCGGTCGCGGCCCAGCTCAAAGAAAATGACCTCCTCGGCGTGCTGGGGTTCGATGTCGAGCCCTTTGTGGTTGTTCCTTTAAGTCCGATGGAAAAAATTCGCGTCACCGTCTCCAGCCAGATTGACCGTTTGAAGGCTCAGGGGAAAACCTACCTCTATCCGGCTATCGTGGAGGCGAAGCGCCAGCTCGAAAAACAGAGCGCGGGCCAAAAGCACGTAATTATTCTCAGCGATGGGGAAACGGGCGGGAGCGGGAGTGATTATGTTGATCTGGTTACCGCCATGAAGGAGGAATTGAAAATAACCATTTCTACAGTAGCCATAGGCGGTGATGCGAATATCCCGTTGCTCAAGAGAATTGCCCAGTATGGCGGGGGTTTTTTCCACCACACTTTCGATCCCACGACGTTGCCGCAGGTCGTCCTGGAGCAGATGCGCGAGAAGCCGGAGAAGGAAACTTCCCCGGAGAAAATTTTTACTCCTGTGCCGGTGCGCGATGCAGAGCTTTTATCCGGCTTCGCGGAGAAGATTTACCCACCCTTGACGGGATTTATAGAGACAGAGATCAAACCGCGGGCGCATCAGGATTTGATCATCCCGAAAGGCGAACAGCGCTTTCCCCTTCTCGCTTCCTGGAGCTACGGCAAAGGCAAGGCGATGGCTTTTACCACGGATCTCGACGGGCGTTGGAGCAAGGAATGGATTCGGTGGGAAGCCCTGGAGCGGTTTTGGGGTAAGGTATTTGATTCCCTGCGTCCTCTCCAGGAATCCCTGCCTCCCCACGAGGTGCGAATCAATTCGATGGGCAGCCAAACGGTATTAGACCTCTATCTCTACGCGGAGGGACATGAAGGAGGGCTGTTTCACTATTACCTCAAGGGTAAGGGCGCCGATGGAGAGGGGCTCCTGAACAGACTGGCTCCGGGCCACTACCGGACTATGCTTCCCATTTCTGTTCCGGGGGACTATCGTATCGATCTCGTCGAAGAGCTTCACGGACAGAAGCTCTCTTATCCGACGGTGGGCTATACGCTTTCCTTTAACCCGCAGGACGAGATCATTCATAATGAATTCAATCTTTCACTATTGGAAAAGCTCGCCCGTTCCACGGGTGGCGAGATCAATCCCAGGAGGGAGCAGTCGCTGCAGACTCAAGAGCGGGCCGCTTTCACCTTCCAGCCCTTGCGCTCTCGCCTCCTCTCTCTGGCTCTGGTTCTTTTCTTGGCAGAGATTATTTTCCGAAGATTTTTCCTTGCCGCTTCTAAATAAAATACGGTTCTGAAAAATCACAGTTTTTTTGGTTGACTTCGGCGGCGAAATAAGGTTAAACGGGTGGAAATTTTTTGCTTATGCTGCTTATGGATCGTAAAGGCTGTAAGAGGGGTAAATCCGCCTGGAAAAAAATGATTTTTCCTCTTGGATTTCAATCCCTTCTCCTCATTCTCTGGTTTGTGATTCCGGTTTTCCCCCTGCGCGCAGCGTCCCTGGAGCTGTCCGGGAACGATAAGGCCCCATTGAATGAAGTGGCGAAGCCCGAGGGAAAAACCAGCATCCGCGATCTTTTTCTGCCTCAGCAGGACTCTCCCCCGCTCGAAGAGTTAGCCACACTAAGGCGTGTAAGCCACCTGGCGCGCCCGGGGGATAGCTTAACCAGGCTTTTTATCCAGTTTGGCTTAAAAGAGCCGGAGAGGCAGTTGTGGCTCCAATCTATTCAAAAGAGCCATCCCATAAAAGGACTTCGCCCGGGTCAGGAGATGCATTTTTATTTCGCCAAGCCGGAGCCCTCAGCAAACAGATTGGGAGGGAAAGAGACCCTTAAAGCATTGGAGATCGAGCTTGACGAAGACTGGATCCTGACTTGGGAAAAGGGGCGCAAGGAAATTGTCTTTAGCAAGCGGGAGAAACCCTACGATGTGGAATTGAAAACCGCAGGGGGGGTGGTGGAGAGCTCGCTGCCGGAAGAGGCATTGAAAGCCGGCCTCAATCCGTCTCTCATCTCGCAGTTGGCTGATATCTTTTCTTGGGAGATCGATTTTCATAAGGATATTCAGACAGGGGACACGTTCAAGCTCTTGTACGAGCAAAAAAGCCGTAAGGGGAAAGAAGATCAAGCTTCCTTCCGCATCTTGGCCGCCGAGATAGTCAATGCCGGTCAGAAATTCTTTGCCATCTATTTTGAGCAAGAAAAGGGAAAAGGCGGCTATTATGACCTGGACGGGAGGTCGCTGGCGCGCGCCTTTCTTCGATTTCCCCTGGAATTTACCAGCATCAGCTCGCAGTTTTCCCATTCCCGGTTCCATCCTATCTTGAGGGTGGACCGTCCCCACAATGGCGTAGACTTTAGCGCCAAGCGGGGCACGCCGGTGCGGGCGGTCAGTGATGGGAAGGTGCTCTATGCCGGTTGGCAAAAGGGTGGCTATGGAAGAATGATAGAAATCCAGCATGATTCCATCTATGCCACACGCTACGCCCATTTGCAGGGACTTGCCCGGGAAATACACCGGGGAGTAAACGTCCATAAGGGGCAGATCATCGGCTACGTCGGTTCTACGGGCAGGAGCACCGGCGCCCATCTCCACTTCGAGCTCTACAAAGACAAGGAGTATGTAGATGCGTTAAAATTCGAATATCCTCCCGAGGACAGAATCGAGCCGGCCCTGCGCAGGGTCTTCGACAACGCCAAACAGCTCTTCCTCACGGAGCTGGCGGCCACGCCCCATTCCTAGCCTGCAGAAACTCATACTGTTCCTGGCCACCGGCGCGGGCGCCGGCTATGCGCCTTTGTTTCCCGGGACCGCAGGGACCCTTCTAGCCATTCCTCTCTCACTCGCCTTAAACCGTATCGCCGCCGCTTCGCTGCCGCTCGCTCTGTTGACTCTCACTGCCTTTATCGTGAGCGCTACTTGGTTCTGCCAAAAGGGAGAGGAGCTCTTGCACCAGAAAGACAGCCCCAAAATCGTTATCGACGAGGTCGCAGGTTTTTTGCTGGGGAACTTTCTCTCTCCTCCTGCAATCAAACCCGCCGCCGCCGCATTCCTTCTTTTCCGTTTTTTCGATATCATAAAGATATTTCCGGCCGGGGCGGCGCAAAAGCTCCCGGGCGGCGTGGGAGTGATCCTGGACGACCTGGTCGCCGGGTTTTATACCTTTTTGATTCTTCAACTGCTCATTTTTTGGGGCCTCGTATGATAGAAAAAGCGGTCATTTTAAGCACCGGCGATGAGCTCATCACGGGCCGGGTGGTCGATACCAATTCTTCCTATATCGCTGACAAGCTCTACGGGCTGGGACTGGAAGTGGCCGCTGTCCTCAAAGTGGGGGACAGCAGGGAGCAGCTTCTTTGGGCGCTCCGGCATGGGCTGGAGCTGGGAGAAGTGATTATCGGCACAGGCGGCCTGGGCCCGACTACGGACGATCTTACTACGGAGATGGTGGCGGAGTTCCTCGGCCGGAAGCTTAAAATGGATGAGGGCGTAGCCGAGTCATTGAGGAGGAGATTCGCCTCGCGGGGAATAGAGATGACTCCTAACAATTTGAAGCAGGCGCTCTTTCCCGAAGGGGCCGATATCATTCCCAACCCTGCGGGAACCGCGCCGGGCTTTCGTGTCGCGCTGCAAGGTAAAAAATATTTGCTCTGGCTCTCGGGGGTGCCCAGAGAGATGGAAGCGATGCTCAGGGAGAGCGTGTTGCCGTGGATCGCCCAAGAAAGAAAAACCGGAGCGGAGATATCGGCATGTAGCTTTAAAATCTATGGCTTGACGGAGTCTAAGCTCGGCGACAGCTTGAAGCCGATTCCCCTATCCAAGGAAGTCAAGCTCTCTTATCGCGCCCACTTTCCCGATCTCACACTCCGTTTAACGGTGAGGGGTGGCGCAGAAAGGGAGAAAAAAATCTCGGCGCTGAGGGGCCGGATCCTGGAGCTCATCGGTCCCTACATCTATGCCGAGGGGGATGAGAGCCTGGAGGAAATTGTCGGCGGGCTGCTGCTGAAAAAGCGTTGGACTTTGGGTTTGGCGGAATCGTGCACCGGAGGCTACATCGGCCATCGAATCACCCGAGTTCCCGGGAGCTCGGCCTACTTTAAAAGCTCCGTGGTTACTTACTCGGACGACTCCAAGATCCGCTTCCTGGGGGTTCAAAGCGATACCTTGCGGCAGTATGGGGCGGTAAGCCGGGAGACGGCTTTGGAGATGGCACAGGGGATCAGGCGCCAGGCGGAGACAGACATTGGACTTAGCATCACGGGAATTGCGGGCCCCACAGGGGGAAGTTCCGAAAAACCGGTCGGGACAGTCTGGATCGGATTGGCTCGCGGTCAGGAGAGTGATGCCCGCCTTTTCCGTTTTCAAGGCGACCGGGAGCGGGTGATTCTCGGCGCCTCGCAGGCCGCTCTTTACTGGTTAAGAACGGCTCTCCTCGAACCGTGATTCGCGCCTTTATCGCAGTTCGGATCGATCCAGCTGTGGTCCGGAAGATCTCTGAGGTCCAAGAACAACTCAAGCGGGAACTTGCAGGCGTCCGTTGGGTCGGGCGGGAGAATCTCCATTTCACTGTCAAATTCCTCGGGCCGGTCGAAGAAGCGAGGAGCGCGCTGATCGCCGAGACGCTGGGAGGGGCCCTGCGGCTCTTTCCCCGCTTTTCCATTCTTGCTAGAGGTATAGGGGTGTTTCCTGATATAAGAAGGGCCAGGCTCCTTTGGGTTGGACTGAACGGGGATCGTCTCGCTCCTCTAGCGAGCGCGGTGGAAACAGCGCTGCAGCCGCTGGGCTTTGCGCCGGAGAAAAGGGGGTTCAAGCCTCATCTGACCATCGGCCGCTGGCGCAGTTTCAACGGCCAGCCGGAGCTGCTCGGTAAGGAGATTGAGAACTGGCGAGGGTGCGATTTTGGACGGTCATGGGTCGAAGAGGTAATTTTTTTCCAAAGTATTCTAAAAACGGAGGGGGCAACCTATCATCCGTTGAGTATCATACGTCTAAGTAGTTAAACGATGGCCAGAGAGAACGACGAGGCGAGGAGGAATCCATGGATGTGAATCGTGAAAAGGCGCTTGATCTGGCGGTAAGCCAGATCGAGCGGCAATTCGGCAAGGGCGCCATCATGAAGCTGGGAGAGGGGGGGCTGATCAAAGACATCCCCGTGATCTCTACTGGCTCGCTTGGTCTCGATGTCGCGCTCGGGATTGGGGGCGTGCCTCGGGGCCGGGTGATGGAGATCTACGGCCCTGAGGCGTCAGGAAAAACGACCCTGGCCTTGCACATCATCGCCGAGGCACAGAAGCAGGAAGGGATAGGCGCCTTCATCGATGCGGAGCATGCCCTGGATCTCAGCTATGCGAAGAGACTCGGGGTGAAGACGGATGACCTGCTGATCTCGCAACCCGATCATGGCGAGCAGGCGCTTGAGATCGCCGAAACACTTGTCCGCAGCGGGGCGATCGATGTCCTGGTCATTGATTCGGTGGCGGCGCTGGTGCCCAAGGCCGAAATCGAAGGGGAGATGGGCGATGCCCATATGGGGCTTCAGGCGCGGCTGATGTCCCAGGCGCTGCGCAAACTCACAGGGACGATTGCCCGATCCCAGACTGTGGTGGTGTTCATCAACCAGATCCGGATGAAGATCGGGGTGATGTTCGGCAACCCGGAGACTACGACGGGGGGCAATGCGCTGAAATTTTATGCCTCGCTGCGCATGGATATCCGGCGCATCGGCGCTTTAAAAGACGGGGATAACGTGGTCGGCGGGCGCACAAGGGTGAAGGTGGTCAAGAACAAACTGGCGCCCCCTTTCAAAGAGGCCGAGTTCGATATTCTCTACGGCACGGGCATCTCGCGCGAAGGGGAGTTGGTGGATTTGGGAAGCGAGATGGGGATCCTGGAGAAAAGCGGCGCCTGGTATTCGTTTAACGGCGAGAGGATCGGCCAGGGGCGGGAGAGCGCCAAGGAGTTTCTGAGACAACACCCCGACACTACCAAGGAGGTGGGAGCAAAAATCTTGGAGAAGGTGGGGCTCAAGCGGGCCGGCACCGAGGCGTCGTCTCCGGAGAAAAAAGAAAAGGCGAAAGGCAGGTAGATCCATCGGCGGCAGGCACTCCATCCTCATTACTGTTAATTGATGGCTATCAAACAGGATGGGTCTCAACAGGACGCGCTCAAGAGAGCTTTTAAGTTTCTCAGCTATCGTCCCCGAAGCGAAGCAGAGGTCCGAGCCAAGCTGGGCCAGTTAGGCTTTCCCCAGAAGAGTGTCGACACGACTCTGGAAAAACTCCGTTCCTTGAGCTTGCTAAACGATGAGGCCTTCGCCCGAGACTGGGCCCAAGGGAGAGCCGAGGGCCGGGGCTACGGTCCCTTACGCATCGAGCGGGAGTTGCGGCAAAAGGGAATTGCAAAATCGGTGATCCGCGAGGTCGTGAAAGAAACCTTCGGCCGGAATGAAGGGAAAGAAAGGGCCAGGGCGCTTCTGGAAAAAAGGTTCCGTGGGAAAGATCTCAGCGATCGAAAGATTCTACACCGCGCCATCTCTTTCCTGCAGCGGCGCGGCTACCGCAGCGCCGTGATCGCGGAGGTTTTGAGGATGCCAGTGGAGGATTGAATGATAGCAGAAAGTTCCTTTTGCGGTCCGCTCCCGCAACAGTCTGGCCCCGGCCTCGGTCTTGATTCCCACAATCTTGGCCATTTCGGGCCACACATCCGGGCGAGTCTTCAGGTACTCGAGCGCTTCTTTACCGGTACAAGCTGTCGATGTAGCCGCTCTTGTCGAGCTTTTCGATGATGCTCGGGTCCGCCACATCTTCATATCTCAAGCTTGCCGCGCTGGGCACGACCTTAGCAACCTCGGCAATAATCGATTGGAGCCCTTCCCGGTACGGGTAGGGTTTCTTGAGCACGTAGAACTTGACCGTGTCCTCGTAGGCGCCGATCGCATCCTGCGCACTCTTTAAGCCGAGACGGGACTTCAAGAGTTCGAGCAACTGGGGACGTTGGGCCGGATTGAGGACATAGGCGTTTCCTTCCAACAGCGCCCTGAGCGCTCTCTCGACCACATCCCGCTGGCTCTGGAGAAATTTTCGGGCGGTTACTACATTGCCGACTTCCCAGGGGATAGTGATCGCGCGGAGATCCGCCAGGACGTTCAGGCCGAGCTGCTCCATCCTGCTGCGAAATTCAGGAGCGATCACAGTCCCGGCGATGGCCCCTGAGGCCAGGCCGGCAAGCCTTTCGGGTTCGGTTCCGGCTGCCACCAGCGTGATCTTGTCCCGATCCGGGTCCAGCCCGAGTTGTCGTAAGGCAACCAGGATCGCGAGGCGCGAGGCGGACAGACCCAACCCCGAGGAGCCTACCCGCTTTCCCTTCAGGTCCGCAAGGGATTTCACTGTGGGAGCCCCTACTAAATAGTAAGGCATCACCGTGGCAGTGGCCATCACCTCCAGGAGCGGAGCTCCCGCTGCAATGGCCGCAATGGTGGCGGGAGGATCGGAGTACGCCATGTCGAGCCCGCCGCCGAGCAGCGCCTGAGTCACCTGGGTTCCACCGCGAATATTAACGACTCTGACATCCAATCCCTGTTTCCTGAAGAAACCTTCCTTTGCCGCTACCCACAAGGGCGACATGCGGGAGTTTACGGAGGCGTGTCCCACATGCAACGGAATCAATTGAGCCCACCCCTCTGAGCACAAGAATCCCCCGATGAGAAGAACTGCTAAGAGGCTGCTCGCAGCTTTTTTCCAAAACTCGCAGTCGCGCATTATATTGTCCTCCATTGCAAGCTATCCACGCCGGCGTTTGCGCCGAACCGGTAAATGACGCCGCGATCCGCGGCGATTCATCAGCCGACTACTTGCCGGCAACTACTTCTTCTCGGGTTTCTCAAGACGCACTCTCTGCTGCCCGCGCAGTTCTCCCGTGCGGTAATGCTCACCGCGCACGGCTCGCGCCGCGTCCGCGGCGTCTTCCTCGCTCCAACTGCCGAGGTTGTAGCCGAACCAGGGGCTCTTTAGCTGGAGCGGCGGCAACTCCAACTCCCGCCACAAGGACTGAGCCTTCTCCATGTACGTTCTCTCCGGCAGCGATGTGGGAGGATAGTTCCACTTGCGGGTTGCATCGATCAAGATCGCCGAAGCTTTCACCGTCGTGAACTCGCCGCGCGATTCCGGCTGCACCAGGGAAAAATCCAGGCCCGTGGAAGCCTGAATGTCGCGTATCTCCACGTCCCGGTGCGGCTGTATCCGGTAGGACATCGCCCAGTTGACCGAATCCGCGTCCCAAGCATTGATGTCGTCGTCGACCGCGATGAGGATCTTGGGCGCCGAGCGCGGCAGGTCGGCCAGCACCCGCAACGCCGCCATCGGATCTGTGCCGGCGGATTTATCCATGCGCACGACGCAGACGCCGTGGCCGCCGGCCGACTCCGGCAGCGCCACGTCGAGGATGCCTTTCATCCCGTGGTCCACGGTCAGGAGTTTATAGAACCTGCCCTCCTGCCCCACGCCGCGCAGCACGCTGCTCTCGCTGGGGGGAAACTGACTGAAAAACGCCTGGTAAATGGCGTTGCGCTTGCGCGTGATGCAGGTGACGTTCATGAACTTGTCCGGCTCCCGGTGGGCCATGTAGCCGGTGAACTCGCCGAAAGGCCCTTCGGGCTCGAGCTCGTCCGTCGGGATGATCCCCTCGATCACGATCTCGCTGTGGGCCGGCACGAGCAGATCTACTGTTTTGCAGCGCACGACCTCGACCGGTTCTCCCGCGATTCCGCCGGCAACTTCATACTCCCGCTGCACGCGGGACGTCGAGCAATAAGAGAGATTCGGCGTGCAGCCGATCACGATCGCCGCTTCCAGCGGTTTGCCCAGGGCGTGGGCTTTGTTCCAGTGCGCGCTGACGTCCTGGTATGCGAAGGCGAACAGGCCGATGCGCGTGGGGCTTTTGATCTGGCCCCGGTAAGTGCCGAAGTTGAGATCGCCCGTCTCCGGATCTTTAGTGACCCAGTGGCCTGAGCTCAGGAATGGAGCGCAATCGAAACCCGGCGTCGAAATGGGCACCGGAAGCATGCCGGCGCCGCCGGCGTCCCGCAGAGCCTGGCCTTCAAAGATCATCTCCTGGCACGGCCCGGAAGAGAGCGTGCGCGGAGGGATGGTGTGCGTCTGCGCCTGAGCCCACTTGGCGGAAATCTCCGCCGCGGAGTTCACGCCCATCCCCAGCGCGTAGACGAGGCGATTCGGCGCCATAACCGCCAGGGCCACCGGAATGTCATATTTCCTGCCGGTGACATCCACAACATTCTCGAACAACCAGCCTTTTCGGTCGGCTTCCTGGAGCCCTCGAAACTGGAAGCGCACCAGAGGGTGCATCTCCGTGTCCTTGTTAATGGGCCGGCTGATCCGCCGGAGAAAGCCCCGGAAGTCTAGAAAGTCGAGCCATTCGTGTAGATCGCGATAGTAAGCCATGGAAAGGCCTCCTCGGATTGTCGATTATCTATGGCTTGTTTGCATCATTTTTGTTCCTTCCACCGGTAGGTTTCCAAGCCGGGACGGAAGGTTCGCTCCTGCTTGAACTGCTTGACGCCTTTATGCCAGGTCTTTTTGGCCGCCGCGTCGAGCTCGGTCCACTTCTCCGTCTCGAAGACGAGCGCATCTTCCAGGCTCAGGTTCTGGTCGACGCGGAACACCTCCTTGCAATAGGCAAGCACCGTCGGATTCTTTTTCTTAAGCTCCTCGGCAAGGTCGAGCGTAGCCTCGGAGAGCTTTTCAGGCGGCACGGCCGAGTTGACCAGCCGCATCTCTGCGGCCTGCTTTCCGGTAATCGGCCTGCCGGTCATGATGAGGTAGAGCGCGTCGCGCGGAGCGAGCAGGGAACTCACCAGCTTGGTGACTCCCCCCGCGGGAATGATCCCCCAGTTCACCTCCGAAAGACCGAAGGTCGCCGTCTCGCTGGCGACGGCAAAATCGCAGACGGCGAGCCACGCAAACGCGCCGCCGAAGCACCAGCCGTTCACCGCGGCGATGGTCGGCTTGGGCAGCAGCCTGAGCCGCTTGAACATCCACTCGAAGGCAGCCTTGCGCGCCGCGGCGCGGGCCTCCGGCTTTCCCTCGGTATCGTAGAAGTACTCCTTCACGTCCATGCCGGCGCAGAAGCTGTCGCCGGCGCCGGTGATCACCAGGAC
>Ga0105164_10001208_pt1 | contig 16771 bp, 17 predicted proteins | sample VDWuncwatermetaG_FD_89674 | JGI IMG/M metagenome (GOLD analysis project Ga0105164, IMG submission 89674) | Wastewater microbial communities from Netherlands to study Microbial Dark Matter (Phase II) - VDW unchlorinated drinking water | ecosystem: Environmental > Aquatic > Freshwater > Drinking...
AAGATTAGCATTATTACTGACACTGATAAAAAACTTTTAAACTTTTTGACATTAAAAATTAATAATAAACTAATCGCGATCGCCATATAAGCAATTGCTGAAAATGTTAGAATATAACTTATAATGATGATCGTATTGCCCCATATTGATACCGTGTTTAAATACATCGGTTTCTTTCCAACAAAGTTTGACAAAGAAACAAAAAATGCCGGCGCCATGGTAATGGCGAAATGAGACGGCTCCATAAAAATTGAATTCACTCTCAGCATCCCTCCCGTTGCTGGACAGAGGCTCCACTTTTGTATGAACCCACTGTAATCATAACCGCTTTTAAACCCCAATAAATAGCTAAATTCCTGAAAAATCCCGATCATGGCCACGATGAGGGCGATCTGTAAGTAGATTTTAAACAGCTTATCAATGTCGTACTTATTAATGATGATCAATAGATAATACGCGGTCCCTGTTAATAAAATACCCGAAACCTGCTTCATCATCAAAAAAACGGTGTCTTTTCCAAGATAAACATTGACTAAAGAAAAAATCGTTAAGACCAGTACTATGACTAAGAAGATCCGATTGAAATCAATCTTATGATAGCGGATAGTATATATAAATAAAAAAAGCAGTATAAAAATGTAGCTGTCATAAAACTCGAATGGCGATGTAAATAAAAGAAATCCGCCTAAAAAAACAGTAGAGACAAAAAAGTAGTTTAAAAGATTCAGCATAAAAATACCGGCAAAAGGGGAACCTTCTTTATTAACGCCGCTATTTGTTGTCATACCCCCCCCCCTTAATGGAACCTGTTCTGATTCTTTCTTATCAAGCCCAAGTATAAATAAACAAAAGCAACCAATTCCCACACAGAAAATAATGTATGTTAGAATATAAATAGACATGATTTTATTTACGCCACAGTAATCCTGCAACCTGATGAATCCGACGGCTCTTGATTATTTTGCGTTTCATCATTACCCCCCAGGATACAAGGGTTTTATGCCTGCCCAGGGCATAGCAGATTGCCGCCATCCTGGGGCTATAGCCGAATTTAAGCAATTTAGCCCTGAACTGCTCCCATAATTCGGGGCTGTCAATAAACGATGTCACATTAATGATGGTATACCAGGGATGTTCGCGTGTCATGACCTTCAAAAACGAATTTCTCACATGTTGATCATCTGACAAATATTTGTCCGCTATCCGCAGATACCCGTCAAAATCAAGAAGGAATCTCTTGACCAATCCCCCCGCGTTTTGGAAACTTTCATTATCGTTACGCCATAGCACTAATGAGTTTTTAATGTACTTGAGCCTGCATGTTCCTTTAATAAAAGAAATAAGTGAAGCGGCAAGCGCGTAGACTGACCGGTCAAAATCATAATTGTATCCCGTTTTATTCCACGTTTCACGTCGTAACACAATTGGGCTCATAAAACTAAAAAGCGCGCCAAGAGAATTTGCCCTATTGCAATATTCTATTAATTCGTTTCTATCGTGAAGATTAAAGACCCTGTCTTTGACCTCCGCGGAAAGCCAACAGCGTTCTCTCACAGGCCGCATGGATAGATCACATACTGTTACATTGCATAGATATATTTCATATCCCGACTTGATTTCTTCTAAAATCCTGTTGATCGCCCCGTCTTTAAGAAAATCATCATCAGACAGCATCCAGCAATACTCCCCACGCGCAAGTTCTATGGTCCTGGCCATATCCCTGTCAACGCCAGGATTTTCTTTACCGCGATAATAAACTAAATTACTAAATCTTTGTTGGTATCTTTGCACCACTTCCGCCGTATTGTCCGTTGATGCGCCATCAACAATGACAATTTCAATACTGTCATTGACCTGCGCAATAACATTTTCAAGGGTTTCCTCGATAAAACGGGCGCGGTTATGCGTGGGCATGCATATGGAGATTTTTATTTTATTCAATGGATTTCCCGTTCTCTTTGCAGATCAGCTTCCACCATAATCTTGACTAACTCAGCAAACTTGATCTTTGGATTAAACCCGAATGTTTTTTGGGCCTTGGTTATATCGCCAATCAATGAGGATGTTTTTGCCGGCCGCAGTAAATTAGTGTCTATAACCACATAATCATCCGGCTTAAGATTTACAACGGCAAATGCTTTTTCCACCCATTCTTTGACTGAATGTGTCTCGCCCGTGGCAATGATAAAATCATCCGGCTTATCCAACTGGAGTATCTGCCATGCTGCTTGCATGTATTCCCGGGCATATCCCCAATCAATGCGCGCGTTAATATCACCCAAAATGAGCTTATCTTGTTTCCCGCACGCAATCCTCGCCACCGCTTGTGTGATCTTACGCGTCACATACTCCGGTGTGCGTCTGGGGGACTCATGGTTATAAAGAATAGCATTTGAGGCGAATATACCAAAAGCTTCACGGTAATAACGCGTTAAATAGTAAGCAAAAACCTTGGCGCAACCATAAGGGCTTTGAGGATTAAAGGGTGTCGTTTCGTGCTGATGCTTGGCGTCAGTTTTCCCGAACATATTGGACGTACACGGTTGAAAATAACGGATTTTAGGGTCAACTTGTTTGATAATTTCTAAAATGCGCCCGACTGCCGCGCCGGTAATGTCCGCCGAAAAACCGACCATATCGTAACTCCACCCGACATGATCCTGATCAGCCTCATTATAAATCTCCTGTGGTTTTACCGTACTGATAATGCGGTATAGTGATGTTGCATCGGATAAATCGCCCCGGTGGATAAAAAATCTTTTTTGAAAGATTTTGGGGTCCCGAATTAAATGTTCGATATTACGGGTGTTTCCCGTGGCAGAGCGCCTGATCATGCCATGGACTTCATAGCCCTTTTCTAAAAGCACCTCCGTCAAATAACTGCCATCCTGACCGGTTACACCAAATATCAGCGCCCTTTTAACCATTAATTATCTCCCTTATCCTCTTGATTAACTGACCATAAATTTTTTGACGCGAAAATCAACAGGCAGCCTTTTTGCGAACTTCCACTCCTCGCTTTGCTCGTCCAGCCGGATTTTTACGTCATTATCAACTCCAACCGCGAAAACAACGCTGACCGCGTGATAAGGCATCTTCAAGCCAAAAAAATTAACTTTGGATCTATGTTCAAAGTAGCCGATGGACCAAGCTTTTTTCACGATCAAACCGGTTTCCTGCCTTACCTTGCGCACAACCCCTTCTTTAAGAGTTTCTCCTTTAAGAACGCGTCCCCCAACCACCCACCATTGCCCCTTACAGGGTTCATTGCGCCGCTTGATTAATAAATACTCTCCACGCGGATTAGTGATAATCACATCCACGCAAAGGACCGGCAAAATCTGAATAATTTTTTTATATTGCTCAAGCGGAATTAATCTCATGGCACCACTCGAAACTCCGGCAATGGGACTATAAATTTGCCGCCCCGTGAACGCCATTCTTTCTCACGTTTATAGAATTCGTCAAAGAACGCCCAGGGCAGCACAAGAAAATAATCAGGATTGGCTTTGCGCGCCTCTTCTTCGGACACAATCGGGATCCATGAACCGACCGTATACTTGCCCCATTTTTCAGGGCTGCGCTCCGCGGCCGCGGTGATCAATGTGCGGTCCAGCCCGTAATATTGGAGGATCACATTCCCTTTGGTGGATGCTCCATAGACATAAACGCGCTTGCCGCGGGCAACCTCACCTTTGATAAATTCGACACAGCGCTTGCGATTGTCCTCAAGACGCTTCACAAAATCTAAAATGTCGTTACGCGTAAATTTTTCTTCATATACGATGCCCGTCCCTTTGTAATGCCTGGCAAAAATCCGATAACTCCCGCCGTTAACATCATTCTTTTCGATCTTAAACATTTCAAGACCATTGGTCTCGAACAAGTATTTCAACGAATCAAGCGAATAATATTCCAGATGTTCGTGGCAGATATTTCCCAGATCATTCTTTTCGATCATCGGCGCCAGGCACATCAATTGCGCTACAAAAATCCCATCGTCTGCCAACGCGCGTTGGGCATCTTTAATGAACTTGTTAGGGTCTTCAAGGTCATAGAACATGCCGATAGCGGTGATGACTTTGGCTTTGCCAAACCCCCACTGGCCCGCCAGTTGCATATACTGCTCATAACCCCAAAAATCATGCATCACGTAGGGGGTGTTTTGCCTTAACATGTCTACCAGGTTATTGGCCGGCTCGCATCCCACACGACGAATACCCGATACGGTATAAGTTGCCAACAATGTGCCATCGTTGGCGCCTATATCCAATACAACATCTCCGGTTTTCAACGGCACCATAGATTCAATTTGCCTGGTAATATCCCTTAACGCGCGGCGCATCGTATCTGTCACGCCGGACCTATACCAATAATAACGCGCATACAACAGCTCCTGGGGGGCCGTGTGGCGAAGTTGTAAAAGGGTACACCGATCGCACATCACCAGATCAAGGGGCGCTTTCAGCCCTTTACCAATCCGTTCCTGAGGCACAAAATCATTGATATACTGCTCACCGACTGAAAATATGTCATGCAAATCACTCGAGCCGCACAGACGGCAACTGGCCATAGTAATCGTTTCCATGCTGAATCTCTCCTTATTGGACCCCGCCGCTTGGCCATCTGGCCAGGCGGGGCTCCTTATTTCCCGATGACACCGCTCACCGCGGATACTACCTCATCAATCTGCTTCTCAGTCATGCTCAGGCCCGAGGGTAAATACAATCCCTGTCGAGCGATCCTCTCGGTGACGGGATAATGTTCTGCCTTAAACAGACCTAAATCATGCAGGGCTGGTTGTTCATGCAGCCCCAGGAAGAATGGACGCGTTCCAATCCCCCTTTTCCCAAGTTCCTTCATCATTCCCTCTGCATCCAGACCCAACGCTTTATCCAGTTCAATGCAGTACATCCAATACACCGTTTTAGCCCATGGCTTTTGAACCTGACACTTAATCCCTTTGATCTTGAGCAGTCTCTCCCGATAATATTCTCCCAGGCGCCGCTTGGTCCCAACAAACTCTTCAATGCGATCCATCTGTGCCACGCCTATAGCGGCTTGCAGATTGGTCATTCGAAAATTATAACCTAACTCGGTATGATAAAATCTTTTTTCCTGACGAAAGCAAAGATTACGATAAGACGCTGCCCGCTGGGCCATTTTGGGATCAGAAGTAAGGACCATCCCTCCTTCACCCGTTGTAATTATTTTATTGGCATAAAATGACCACGTGCTGATATGGCCAAGCCCGCCGCACTTGCGTCCCTTGTACTCTGCCCCATGGACTTGGGCGGCGTCCTCAATCACGATAAGATTGTGTTTTTTGGCAATAGCCAACACGGGGCCCATATCTACAGGATGACCATACATATGGACCGCCATAATCGCCCTGGTTTGGGGGGTAATGCGTGACTCGATTTGAAGCACATCCATCGTCCAGGTATCAGGCTCGGCATCCACAACGACGGGAATGGCCCCTATCCGGATTGCTGCCAGAGCGCATGAAATAATCGTGAACGATGGCATGATGATCTCATCACCTTTAGTGATCCCTGCGGCGAATAGAGCCGTCTCCAGCGCGGCGGTACCATTGCAAACCGCAATGCCAAAATCCACACCTATGTAAGAAGCAAATTGCTTTTCAAACTTAGCAACAAATGGGCCATCAGATGAAATCCACCCTGATTCAATACATTCGATGAGCAGCTCTTTTTCGCGGCCGTTAAGAAGCGGCTGGTTAACCGGTATCACAAGTCTTTCCCCTTGAACTTTTCTTTGTCTTCTTCCGGCCGATACGGGCCGTTTTTCACCTCAATCATACTGACAGGTTTCAAAACAGTCATTCCATGCCCAGCCCCAATCAGTAATATTACGTCACCTGCGGAAAGTTTTCTGCTTTCCAAATACTCCTTATCAAAAGAATAAAAGTCAATCCTGATTTCCCCCTTTTGTATGATCAGCACCTCCTGGGTACCAAATGTTTCCCGGCGGACAGGATGATGCATGTGGGGTTTGATTTTGTGGCCTTCAGGATGTTTCATATACCCCAGCTGAAGAGAGAAATCATTCGGGGTTATAAAAGATATCCCGCTCTTGCTATATTTTTTTCTTACTATTATAGCCAGTAATTTGTCCTGGCATGTAATTCTTTCGATCATCGAGATATGTTTCCTTCCCCTGATCATAATTCTCTGCTAATGTAACATTTTATTCCTTCAAATGTTCCCCTTATCACAGAACCATAATGATATCTTTCGTCCTTGTCCTTATATATCCCCCGAAAAATAAATTTTTGCAATATCCTTACAGATGCCTTTATTGTTGCTTTTAATGCAATGAAGAAATATACAAAAAAATAGGCCTTATCGTTAACACAATTTTTTGTAAGCATCGCTCCCACCGCGTAGGAATAGTTATACACATAACTGGGAGGGCCAGCAGGGACAGGATGGAAAAAAATTAAATCCGGTAAATAAATGACTTGTTCCCCGGCTGCCTTTAGCCTAAAAAACATGTCCGTTTCTTCCGAACCATAATAAGCCGCGCCTACGCCGAAGCGTTCATCATAGCCCCCGATTCTTTTAATTACTTCCCTGCTTAATACATGGGCACTGCCCATGAAATACTGAAAATCAAATCTCCCCAACTTTTTAACGTCGTTCCTGTAAAAAAGCCGTGAAAAAGGGACCTGTCCAACTGGATCAATGAGCTTGCCGCAAAAAGCATTAACTTTTTTATAGGCCATGGTTTCTCTCGATAATACATCGATAAAATCTTCACTCACTGACGCGTCATCATCAATAAAAACAAGATAGTCCCCTTCACTCTTTTCAATGGCGAAATTTCTTGCCACCGATAGTCCTATTTTATCTATATAATAAAAATTCGTTATATCGGGATGGCTGATTCGAATATCTTTTTTTTCTTTTGCTTTTTGGATAACCACTAAAACTTCAATGGGAATATCTTGTTTGTATTCATGCGCTTTTTCGATGGAAATAATGCATTGTTGCAGATCCTTGTCCCTGTCAACAGAAGCAATAATAAATGAAATTTTCATCTTACCGCAATCCATCTTCTCTATAAGAACGCGCGATTTTCAGATGGTACTTTTCAGGTTTGTGCATGAGGAATCCGTCGTTCTTAAGACGATCGAGCAGATCATCAACAATGCGTTGCGAAGCCTTACCATCGCCTAAATGATGTTCCCAGGTTTTGCCATATAGACTTTCAAATTTCCGGTATATTTCATCCTGCGGATAACGATCTGGTTGACTCGGATCAAATTTAACGCTTGAGCCTGCATCATATACCTGTGGACGCTCCGTGGCTTTGCGTATCTGTAATGACGGTACCTGTAAAACACAGGTCTCTTCTACGATGGTGCCGGAATCGGTAATCACACCACGGGAATTAGCCATCAGGACAAGCATTTCTGTATAACCGATAGGATCAACCAGGATAACGTTTGACGGAAGCTTAAAACCATATTCTTTTAATACTTTCTGGGTCCGGTAGCTGGCTGGAAAATAAATTTTCCGTTTCGCGGCCCCGATCAATTTAAGAATAGTTTTAAATGACTCCTTGATATGGACATTTTCTCTGCGATGGCAGGTCATTAGGTAATACTCGCCCTTTTCTATTGACCTCTTCTTAAAAAACGCCAGGGACGCCATCCTGTCGAACTTATCCTTAACGTCAAAATAATACTTGTTAATGACGTCCACAATAAGGTTTGTGGTCAGCACTATACTGTCAGGATTAAGCCCCTCATCGATGCCCTGCTTTTTATACTCAGGAAAATAGGTATAAATAACGTCGGCGAGATGATCAATGACTCCCCGGTATTTCTCTTCCGGCATCCGCCAGTCATAGGAGCGCATACAGCCCTCGATGTGGACGATCGGGATATTTTGCTGGGCCGCGGCTATGCAGCCTATGACCGTGTTGGTATCGCCTAAGAAAACCGCGGCTTCCGGTTTGATTTTCTCCAAAACGGGGTAGAGTTTTGAAATGACCGAACCCACCACTTCCGCGTCGGTGTTGCCTTGCGCTTTAAGTTCAATTTCAGGAGGCGCTATATTCAAATCCCTGAAAAATATATCCTTAAGATTGTCCGAATAATGCTGGCCTGACCATATAAAAACTAGCTCTAATTCTTTTTGCTTACGCAGTTTTTCCAAGATTATTGAACTGCGGATAACATCCGGCCTGATGCCTAAAATGAAAGCGATTTTCTTAGCCATTTGTTATATCTTTCCTTTATCCATGTAAGACTTTAAACTTTCCAGTTCCGATCTTAAATTAGAGCCGGGGAATAAGCTGAGAATGGAATTGTATTTTGATTCCAGCGTCCTATCTACAATACTGTCTCCTGCTTTTTGTTCTTTGATGATGAAGTCCTTAGAAAAAACCTCATTAAGCATGCATAGCAACCGGTATTTACTGACAATTTCGTTAGGGACAAAATGATGCACGCTGGAAATACTATTAAGGAAATCGAATTTATTTTCTTTAATGATAGTCAAACAAAGCTTGGCAAACTGAAGTGTCGTTACCCCATTCCAGAGATGGTTGGAAAAACCGTTTAAAACCACCCCTTTGGGTTGTTTTAAAAACCATTCAAGAAGGAAAACTTTATTGTATTTTTCCGGGCCTATGATGGATGACCTGATGTTTAAAAATGAACTTGACCTTACCTCGCCCAAGCTCTTGGTCTTTCCATAAACATCTAAAGCATCATGGAGAGCATCCTCGTTATACTTACCGGTTTTTCCGGAATAAACACAATCAGTGGCTATCTGGATGACCTTAAAATTATTGCTTTTGGCCGCCTCGTCTAATTTATACGGGAACAGGGAATTAATCATAATGGCATTTCTTACTTCTTGCATATTTTGATCGTGACAATATGGCTTGGTGATGCCAATGCAATTGATAACGTAATCACAACCTTTAAGCTTTGCCCTTAGGTCTTCCAAACTTTCGTTGACATCAAAATAAATAAAATTGCCTGCCTTCTTTCTCACTGTTCCTGCGACGTTAAACTCAGGGCAATCTTTAAGGCAAGCATATACCGTGCTCCCCAACATCCCTGTGGCGCCCAAAACAATTATTTTCATTGATCCCGCCCCTCAAATAAATAGATATTTTATATATTTCCAAAAAGTCCCAACGTCATATTTAAATTTTGATTTTCCGGCAACCACACTCCTGGTTTCAAGAATATTGGGTATCTCACAGAAGCTGTTGGTGAGCTTACTTGCTTTTTTTAATTCTTCCACCATTAAAGGGTAACTGTTCTCTTTTAGGTCTATCCGTTTTAATAAACTGACCTTGACCGCGCGAAAACCATTGGTAAAATCAGTCAGTGGGAGGCGCATGACACATTTAGCAAAAATATTTCCCATACGTGAAATAATGAATCTCTTAAAAGGAACGTCCTTGGTGCCTCCCCCTTTCATATAGCGGGACGCTTTGATATAATCGTAGCCCTGGATCATTTTCTCATAAAAATCTTTTAAGTATTTCGGGTGATTGGTCAAATCACTGTCCATGAAAACGACATAATCATAATTATTATCAACAGCAAACTTAATCCCCACCTTAAGCGCTCCGCCATATCCTCGATTAACGGGATATGTAATTAACCTATACTGATCACGACCGTATTCTGAAAGCAACTGCTGAAGTATTATTTCTGTTTTATCTTTCGAACCGTCATTGACAACCACCAGGGTGGCCGTATCCGGAATTTGTTTTATATAGCCCATCGTCGTCATGACACTATTCCTGGCAATATTTTCCTCGTTATACATCGGTATGACGACGCATATTTTCATGGTTAAAACCAAAGAATCCCGATTCTATGGAAAAACCCTCTAAAAGGCAGCCAAAGATATTGGATGCCTTCTTTGTATAATTTAAAATCTTTATTTAAGGGCTTGGATTTAACTTTCGCGGTAATATATTCTACCTTGCCTCCGGCAAGCAAAGTTTTTAAAGTTATTTCAGGACAAATGCTAAAACCATTTTGGGACAGGCCAAATGACTGTATAAAAACACGGTCAAACATTTTAAAACCATAAGTTGAATCGGTGGCCTTAAGCCCCAATAAAACCCTGATCAGGAAGCGATAAACTGCCTGGTAAATACGAAACTTTAGCGAAACTTGCCTTTTCGAATTTAACGGATCACTCCTGGCAGCCTGAACCACCTGGGCCCCCTTTCTTATTTTGGCAAGCATTTTAGAGATCATGCTTATATCATCTTCTCCATGGGCGGAAACGATAACCGCGTATGAACTGGTGGAATACGCGCACCCAAAACGCACCAACGCGCCAAAGCTGCGCATCCCTCCTGCTATTTGCAGCATCTCAAACTTCAACCAAGGGTATTTTTTTTTAACGTAATCAACCGCCCTATCCGAATAGGGTGATTTATCATTGGTGACCACGATGACATCGACATCACTGGGATTGGCCCTCAAATAATTGCTCAACTCGTCCATTAAAGGAGGAAGAATTTCAGCTGAATATAAACAAGGTATAATGATGGATAATTCGTTCATATCAATTAGATGTTGAATTTAATGACTTTACCTAAAGGCGAACTATACTCGGTAAGCAGGGGTTTCAAATACAAGTAATTTGAAAAACGATTGATAAATGAATTTTTGACCCTGCCATTCTCAAGCATATCTTTAAATTCCTTGATACTATCTTCAATCCGTAGCTTTGGGTTAAACCCAAGTTCTCTTTCTGCTTTCTTGCTTGAAACAGAATAATTGCGATTGTCATGAAAATTAGTATCGCTGGTTTCTATGACTAAAAATGGGAAAAATGATCTAATGCGCTCGACTATCTCAATGATGGTCACATTTTCGGAATGTAAATTATATATACCTCTATTATTTCTCTCCAAACATGAATAAATCGCATACGCCGCATCGCGCACATGCAATAACGGTCTATACTGCGCTCCGCCGAAAACATCGATTTTACCGTGAAAAATAGCGCGCATGACAAAGGTATTGACGACCAAATCAAATCTTATCCTGGAAAAATGATCGCCTATGCCATAAAGAGTACCTAACCTGAAGATCAGCGCGTTAGAATCAGCCAGGATTTTCTCCGAAGTAAGTTTGGTATTGGCATACAAAGAAAGCGGATTAAGCCCCGAGGCCTCGTTAAGTTCCCCTTCGGCGGCCCCATACACAGAACAAGTTGACATAAAAATGATCCTGCCTTTAAAATTATCTTTCAGAAACTGTACGGAATCGACATTAATCTCTTTTGATATGGATTCATTAAGGCCGCAGGCAGGGTCGCCCACTAATGCCGCGAGCCAAACAACGACATCCGCCCAATCTAAATAGGGCTTTAATTTAGCTTGATCGCGGATGTCCCCATATATAAACGGGACCGGTTTTCTGTAGGATTCTTCGTATAACAACAAATCATATACGAGGATATCATGTTTAGAGTCCATAAGAATATCCGTAAGGGCCCCTCCCAAATACCCCGCTCCTCCCACTATTAAGACTTTAATAACCGACCTCCTTCTTTTTTAGCGTTCTATGATTTTCCAGGGATCCCAATAATAAGCATCATAGCGGAAATCATCTCCCTTTGTTTCATCCAATGATGATGTGGAAAAAAAATTAATTTTGTGTCCGCGGTCAGCGACATAAACCCATTGGCGTATCCGGCGGGAACATAAAGAACGGAAGGTTTGTGGGCCGAAAAAGTATACCTCCATACTTTAGTGTCCTTGGATGGGTTTTTCCAATCATCAATCGCAACTGCCGCTATTAAAGCAGCCCCTTGCACCACTGTTACGTATTTGGCCTCTCGTTGATGGGCATGCCAGGCACGTATAAAACCTGACTTATGATTGCTGACCCAATAAAAGCGCTTCACTTTATCAAAATTAAAGCCGTTTATAAATCCAACCTCCCCCCTATCGTCTATTCCCAATCCTCCTTCGATTAATTGTGGCGCCGTCATTTTTTACCTCCTATAGATAATGGAACTCTAAGATCAAAAATAAGATAATGATCAGTCAAGGCAATCGGCTTATAATGTTCATTCAAATATTGCCAAAAAATTTTGTTGCTTTGTGTTGCCCAAACACCCCTGCCATATTTTGTATCCATGGCTAAATATGTTGTCGCGCCAAGAGTACGCAAACGTTCTAACTCCGCAATTGCTGCATGGGCCAACACTCTCTCCGTAATTGGTCCATGGGACACCACATAGAAGTCCCAGCTTTTACCATGAGAATAATAGGTTTCCACGCTCGCTGTGGCGCTTGGTTGATTCACAATAATACAACAATTTTTGGGAAAATGTTCCCTGATAATTTTAGCAGCTTCCAATGTGTAAGGCATCCTGTTTTCATACATATATCTGAAAAATTTGTAATATCCAACCGCGTAACCCGCCAAAACCAAAAAAACAAAGCATCCTCCCAGCCAGACCACTGATTTCCTTTTAAGCATTTCTTTAAGAAAGCCGTGTTTACTCAAAAGCCATTGCGCGGCAAACCCAAAAAAAAGCGCGGCCACCGGAAGAAGCGGCAGGTGATAATAAATGTGCCCACTATTGGCCCCGGCAAGAACATAAAAATAAGCGATGACTGCCCCCAGCCATGAATACAGGATCTTGGATCGGTCCCCTCCCCAAGAGCATAAAACCCCTATTGCCGTCCCTATAAATCCGAGCGGGGTCAGGAGTAAAAGTATAATTGATCCTCCTACAAATTTGTAAAAACCGGAGTCCAACCAGATATCTATAATACTCCCCCGCGTCGTTATGATCTCTGTCCAATTACCTCCAAAACCAAAGGGAATATATGATTGCTTCGCGTTAAAGTAATGCGCCCAGGCGCCCCAAAGCATGATGGGCATCGTTGTTAACAAGATATAAAGCCAAAAATCAAAACGCCTCAATAACCCCCATCTATACTTAAGAAACCAGGCCGCGAATATCGGGGCATATATCATGCCCGCGGTTGGCTTTGCTAAACAGGCCAATGCCGCGCATAGAATCGCGGTCAGGTATAAAATAAGAGTCTCCTTGTCCAACCATCTTAGAAAGAAATAAATGGAACCTACCGTAAAAAACATCATGGATGATTCAGGCATAAATGCCCGGCTGAAATAGATATTCATCGGCGAAAACGCATACAAGGCCAATGCCGCGAAAGCACCAGGCGCCGATAAGAATTGACGCGCCAGCCCATACATCAAGATCATGGCCCCAACCGAAAAACCCACACTGACTAAACGGCCGATGATCTCATGCACGCCAAAAACATTGTATAGCAAAGCTGTTATCCCATGCATCAGCGGGAATTCCAAAATGATGTAACCAGGCACATTCCCAAAAAAATCAAGGCGCGTATGGAATATATCCATATGGTCCTCATACAAATTCCGCGCCATCATGGCTGTCTGGGCCTGGCGAATTTGATGACTGTCCACTAACGGCGAGTTAATCCCGTACAACCGGACAGCCAAGCCCAAAAGGACGAAGACCCACAAAACGTTTTTTTCATGATTGCTCATAATGTCCTTTTATAATATAGATACATTTCACTCCCGTTTTTCCTGCTTCTTTCATTCTTCCACTCTGCATTGGACATATACTTTAGGCAAACGTTCGTTAATTTTGAGAAAGGATAGAATATCAAAAGCGCTGAAAAAAGGAAATAATATTTATACCATTTCATTTTCCCTTTTTTATAGTCAATGGTGTTGGCGGGAAATCTCATCAATTTAATGAATATCAATATAGAAGTTAAAAATATCAACTTTAAAGCCGAAATTTTATCTTTGGCCTTACCGGGGTTTGTCATATCCAAAATCAATCCCGGGCTTAACAAGGTGATCCAATCGAGCGCGCCGTAGAATTGATTGCTATAATAATCAAGGACCGGTCCTAAATCATACAGCCTGGCAGCATGATCCATTTGTTGCGTTGTTAATCTTCTCAGATGACTTATATCTTCAAAAGCAAACCTGTTTCCCATATCCGCGTCGATCCCGTCTTTTCTCAGCACACACAGATCATACTCAAAGCTGCCCTGATTACCGCAAGGCAATACATGTAACGTCGAAGCCTGTCTTTTCAAATACCGGTCAATTTCACGCCAGGCTTTATCAATGTCGTACCCGTGCTCCAACACATGGTGAGAAAATAAAAAATCAAATTTTTTGTTCATCAAAAGCATATCAGACGGCACAAAAAATATGCAACCAGGATGGCGTTTGCGGGCATTATCAATGGCGATAGAGCTGATATCCATTCCATAAACATTCCACTTCGGTAAGGCTGCTTTGAGCACAGCCGTAAACTCTCCGTTTCCACACCCAAAATCCAACGCATCCCCTGTCTCAGATAAATTTACACCCTTAATAAGTTCCAAAATTCTCTGTTTTTTATCGGTAGGCCATTCTTCCATATAACCTTTAGAATACCTGTCATTATAGAATCTAATCACTTCTTTTTCGTTCGTTAAATTAATAGGGTTTTTCATAATTCGACAATGGGCAATGCTTGTTTCCTTGCGGGTTTTTCTAAAATTGTTCTCAGTATACCGTTATTCTCAATATTTTCAACTTGCTTGAGGATATGCCTGTCCCATTGCTTGACACAGGTCATCATCCCTTGTGAATAATCTTGCTTCTTAAAATTTAATTCTTGGCCGGTCCCTATCCTGTCAATCACTTTAATGATCAATTCGACGCCAAGCTGTGTCAGCTGCATATTGATGGAATGCGCGGTATCACCAGGCATGAGAGCGGCCCTTTGTTGGGCCAGGATATCGCCGCCGTCTATCTTTTTAGCTAATTTATGTATGGTTACGCCAATATTATATGGGTCCCAATTGACCAGGGCCCATTGGGTGCAATAAGAACCCCTATAATACGGGGACAAGCCCCAATGAAGATTTAAGGCCAAAGGGGATGTTTCCAATATATGGCCTTTGACAAGCGATGTCCCATGGTCAAGGATCAGCTCCGGTCTTTCCCTGCTTAAACGCTCCTCAACCGCTGCAGAATTGATGTCCTGTGTCGTTAATAGCGGTATGCTTTCATCAATTACTTTCCATTTATTGCCGAAATATTTATTGTAGTCACGGACATTCCGCTGTTGTTTTTGGCCCGCGGTCAATACCCTGTTGGTAATATCTTCCAGACTGCCCCATATTCCCTTGGCCTTGAGCTTATTTACCAAATCCAGCCGGCTGACAGGGGCCTCGATGACGGCCAGGGCTATTTTATACCGCTCATTGATTTTGTTTAAGAAATAAATTTGCGCGGGGTCATTGCGTATCAGACAGATGATTTTTATCATGCCATCAACTCTTTCCCATGAAACCTTTGATGATTTTTGTTAATCGTATGTCTGTACGGCAAAGCTGGCATTGCTCAATGAGTTGGCTGTTGTCCTGTAAGGCAAAACGACCCAAACGCAAAGGAGCATCACTTTGAAAATTGACGGGCAGATAATTCTTTCTGTCGTCAACGGCCATTCCCAATTTAAACCCAATTTGCTTCGTTATTTTAATGACTTCATTCGAATAAGCGCCAAAAGGATATGAAATATAGGCAGGGTACGCTGCTGTGATATCATAAAGATCATTTTGGGCATTGAGGATTGTAGAGCTGATTTCATCCGGCGAACAATTCGGTAGAAAGGGATGTTTGCTCGTATGATTACCCAAAAAAACAAATTCTTCCTTTGAAAAATCTCTTAACTCACGGGGCGTAAACGGCCTGTCTATATCGCCTACCGGCGCCAATGCATCTTTGCCAAATTCATCCGTGATATATCTTTCAATTTCCTCGTTTGTCTTTGACGATGTCCATGAAGTTATTTCCTCTGAAATCGCCTGGGATGACATTCCTGTTTTTATTTTTTCCCTGTATAAAACATCCCACCAGAATGCTTTATTATTTTTGACATAATCGGTTGAAATGAAAAAAAGAGCGGGAATTTTATATTGTTTTAAGACAGGCAAAACATATTGATTATTGTAATACCCATCGTCAAATGTGATTAAAGCATAATTTTTATTGCTGTCTAAACCGTTAAGAATGTCATCTGGCGAGATAAAAGTATAATAATGGTCCTGATAATATTCGACAAATTGGCAAAAATGCCGCAAGGTCATTCCCTGCGGAGGTTCAACGGTATTTGAGCGGCCTTCGTTTTCATCGCGGAAAATAACATGGAAAAGAAATATTATAAGGGACTTTTTCTCCCCCCACAGGTTCAAATAAGCGCTATTAAAAAGATAGTCGGTTTGTCTGATTTTATTGACTACAGCTGTTTTCATGTAAAGTAACCCACTCTATGCCTAAAATTTAAAATTAGACTGCGGGTTGCTCTTGCGAATCGTATCCTTGACTACCTTGAGCAACTCGCCGGCTGTCTCAAAGGCCTTCTTCGCCTGCGCTTCATTGTTCGTGTCCAAAGAATCATAAAAGAAAACATTGCGATTACGCCGCATACGGTCAAAATACCCAACAAGGAGATCAAACTTCTCACCAAGAAGCTTGCCCGTGATCTCAACGACAGTTCTATGCTGTTGACCATCTGCGGGAAGATAACCATAGGAGAACATGAGCGCGCGGCCCATGCGAAGCATTGCCTGATAAGCGATCGTGCACGCCCACTCCGGGTCAGAGCTCAAAACTAGCCCGAAGGTCTTCAGGTCTTTCTCAGCCCGGAGGATCTGCCCTTCGATCTGGTCAAAA
>Ga0105164_10001209_pt1 | contig 16765 bp, 15 predicted proteins | sample VDWuncwatermetaG_FD_89674 | JGI IMG/M metagenome (GOLD analysis project Ga0105164, IMG submission 89674) | Wastewater microbial communities from Netherlands to study Microbial Dark Matter (Phase II) - VDW unchlorinated drinking water | ecosystem: Environmental > Aquatic > Freshwater > Drinking...
CCAGAGTCCCATCCAGGTCAAATATAATTAATTTTAATCCCTTCATTTAAATTAAAAGAAGGCAGGGATTCCCCTGCCTTCTTTTGTTCTATTCTTAGTTAATAACCTTAATATCCTGTTAACGAATTATCTGAATGTCCTGCTTCAGGCGTGGTAACGGTTTCAGGCGTTTCTATTATAGGGGCAACCTGTGCCTCAGGTTTTTCTAAACTGAGATTTTTGGCGAGATTCTTTCCGTCGGCACTAACAATATAATCAATGCTTACTGTATCATTAGGTTTTATCTCATCCAGTGATTTGATATTCTCAAATGCGGTCTTTTTATCTGTGGCTATACTTACCTCTTTCTCCTGGTCTGTCTCATAATCAAGGGTTTTGACCAGTATAGTTTTATTCTCCGGGTCAAGGTTTATCACATCCCCATAAATCCATTGCGTTTCGCCTTCCTTATCCTCAGGCACGACTGCGCCTTCTGTAACTGGATTTTGCGCCTCAATAGCATCCTCAGCAGCATCCGCCTTTGGTGCTACTTCCTGGCTAAGAACTGCCTTCGTAGCGATAAAAATTAAAGAAACTATGATTACCAGTATTAAAAGATTCTTCCTGCCCATGCGCACCTCCTTAAATTTAAGATAATTTATCATAAATTGGCGCCTTTGTCCAGTAAAAGTTTACTAAATGTTTACTAAAAATTGACTAAAAAAAGGGTTAGCTCTTTTTTAAAAGAGCTAACCCTTATGTCTCGTTGAAAAATACTTATTCCTTGGCTATTGCGAAAGAAATTATCGCGGCTAAAATCAGGCACGGCCCGACAAAACCCTTTACCACCAACCATGTAGCTGCCCACCATTGCCATTTGATGAGTAAATAGGCTGCTACCACCAAGAAAACCAGGCCTAAAAGCACCTTAAAAATCATAGAAAGCGCGTTTTTTCCCTCTGCTTTCTTTTCTTCCTGTTTTACTTCTTCTGCCATATTACACCTCCTCAATTTCCCTCTTTTTCTACCCGGAAATTGATCCCGAGTGAAACGAGGGATTATACTTTAAGCTGCAAATTAGCTCCTACACCAATTGCGTATTTAGCCTACATTTTATTGCAATTGGTGTGGAGACGAGTTTAGTAATTTATTACCCCGGTTTACTCTTCCACCTGCGATGGATCCAACCCCACTCTGCAGGATATTTCCTTATATAAGATTCAATTATACTGGTTAATCTTTGTATATTCATAAGAACAGTTTCTTGAGAGATTTTACCCTCCCTTAATTCCAATTGCGGCTCAAAGACTATCGTGTGTGTATCATCCGGTTGCCTGATTATAAAACACGGTAAAAGCGCCGCTTTTGTGCGCTGCGCTAAAACTACCGGCCCTGTGGCAGTTGCGGCTTTTTGGCCGAAGAAATCTACAAATACCCCGCCTGTGCCAAAATTCTGATCAATAGGTATAAAAACAACCTCGTTATTACGCAATGCCCTAATGGCTTTTTCAACGCATACCTTTCGCGGCTGGCTGTAAATAGTCTTTACATTGTATTTTTGGCGTTTTCTTATAAAGATTTTCTCCACTCGTTCATCGCGCATCGGCCGCATTATAGCTGAGGCCTTGTAACCTTCCAGGCTTAATCTCGCCAAAAGCAGCGGAAAATTTCCGAAATGAGCGCTTACTAAAATAACGCCGCTCCCCTTTACAAGCGCCGCATCAAGATATTCCTTATTCACCAAGTGGATGCGTTTTTTTAAAAGTTGCGGCTTGTCCATAAGAAACATAAGTTCAACCGCTGACTTAGCCAAACAGCTAAAGCAGTCCTTTGCTATTTGTCTTATCTCATCGGCTGATTTCTCTCTATCAAAAGCAACGGATAGGCTCTCAAAGGCGATCTTGCTTTGTTTTACGGCAAAAATATATCCCAGGAAAGTTATTTTTCTGGCGAAACCGTATAGGTAGCGCTCCGGGATAATCCTGATTATCAAAGAACATAGGCTTAAACCCAGCCAACCTGCGCAGCGGCTTAAGCTTTTACTTATTTTTTTCAAATCCATTATACTCTAATAGTTGAATTATAACAAATAGGCTTTATATTTTCAAGTATAAATTTAGCTTCATTTAAATTAAAGCTTGAGCCCAAGTTTACGCAAAAGCCCCTTTCGCAAGGATTTCTCTGATTCAGTTTCTACGCCTTTCGGTTTTGCTCCGTCAATGACCCCCAATATGCCTCTTCCGTTTTCTGATTCCGCAATAATCACTTCAACCGGATTTGCCGTAGCGCAATATATATTGCAAACTTCAGTGATATTTTTTATTGCATTAAGCGCGTTTACCGGATAAACATTACTCATAAAAATAATAAAGCTATGTCCGGCTGCCACCTCTAAGGCGCAACTTGCCGCCAAATCTTTTAGCCCTAAATCATTTCCTTCGCACCTTACCTTACAGGCGCCTGACGATTCGCAAAAAGCAAGGCCGAATTTTATACCCGGAACATTCATTAATACCTCATAAAGATCTTCGGCCGTCTTAATAAAATGACTCTGTCCCAATATCAAATTTACATCTTCGGGCTTTTTTATCTTTACCGAAGTTAACTCCAACATGAGCCACCTCCTCAATTTTCCCTCGTCTACGTGCCGGAAAATTGATCCCGAACGTAGTGAGGGAGAAAAAATTTCCCTCTTTCTTTATAGCTACAAATTAACCCCGTTAGATTAATTTCGTTAATGGCTGCTTATCTCTATCTTGCGAAAACCAGTAGCATCAACTGACAATGCCCCGCCATAGACCTTCATAGAAGTAAGGATAAAATCTGGATTGCCTAATATTTCAAGAGGAACCTTTAATGTCAAGTCATTGGATTTTAAATCTAAAGATATGCCATCGGGATTAATCCTGGTCCTTTTGTCAAATACCCGGAATTTTTTGTGCTTAGAAATAATGCGTAATTTCGGCATTTGGGCAAACGGCGTCTTTTCGCTATAACCGAAAATATAAACCTGCATCCCGTACCTGTTGTTTAACTCTTTTGTTCTTTCTACGCGAATTAAAAGTGAGTTATCTGCCAGCGCGTAACTGATCTGCCCTTTATCTTCGGCCGCACCCTTCAAGGCTACGGGAAAATCGCTGCTTGAATCCTCAAACATCTTAGAAAAGCCAAAAAACGAAACTGCCTTTTCTTTTAAAGAGGTTTGTTTTTCTAGCTGGATTTGAGAATAATCCCCAAATAGCTCATTTTTGCGGGCAAAAGACAATAGATAAAACGCGCTTGATTCTGTCTGGCTTTTATACTTTAATATTGCCTCATATTTTTTCTTTAATTGCCCTGGAGTTAATTCTAATTTTAACCAGTTGATTTGAGTGCCTAAAAAATTATGCGGGGCTTCTAAAGTCAATTCGGGATGGTAGTGCCTGGGAAGCGGCCAGCCTACACAATGAACAAGATAAGGGTATATCCTCGGGCTTTTAATTTCCTTGCGTAAATCCCGCAAAGCAACCTGCAAAAATAGATAGAATGCCCTGTGATCAACATTGGTATCCGCTGGATGAGAAACGAATATCTTATTGGGCTGAAACTCTAAAATTATCTTCTTTAAATCAGCCAAAACGCTCACTCCTATGTATGGGGCGCCGTAAGAAAGGTTTTCTTTATAGGGAACTTTTTTTACCCGTGTCAATATACTTTTATAAGACCTTTGCGCGCTCCAGTATTGGCTAAAAATCTTAAAGGTCCCGAAGTCCGGATACCCTAAAAAAATAAGGTTATCCTCGCTTAATCCCAAAAACTTCATTGCCTTTAACGCCTCCTGCCTGCGTACTTCACCCATATGGATAAATTCATTCCTTTTAAAGGTGAGCCGTTTTTCATAGACCATGAAGGCAATCTGGTTAGCGTCTCCGTTAGTCAGATACACTACCTTTACTTTTGCGCCAAGGCTAAGCGCCTGTTGAATTAATCCGGCGCAGCCAATTGTTTCGTCATCAGGATGAGGCGCGCAGATCAAAATGCGGTCCTCACTTTTTAGCGGCTCAAGCGTTGACGTAGCCTGCTGTGCAAAAGCTACAGGCGGCGTATCCGCGTAAACCGGGAAGAAACAACCAGCAAAAACAGCCAGAATAAAGGCTATATTTTTTAGCATAATTTATTATTTTAACACATAAAGAGCGGCCTCGCAATACAAAAACTTCTCTTTTCAAACCAAATAAATCAATATATAATTAAGCTTATGAAAACATCTATTCAGGAGCATTACAACAATATAAGGCGCGTCCTGTTACTAACCCTTGCCCTTAACTGGTTAACCGCCCTAGCCAAGATTATCTACGGCCTGTTTACCCGCTGCGAAAGTATGAGCGCTGACGGGTTTCATTCTCTTTCAGACGGAGCTTCCAATATCGTCGGAATAATAGGCATACATTTTGCCTGCCAGCCCGTTGACAAGGACCATCCTTATGGCCATAAAAAGTATGAAACATTTTTTTCATTAGGCATTGCCGCGCTCCTTTTTATACTCGCCTTTAACCTTCTAAAAGAAGGCGCGCATCATTTATTTTTCCCCCACGCCATAGCCCCTCGCGTAGATTTTAAAAGTTTTATAATAATGCTAGCTACCATATCGGTTAACCTCTGGGTAATGCATTATGAGCATAAAGAAGGCCTTAAATTACGCAGCGATATCCTGATATCGGATGCCCTGCACACAAAAGCGGATATTTTTACTTCTATCTCAGTCATTATCTCGCTTATCGTCATAAAAATAGGCTTCTCCCTAATAGACCCGATAGTTACTATAGTTATCTCGCTATTTATCGCCCATGCAGGTTATGATATCATAAGAAAAAGCTCCGCTGTACTCTGCGATACGGCAGCCATATTAAATGTCAAACAAATCTCTGATATTGTGTTAGGCATCAAGGGTGTAAGAACCTGCCATAAGATAAGGACCCGCGGGAGGCCTGATGATATATATGTCGATATGCATGTTCAGGTAAGCCCAGACATGCATGTGGATTACGCGCATAAGATAAGTTATTCTATCGAGGAGGCCCTAAAGAAGAATATGCCGCAGATTACCGATGTAGTGGTGCACATTGAGCCGAAGGAAAAAGGTTAGACGCCTTTCAATAAAATCCCGAATCCTATACTTGCACAAATACCCATAAATCCGCCGAAATAAAAAGGAGCGGCAGGACCTAAGAATTTCCAAAGCAGCCCCGCAAATAACGAAGCCGGAAATAAACCCGCGCCTACAACCGCAGCATGCAACCCAATAGCTGTTGCGCGTAAATCCTTAGGCGCAATATCAGTAATCAGCGCCTTTTCAACTCCCTCGGTAAAAGCTATATATAAACCATATGCGCCGAATAAAACCCAAAATAAATTTATACTTTTGTTCAGCGCAAATCCTAAATACACCAATCCATAAAATAGATACCCTATAACAATAAGTTTTTTTCTGCCTATTTTATCAGAGAGGCGGCTTGCCGGATATGCGAATACTCCGTAAACGATATTGTAAACAAGGTAAAGAAGTATTACCTGCGATAAACTGAACCCTGTGTTTTTAGCGCGAAGCAATAAAAACTGGTTAGAGGAATTACCAAGAGTAAATAAGAATGAGCATATCAGGAATAATTTCAGCCGTTTATCGAGCGCGCTCCATTTGAATTGTAACTTTTGGAGAGCCGGGGCCGGCTCATGTTTTTTTTCTTTCACCAGAAATAAAAAGATAACCCCTAAAAAAGAAGGAATCAGGGAAAATAAAAAGATACTCCTTAAGGAGTCCTTGCATCCGGTTACTAGAAAGTAAGCTAAGCTTACGCCTATGATTGCACCCATAGTATCCATTGTCCTGTGTAAGCCAAACGCTGCTCCGCGCTCACCTGTCTTAGCGCTATCCGCAATAAGGGCATCTCGGGGGGCCGTACGGATACCTTTTCCAAGCCGATCGATTATCCTTGCAAATAATACAAAACCCCAGCCATGCGCAACGAATAAAAAGAATTTGCCTATTGTAGAGCTGGCGTAACCAAAAATAGTAAAGGGCTTTCTGCGCTTTATCTTATCAGAAAAATATCCTGAGAAAACCTTAAGCAGGCTTGCCAAGCTCTCCGCAATGCCTTCTATTAACCCCAGTATTGCGGGGCTTGCCCCGAGCGTAGTTACTAAAAAGACCGGCAATATGGGATAAACCATTTCACTGGAGATGTCGGTCAGTAAACTGGTAATGCCTAATATGATAATGTTAAACATTTTTTAAAGATACCCTAACGGATCCTGCGGGATACCGTTTTTTCTAATCTCAAAATGTAAATGCGGCTGGATATTCCGGTAGTTGGCATTACCGGTCTTACCCACTGCCCCAATCACCTCACCCTGCCTGACTAATTGATTTTTTGCTGCAAAGAGCGCTGAAAGATGGCCGTAGATACTAATAAGATGGCCTTCATGTTTTATAACAATATAATTTCCCATGCCATGGCTTTTTCTTGCGCTAACCACCACCCCTGAGCGGCTGGCTAAAACAGGTGTCCCGATTTCTGCCATAAGGTCAACACCCTCGTGTATCCTCCTGCCCCTCCTGGTTGCGGCAAAAAATCCTTCTCCGTAGTTATCGCAGCGGATAATTATATCGCTTTTATAGCGGATAGGGCAGAGAAAGTAATCTTTGTCCAGAAAGCTAAGGGATAATATTAGATAGGCCGGCAGGATTATCAGTAAGCTTGCGAATATTTTTCTCATCTCTTTTTAAAAAAACGAGCCGTTATAACGCAGAGTAATAATAAAAGGCAGGTGTAAGGGAAAATATCACCGTACTTAGTATAAAAGGCTAGATTTGTCTTATGGCTTATTATTTCCTGTGTATCAAACCCGTCAACAAATATATTTTCCTTTTGCTTATCCTGAACCAGCGAAATAATCTTACCTGTGGGATAAATAAATCCTGAGACTCCGGTATTTGCCGAGCGCAGCAAAAAAACGCGGTTCTCAACTGCCCTGAATACTGATGCCTGAAAATGTTGGTAGGCGGCGGCCGTTTTCTTATACCATGCGTCATTAGTGATATTTATTAAAAATCCGGCCCCTCTCTTTACAAATTCCCTGGAAATCTCCGGGAATAAATCTTCAAAGCAGATTAAAACAGAAAATGTATTCTGGGGTGGAATTTTGAATATACTGTATCCTTCACCGGCCGCAATATCTCCGATAGGCACTAAAGTCTTTAGAAAGGGGAGTAATTTTTTAAAAGGAACATATTCGCCGAACGGGACAAGGTGTATTTTATCATAGCTTTCGGTGATTTTACCGGAAGAATCTATCAATAATGCGCTGTTAAAATATTCTTCATTTTTTTTACTTACGCTGCCGATGAGCAATGGTAATTTTATTGTTTTTGCCAGGGAAAATATATCCTCGAAAATCAAGGTATCTTCGCCAAGCACACCTGGGCTTGAAGCCTCGGGCCAGATAATTAAATCCGGTTTATCTCTGGCTGCCTCTTTCGATAGTTGAGAGTATTTCTCTACGATAAAAGCTGCGGCTTCCGTCTCCCATTTTAATTCCTGCGGGATGTTGCCCTGGATAACTGAAATCTTAATCGGTCTCCTGTCTCCTGTCTCCTGTCTCCTGTGAATTTGATAATTTCCGTAAGTTAACGTAACAATTATGGTTAGTACAGGTAGTACCATCTTGTTCATTTTTTCGGTGACTGGCGACTGGCGACTGGCGACTGAATAAATTAAAACATTACCCATCATCACCAGGAAAGAAACTCCCCATACGCCCGTTATATCTGCTATCTGGATTACGGGTAAGTTAAGATACTGCGAGTATCCTAAAAGCGCCCAGGGAAAACCTGTTAAAAGATGTGAACGGGCATATTCTAGCAAGACCCAGGCCGAAGGGAAAAAAATAAATGGGCGGATAGGGGATAGCGGATAGGGGATAGCGGAAAACATCAAACCAAAAATGCCAAAATATAAAGCCAAATATAAAATAAGGATTATTGTTCCCGGGAGTGTAACATGTACTAACCAATAGACTGTAACAGACCAAAAAATAACCCCCGTAAGATACGAAAGTAAAAAGGCCTGTGCTTTGGATTTATTTCTAATTACAAAAAGTAGAGGCACGAATCCGAACCAGGCAAATACCCATATATTGTATCTTGGAAAAGATAAGATCAAAAATAGCGCTGATAGCAAGCACAAAGAAACAGGCTTTACTATAGGCCATAGATTATGGACTATAGACTGAGACTGATTTATCTTCCGCAGCATTTCTTAAATTTGACTGGTGCTCCTGTAACCGGGTCTTTTGCTCCGCAGGGACAAGGGTCATTACGGCCTACTTTTGGGTGGGTAGACTGAATAGGTTTTTGCTTAAAACTAGGCAAAGCCGGGGAGCTTTTGCCTTCTGAAACCGCTTCTTCCTGCAGGGGCCTTTCAAACTTGGCTGCCTCAGGATGTAATAGTTCCTGGGAAACAGAACTGAATACGCCTTTGAATCTTTCCGGCTTTGCGGCTTGAAGTTTAAATAATGTTTCAACTGCCTCCTCTTCGATAGAAGCGATCATTGAGCTGAACATTTCAAATGCCTCGCGTTTATATTCTACTAACGGGTCGCGCTGTCCATAGGCGCGCAGGCCAATCCCTTCGCGTAAACTATCCATGGCGTATAAATGATCCTTCCATTTTGTATCTATTATCTGTAAAAAAAACATTTGTTCCATATGGCGCATCATGGCATCGCCTATTGCTTTTTCTTTTTCTTCATAGGACAAGATAGCTTCCCTGTATAACCTTTCATTTACCTGCTCATTATTTAAATCCTTAAGCTGCGATATTTCAAAATTAAGCCCGAATTTTAATTTTACCTCAGCGGCCAATCCGTCTAAATTAATTTCCTGATTTGCCCCTAAAAATAAATTTACTATCTGGCCAACGACCTTTTGGGTTATCCCCAAGATATCCTCTTTCAGGGAAGTCCCTTCCAATGTCTGACGGCGCTGGCCATAGATTATCTCCCTTTGTTTATTCATCACATTGTCGTATTCAAGGAGCTGTTTTCTTATTTCGAAGTTCTGCTGTTCCACCCTCCTTTGCGCAATTTCAATGGAACTTGAAACCCAGGGATGCTCTATAACCTGCCCATCTTCTAACCCAAGCTTATCCATTAGGCCTACGAGGCGCTCAGACCCGAACAAACGCATAAGTTCATCCCCCAGCGATACATAAAATCTCGATGAGCCCGGATCGCCCTGCCTGCCGCAGCGGCCGCGCAGCTGATTGTCGATACGCCGTGCCTCATGGCGCTCAGTGCCTAAAACATGCAAACCGCCGATTGCAACCACGTTATTATGCTCCTGCCCTGCCTCTCTTTTGTATTTCTCTAATATCCCTTTGTATTCTGCCTGGTAGTTTAGATCATCGGGCTTTAACTTCTGTTTTATCAGATTCTTAGCCATAAATTCAGGATTTCCGCCAAGGAGTATATCGGTTCCGCGGCCTGCCATATTTGTTGCGATTGTTACGGCTTTATATCTGCCTGCCTGAGCCACTATCTGCGCCTCCATTTCATGGTATTTCGCATTAAGCACCTGATGCGTTATCCCGCGGCGTTTGAGCATATCCGAAAGGCGCTCGGATTTATCTATAGTTATTGTTCCGACAAGCACGGGCGTGCCCTTATTATAAAGTTCGGCTATCTCTTCAACAACAGCGTTAAATTTTTCCTTTTCTGTCTTATAGATACGGTCAGGATAATTTGCGCGGACCAAGGGTTTGTTTGTAGGCACAACCACGACATCCAACTGGTAAATACTTTTAAATTCATTGGCTTCCGTAAAAGCGGTGCCGGTCATACCGGCTAATTTTTCATACATGCGGAAATAATTCTGGAAGGTAACGGTGGCAAGGGTCTGATTCTCGCGCTCTATCTTCATTCCCTCCTTTGACTCAACTGCCTGATGCAAGCCGTCTGACCAGCGCCTGCCGGGCATCATCCTTCCGGTAAATTCATCAACGATGATTACCTGCCCGTCTTTAACCACGTAATCTACGTCCCGCTCATAAAATTCCTTTGCCCGTAACGCCTGAATAGTATGATGCCTGTATTCGATTGTTTCGATATTATGCAAACTCTCTACGCCCCATAAGCGCGCAGACTTTGTCTCACCGTCATCGGTAAGCGCTATTGTCTGGGCTTTTTCATCTGCGATATAGTCAAAACCTTTAGTTAAATCCACCCCTTTATATTTCGCATCAATCTCATCGCGTTCTGTAACGCGCCTCCCCTTTAGCTGGTCTGCTATTTTTTTTGCGGTGTAATATTTCTCAGTAGACTCCTCTGCCGGCCCGGAAATAATCAAGGGGGTGCGCGCCTCATCGATTAGTATGGAATCGACTTCGTCGACTATTGCGTAAAAAAAAGGCCTTTGCACGAGATCGCCTAAAGAATATTTCATATTATCGCGCAGGTAATCAAATCCGAATTCATTATTCGTTCCGTAAGTTATATCGCAGCCGTATCCCTTTTTTCTCTCCTCATCGGACATTTCATGCTGAATAACACCTACGTTTAAACCTAAGAACTCATAAACAGGCCCCATCCACTCACGGTCGCGCCGGGCCAGATAATCGTTGACTGTAACAATATGCACCCCTTTATTCAATAGGGCATTTAGATACGCGGGTAAAGTGGCAACTAATGTTTTTCCTTCTCCTGTTGCCATCTCTGCAATTCTTCCTTCATGCAGCACTATGCCCCCGGCTATCTGCACGTCAAAATGGCGCAGGCCTATTGTGCGTTTAGATGCCTCCCGCACAACCGCAAACGCTTCTGGCAATATTTCCTCAAAAATATTATTGCGGGTATTCTTTATTTTTTCTTTTACCTTTCCTTTTTCTTCAGGGATTGCAACCTGAGCCAATGCGTCATAGAGTTCCTGCAACTGCTGCTCGCATGCCTTCTGCTTTGTTAAAAGCTGCGCTTTGAACTCCTGAGTTTTATTCTTAAGCTCTTCGTCCGATAAACCGCTTACGTTTCGCTCAAAGGAGTTTACGGCGCTGACTATGCCGCTTACCTGCGCTATTTTATTCATCGAAGGAGTCGGCATATCAGGATGCAGCATGATATTAACGTTGGAGTATTTACGCGCTATTTGGCTTTGTTTACTCCCCAGAATAGTCTTTTTGATTAGCCTGAACATTTTTTAAAGAGACGCTTGTTTTTTCAAGTAGGCCTCGATGAATTCGTCTATCCCGCCATCCATAATTTTATTTACGTCTCCGGTTTCAAAATCCGTGCGATGATCTTTTACAAGATTATAGGGATGCATCACGTAGGAACGTATCTGGCTGCCGAATTCTATTTTCTTTTTTCCCGCAGCGTGAAGCTTTTGCAGTTCCTGTTCCTTTTTTGCCCTCTCAAATTCATAAATACGCGCCTTTATAATCTTTAATGCGGTTTGCTTATTCTGGTATTGCGAGCGTTCATTCTGGCACTGCGCAACTATACCCGTAGGAATATGCGTAATCCTTACCGCAGAATCAGTAGTATTTACGCTCTGGCCGCCCGCGCCTTTAGAGCGATAAACATCGATACGCAGGTCTTTTTCTTCTAATTTTATATCGATATCCTCTTCTATTTCCGGAATCACATCAACGGATGCAAAAGAGGTGTGACGTCGCTTATTGGCATCAAATGGAGAAATACGCACTAACCTGTGCACTCCCCGCTCTGCTTTAAGGTATCCGTAAGCGTATTCCCCTTCGATTAAAACCGTGACATTCTTTACCCCTGCTTCTTCCCCAAAGAGCGTGTCTATAGTTTTTACATCGTATCCGTGGCGCTGCGCAAAACGCGTATACATCCTAAAAAGCATTGCCACCCAGTCGCATGACTCTGTCCCACCTGCGCCTGCATTGATACTCAAGATAGCGCTACTGCTGTCTGATTCTCCTCCCAGGAGGGCTTTGAATTCTAATTCCTCGGTTTCGCTTGCCAGCGCTTCGATATTCTTAATTAAATCAGAGATTAACTCCTCATCTTCGTCTTTAAGTAAAGTGGCGAGTTCGTGCAATTCCTGGCATTTCTTAAACGCTGTCTCCCAGGGTTCGATTGCGGACTTCAGGGCCTTTAGCTGTTTTACTACTTTTCCAGAAATTCTTTCAGGCCCCCAGAACCCCTCGGTCGACATCTGCGAAGACAATTCCTCAACGAGTTTATTTTTATTATCTACGTCAAAGATAACCTCTTAGTTGTTCAAGGCGGCTTGATAAGTATGAAAGTTTTGATTTTATATCTTTCAGCATGGTTTCTTTCTCCTTTCACACAAGTGAACACCAGCCAATCCTATATGGCTGGGTGTCTTCATAAAAATATGATTTTTGTGAAGCCCTATTAAAGCTAATCCTTCTTTATGCCTTTCACGGTAAGGATAAATTCTTCCTTATGATCAGCAAATTCAGCGGCCGCTTCTTCGCTTACCAATCCATCCCTGACTAACTTTATCAGAGACTGATTAAATGTCTGCATTCCGTAAACCGCGCCATCCGCGATAAACTGCGGCATCTCCCAGATCTTACCTTCCCTGATAAGGCGGCTTATGGTAGGAGTAAGCAACATAACTTCGTAAGCAGGTATTCTACCGGAGCCGTCTTTTAAAGGCACAAGCCTTAAAGATATCACCCCCTTTAACATTAAAGACAATTGATTCCTCATCTCCTGATGCTGATGCGGAGGAAAAAAGTTAATAATCCTTTCCACGCTCTGGCTGGCATTCACAGTATGCAGCGTGCTTAAAACCAGTACTCCTGTTTCTGCAGCAGTCATAGCAGAGGACATTGTCTCCTGATCCCTTATATTACTTATGTATATCACGTCAGGGCTTTGAAAGGTGAGGGCGCGAAGCGCAACCGGATACGACGAAACATCAATACCCAGCTCTCTTTGATTGATCAGAGAGGATTTATCCTGAAAGGTAAATTCAATGGGCTCTTCAACAGTCAAAATATGTTTTTTACTGTTGCCATTGATATATTCTATCATGCTGGCTATAGTAGTAGATTTACCGCTCCCCATACTCCCGGTTAAAAGCACAAGGCCCCTTGTTTCCAAAGACAATTTCTTTAATACCTCGGTAGGAAGATTAAGCTCTTCGAATGTCTGCGTTAACTTACTTATATTCCTGATAACGATAGATGGCGAATTCCTCTGCATAAATATATTTACGCGAAACCTTTTATCGAACTGCTCTATGTATAAAGCAAAGTCTATATCCAGTGTTTTCCTAAAGGCCTCTCTTTGCGCAGCCGTAGTCAATTCTTCCGTTGCCGCCATAACTTCCTCAGCGCTTAATACCGCTTCATCAATAGCTATAATTTTCCCATCCAGCCTAAGGCGAACCGTGCCTCCGGCGCGAAAAAATAAATCCGAAGCATTTTTTTCAACCATCAGTTTTATAAATTTTTTTACGCCCATCTTACCTCCTGCAATTTAATAAATATTATATCATTTTTTTATCTTTTCAGTAGGATTTAATAAAAAATATGCCCTTATTTTCTGCTCGCCAGGCACCTTCGCAGCTTCCTTTCTATATCTAAAAGTGATTTTTTGGCCTTTACCCCAAACACATACCCACCTATACTATTATCGCTTTTTACCACGCGATGACAAGGGATAATCAAAGGGCAAGGGTTATTTTTTAATATGCTCCCTACAGCGCGGTATGCGCCAGGCGAGCCGCACTTTTTAGCAACCCACTTGTAACTGCGCGCCTCACCTAACGGAATCCGCGATACAACCTTGTATACTTTTTTAGCAAAAAAGGTCATTTATTTGCCTATTATCTTTTTTCTCCTCAAAATATGGTGGTAGGAATTCGCAAACCTGTGCGCCTCATCGCGGACCATTCTTAAAAGATTCAATGCCGCTGTATCCTTTTTTAACTTTACGGGCCGCGGGCTGTCTTTAGTATAAATATTCTCGCGCGCTTTAGCCCGTAAAAGTGCGCGGGCTTTTTTACAGGGCTTGGCAATGCCTGCTAAAGGAATATTCAGTCCTAAACCCGAGAGCGCCTTTTGCGCCGTCAATAGATGAGCCCTTCCTCCGTCGATGAGTATTAAATCCGGCAACGGTATTTTCTCTTCGATAAGCCGCGAATACCTGCGATGAATTACTTCGGTGAGCATTTTATAATCATCTATTGCGGCAACAGTCTTAATCCTGAATCTACGGTAATTATTTTTGTCTGCTACTGCGCGATAGAAACTAACCATTGAGCCGGTTGCCTCTTTACCATAAATATTTGATATGTCAAAGGCCTCAATACGCTCAGGTAGGCGTTTTAGTTTCAAAAGGATTTTCAAACTCTCCAGTTCAAACTGGCTCCCTGCAAAAGTATTTGCCTGGCCTATGGCGCTCAAAGCGGTTATTTGGTCCCGGATTTTTGCCGCCTCTTCATATCTTTGCTCTTTGGATTTTAAAACCATCTCACCTAAGAGCTTCTTAATCAGGTCTTCAGTCCTGCCTTCTAAAACCAGCGTAATATTCTTTATAGTTTTGTGGTATTCCTTTTTATTTATTTCTCCGGCGCCTGAGCCCGGAGAAAGGCCTATTCTATGGTAAATGCGCTCATCTTCAGGAAGTTCGCCGCATACACGATAAGGAAAATTGCGGCGGATAATCCTTAGCGCCTCTCTTAATAACTTCGCGCTGGTAAAAGGCCCGATATACCTTGAACCGTCAGCTTCTTTTTTTCGAGTAACGCAAATTGCCGGAAACTCTTCGCTTGTTATCTTCACAAGCGGAAAGCTTTTGTCATCGCGAAAAGAGACATTATATTTAGGCTTATATTTATGTATTATGCTTGCTTCTAAAAACAGGGCCATACTTTCTGTCGGGCAAAGCCTATATTCTATATCGCATACATTAGACATCAGCCTGGCAGTTTTTGAAGAAAAGCTGCTGCGAAAATAGCTGCTTACTCTTTTTCTTAATGACTTTGCCTTACCTACGTAAACAATATTGCCTGACTTATCCTTCATAAGATATACCCCTGCCGTATCCGGCAGCGAGGCAATTTTAGATTTTAGATTAGAGGTGGTTTTCATATACCCAGTTCCATAGCTCCTGCATTTCCTTAACCCTAAAAATAAAACAGAAAATTACATAAGAAAGAAACCCCGATGCCAGGGCAAGGCAAAGATTCAGGTATCTGTTTAAACTGAGATTGGAAACAAAAAAACAGACTACCCCCATGCAAATGCTTGCGCAAAGGATACGCATAAACGAGGCAACAACTATTTTTATCTCAAAATCGATAATACGTTTTCGCAAAATATTAAAAAGCATAAAAAAACTTATTATCCCTGAGATTGAAGTAGCTAATGCTATGCCGCTTATTTTAAAACGAAACATAAGCATGCAATTTAAAATTATATTAAGAATCAACGCCAATCCGGATATTTTTGCGGGTGTAACTGTGTCTTTAAGCGCAAAAAAACATGACTGCAGGACCTTTGTGGCTCCGTAGGCAAATAAACCGATACTGTAATAAAACAAGGCGCTGGCAGTTAGGCCGCTTGAATGCGCGTCAAACCTTCCTCCTGAAAAAACAGCCGAAACTATGGGTACAGATAACGCCATAAGCCCGACAGAAGCAGGCAGCAGGAGGAAACTCGTTGCCCTTAAACCCCAGGAGAGGGTCTGCTTTAATTTGTCATAATTATCCTCGAGGGCCTGTGTGGAAAATGTTGGGAGTATGGCTTGTGAAAGCGCGTTGCTAAAAATTCCTAAAGGAAACTGAATAAGCCTGTAGGAAAAATATAAAACCGCAACTCCGCCCTCACCTACTATCCAGGCAAGAGAACCGAATATAGAATCCACAAAATTATTCAACTGATAAATACTTGAACTCATAACCCGGGGAAGCATCAATCTAGTTATCGTCTTTAAAGCCGGGTGTTTAAACCCCGTTAGAAATTTTGCATCCTTACGCAACAGCCTTAAACGAAAACCCTTTTTGTAGAGCACCGGTATCTGCACAGCCAGCTGCAAAACTCCGCCGACAAGAACGCCTAAAGCCAAACCCTTTATCCCTTCTCCGAAAAGAAGCGCGAATACTATTATGGAAATATTAAGCAGGCAGGGAGCAAAGGCAGGCACAGCAAAATGCTTCAGAGAATTAAGTATCCCCATGGAATACGCTGTAAGGCTTATTAATAAAATATAAGGAAAGATTATCCGGTTTAACCTTATTGTGGCTGCTAATTTTTCAGGCGAGGCGATGAAGCCGGGAGCGATTAACCGCACAATGACAGGAGAGAATATAATTCCAAAAAGCGTTATGACGGTGAGTGCGACCAGTAATAAATTAAGGACCACATTGGCTAATTCCCAGAACTCTTCCTTTGTATGTTTTAACGTGTATTCGCTGAATACCGGAACAAAAACAGCGTTAGTTGCGCCTTCTCCTACAAAATCACGAAGTAGGTTTGGAATCCGAAAAGCAATAACAAAAGCCTGAGCGTAAATATATACGCCGAATAGCCTGGCGATGACCATATCTCGAATAAGCCCCAGTATGCGCGAACATAATGTGGCAAATCCGATTAAACCGGCTGATTTAGCTATTGACGGTAGAGGCCGATGCGTTGATTTGCCTGTTGACATAATTTATTAATTATGGTAAAGTTAATTCCGTTGTAATTTTTTTCAAAGGAGACTAACATGCCAAGACGCAAAACATCTTTAAAGAGAAACCGCGCAGATA
>Ga0105164_10001211_pt1 | contig 16758 bp, 24 predicted proteins | sample VDWuncwatermetaG_FD_89674 | JGI IMG/M metagenome (GOLD analysis project Ga0105164, IMG submission 89674) | Wastewater microbial communities from Netherlands to study Microbial Dark Matter (Phase II) - VDW unchlorinated drinking water | ecosystem: Environmental > Aquatic > Freshwater > Drinking...
GATCCGCCATGGGTTGCATAAAAGTTGGGCGTAGGCGGAGAATCCAAAGTGTCCCCATGCCGCCCAGTTTATCTGCAAAATTAACTGTACCATTTTCCTGCCACTGATAAGAAAAACAAAGGTGGCGTGAAAACGGTACAATTTTTACAGAATAATTACTGGATTTCGGCCAGCCGATAGGGTAAAATAGAAAACCAGAATACGGTTTCTGTAAAATTTAAGAATATAAAAAAGTGAGCGTAGGCCAAAAAGGAGGGCTTAATATGAGAAACTATAGATCACTAATGGTTGTCAGTCTGTTTGTCGGGCTGTGCTTTGTGTGCAGCTTGGTGTATGGCGGTAATAAGAGGGTATGCGATACGGTGTGCAAGATGGCGTCTGTAAAAAATGGCGTCCGCCAAATATCGTATAATCAGTTTATGAAAATCAGGAATTCCGGTGAAAAATATACGCTCCTTGATGTTTTATCCGCTGACAGTTATCAAGAGGGGCACATCGAAGGTTCGTTGTCTATACCGTTCGATACGATCAACGCTGAAACGGCCGGCAAGGCGCTCTTAAAAGATTACCCGGTAGTGGTTTATTGCGCGGGTTTTAAGTGTTCAGCAAGCACGAGCGCCGCGGCAGCGCTGACGAAATTGGGTTATAACGCCCTTGACTACAAAGGCGGCCTGCAAGAATGGCAGAAAAAGGGCAATAAGCTCGTAAAATAAAAAAGCATATATGCTTGAGATCACTTCTGCGCTCAACTTGAGAAGTGACACCACTTACCCCTCCAAGTATTCCTCGGGATAAAAAAATTACTTCGTAATTTTTTTTAAAATAATTAAAATAAAATCGCCCTTTTAAGCGTCTTATATAATGGGAGGACTTGAGGTCACAATTTGTGACCTCAAGTATAAGGCCGTATTTTGCAACCTTAAAGAAAGGGGGATTATATGAAAAACTTAATTCCGCAAGAAGTAGTTGAACAGAAGATTTTTATGATTAGGGGCCACAAAGTGATGCTGGATAAGGACTTAGCTGAACTTTATGGAGTAAAAACAAAAGTTTTGAATCAAGCAGTTAAGAGGAATATCAAGCGATTTCCCGAAGATTTCAGGTTTGTTTTATCTAGAAAAGAGATCCTAAGGATGTCACAAATTGTGACATCCTTAAAGTTCCATAAAAGCGTTTCCGTATTTACGGAACAGGGCGTTGCGATGTTATCCAGTGTTCTTAATAGCGAAAGGGCAATTCAAGTCAATATAGCCATTATGCGCGCGTTTGTTAAATTACGGCAGATTCTATCTACGCATAAAGAGTTGGCCCATAAATTGAGCGAACTCGAGAGAAAGATAGAAAAACATGATACAGAGATCCAGGCCATATTTGATGCAATAAGGCAGCTTATGAAATCGCCTCCGGCCAAAGACAGGATAATTACTGGATTTCGGCCAGCCGATAGGGTAAAATAAGACCGGGTAGAGGGACGCTTCTCAAGGTGCCGGATCTCAAGTTGTAGGGTGGACCGAAATAGGATATTTGTAATACATGGCTAAACAAATTGTTACACGAAGGCAAAAGGATATATCGCGCCTCTTGCGCGAGAGGAAGCAAGCGTATCCGGATAAGCTCAAGGCCGGGGCAAGAGAGGTTCATTATGGAAAACGGAAAAGTAGCTAAAGCCAAGACGTTAACATTATCGGACATGGTCTCTTATCAGGCAGGGTCCGTCGTAAGTAAAGAAATAATAAATAAAAAAACAGGGACCGTAAGTGTATTTGCTTTTGATGAGGGCGAAGGATTAAGCGAGCATACCGCGCCGTTTGACGCATTAGTATGCATTCTGGACGGAGAGGCCAAAATCTTTATTTCCGGCAAGCCATTTATAGTAAAGGAAGGGCAAATGATTATGATGCCCGCCAATAAGCCACACGCCCTGAAAGCGATAAAAAAATTTAAGATGCTTCTAATAATGATTATAGCTTGAGATCACTTCTGCGCTCAACTTGAGAAGTGACACCAGTCAGTATAACTAACGGGATCAGACCTGTTCCCAGATCCAACCTTTAACACGTCCCCGGTAAATTTTTTTACAGGATAATTACTGGATTTCGGACGCGGGATAAGGTAAAATAAAGAAAACGGATTAGGAGGTAACTATGCCATATGTAGAATTGAAATTGGTAGGTAAGTTGACGAGGGAACAGAAGTCCAAGATTGTGGAAGAATTTACCCAGACGCTGGAAAAGGTTGCCAAGAAACCCAAGGAATACACATATGTTTCAATAGAGGAATTTGACGCGTCTAATTGGGGCATGGCCGGGAAACTCTTAGGGTAAGCTTGAAATCTGCTTCCGCGGGAAACGAAACCAAAGATGTCTAATTTCAGATTGCAAAAATGCGCAAATATATAATTATATTTAGCGCGCTTATTTTTTTGTCGGGGGTGAACATGAAGAACGCTGATTCAAGAGAAAGGCAGGGGAAGATCCCGGTTTATAATGCCCAGACGGGTATTGTTGAGGAAGTATATAAGGCGCAAAAGACAAATGCGGAATGGAGAAAGATACTCACCCCGGAACAGTACCGCATTACAAGAGAGAAAGGCACGGAAACGGCCTTTGCCGGGCATTGCGATATAGGTAATAGCGGCCTCTATCAATGCGTATGTTGCGGCACGGATCTTTTTAGCGTGGGTAATAAATATGAATCCGGTACAGGATGGCCCAGCTTTTGGAACCCGGTATGCGCCCTTAACATAAAGACAAAGGCCGATATGAGTTTAGGCATGGAAAGGGCGGAGGCATTGTGCGCGAGGTGCGACGCGCATCTGGGCCACATATTCGGGGATGGGCCGCAGCCCACGTATAAAAGATACTGCATAAACGCCGCCGCGCTCAAATTTGTCCCTTTGGCTAAAGAGATAAAAAATCTTGAAGAGGCCACCTTTTCGGCAGGCTGTTTCTGGGGGGCCCAGGAGGTATTTAGGACGCTTGAAGGCGTAGTTTATACGCAAGTCGGTTACACGGGCGGTAGGACTAAAAATCCTACTTACGAAGAAGTATGCGCAAACAAGACAGGGCATGCGGAGGCCGTAGAGATTGAATACGACCCGTCTAAAATTTCCTACGCGCAGCTGTTAGATATATTTTGGAAGATACATGACCCGACGGCTCTTAATAGACAGGGCCCTGACGAAGGGGCTCAATATAGGCCGGCCATATTCTATCATGATAAAACGCAGGAAGAGATTGCCATGGCCTCCAAAGAGAGGCTGGAGAAGTCAGGCGTATATAAAAATAAGATCGTCACAGAAATAGTGCCTGCGCCTGTATTTTACCGCGCGGAGGAATATCACCAGGAATATGACAAAAAAAGAGGCATTAAAGGCTGCGCGATAAAATTGAATCCGTAACTAAAGACGGAATAATTACTGGATTTAGGCCGCCGGATAGGGTAAAATAAAGAAAATGGGCCGCAGGCTAAAATAAATTATAATAAAAGGAGCGTATATGGATTATCAGGAAGCGTTAAATATGGCGTTAGGGAAAGAAAAATCAGCCGCTGACATGTATAGAAAATTATCTATTGAGCATACGGCGCTGAAAGATCTGTTTGAACTCCTGATGAATGAAGAAATGAAGCACGCCAAACTGATTGAAAAAAAGATTGTTGAGTTGTTTAAGTAAGAGAATAGGTGTATATAATAGGTTAAACCAAAAAGGAACAATATGAAAAAACAGGTTAAGCTGGATATGGTGGAATCGATTATTACAATGCACCAACAACTGGTTTCTTTGGAAAAAAAGATAGACACCCTGATTGGCCGGTCTCTAGATAGGCCTTTTGAGAGGGGCCAATATGGCGGAGCAAAACAAGGCAGGGATAACCGGGAAAGGACCTTATACAAGGCGATCTGCGCTGACTGCAATAAAGAATGCGAAGTTCCTTTCAGGCCCAACCAGGACCGTCCGGTGTACTGCAAGGAGTGCTTTTCAAGCCGCAAGGCAGACCGCTCGCCTAATGCAAGCCGCGATAATAGGCCCAAAGAAAAGGATCTCACCCACCAGCGCCCTTTTGATAAATATCAGAAAAAGCCGGCTTTCAAAAGCGCGAAAAGTAAAAAAAAGGGAAAACATAAATGAAGGAATAATGCATAAAACAAAAGTAATTCCTATCGCCATTATTGCCATTCTCTTCTGCTCCCTTATCCGTGCCGAAGAAGTTTCCGCCGGAGGCGGATCCGCCTACGGCGGAGAGAAGACAGAAATGATCCAGGAAATCAAGGATGAAGTCGATTGGGACGATGCTATATTGGAGTATATCCCGGAGCTCAAAATACAGAAGGATAAAGACGGAAAAGATATTTACTCATATCTGGTTAAGGGCAAGCAGGTTAATTTAGAAAACCTTGATGAAAAGGCCTTGAGCGCTGTTTTAGATCAAGTGCGTACGAAATCCGCACAGCTTAAAGTTGATGTGATGCGGGAGCAGCAGGCCCAGCGCAAACAGTTGGATACTATAACGCGCCCTCCGGATGTTCCTCGTCCGCCTAGAAGATAATGAAATGCATACATAGATGTGCACAGGAAAACATGAAGGATATAAAGGAAAAATCTATTGTTGTGGCGGGCGTGTCCGGCAAAGAAGAAAAATACGGCTTTAAGATTTTTAGGGACCTTATTAAGGCGGGATTCAATGTCTGCGGCCTGAACCCCTCTGACGGAGAGGTGCTCGGGAGAAAAATTTTTAGAAATCTTAAAGAGCTTAAGACTATCCCCGATTTGGTAATTACCGTTGTCCCTCCGGTGATAACAGAGAAAATGGTCGAGGATTGCAAGGGGATCGGCATAAAAGAAATCTGGATGCAGCCCGGCTCTGAATCTGAAGCAGCGATTGAAAAGGCAAAGGGATACGGTATGACAGTTACTTCCAACGCCTGCTTTATGGTTCAGCATGGAATTTGGTGAATAATGCCGACATGGTAAATCCAGGTCATTTTTTTCATAACTTATTACAATATTTAAAAATATTTTGATCAGTTGTTTATAAAATACGATATATGGGCAACAGACATTCAAAATTAATTTCAATTATAATTGTTTTAGTTTTTTTATGCCAGCAGACGGCCTTGGCGGGTTTGGATTTTTTGCGGCCCTCCGCGCATGCGGATAGAAAAAAACTGCCCGAAAACGGCGTTATCGGTATTTTGGATCGGCCGGAATATTATCCTGAGCTGGTGTTGAACCTCCGGACAGGGGAGGAGTTTGCAACCTTGCGCCGGAACGGAATGCTCCTGAGGGATTTATATCGTCAGTTTTCTCCCGATTCAAAAAGAGACCTGCTGAACCCAAACATGATATTGATGGTACTCGGCGCGCTGCATGGCTATGTTAGAGATAGCAGAATGGACCCGCAGCGTTTTTGCAATGAAATTGCGGCGGCAAAACTAGAGGCACCATTAAATTTTGTTATTACAGATCGTTATATAATAGAGGCCAATTATTTTTTAACCAGGCTTCGAGAGGAAGGTAAGCTTTTAGTAGACATGGGCAGCATAAAACAGGCCGAGATTGATTTTTTGTTATCAGGCCCTATGGATGCGGCAAAAGCTCAATTGATAGGGAGAATTGCAGAACGCACATTATCTACCCCGATTAAGAGAATAGCGATATTGGCTTTTATAATGGGTTATCCGATTCAATACCTTCAGATGCTGGCAGATGCGCCGGACAATCCTACCCTTTTGTTTGTTAGCCTAACGAGATACGGTATACAAATACCCGTTCCTCCCGCAAGCGCGGGAATAGTAAATTCTATGGTGCAGGTATGGGATGCCGTGCTGGATTATGGATATGCCCTTCTGGCGACCGAACGCGATTTTGATAAAGTGATATCTAAAAGGACAAAAGCGGCCTTTGATTACCGGGTAAACTCTGCGGCCCCTTTTGCAAGATTCCTGCTTGATTTACGTGCCCAATCTGCGGCTGCCCAAAATACGGCCCGCGCTATTTAGAAATGCGAGTAACGCTGAAGGTAAGGGAAGAAAGAGGCTATTTGGCAAAATTATTAAGGGTTATCTTTTTATTTGCCGCAGTATCGGCCCGTTTAGCAGGATTTACGGATTCGTCGTTTGCGTTAAGGCCAAGGGCGTCTCTTGATCGCGAAGCCCTTAAATCGGGCTATACAAATGACGAAAGCCTGTATCACAGAGGGGTTCGCGGGGTGCAGGTAGTGATATTTCCAAAGTCAAACGCCCCTCAAAAGAATTTTGACGCAATGAGGGGCACGAGCTTCGTCCCCTACGCTAAAGAGACAGAATTATATTCTATTGTCGTGTATCCCAGCAGAAATATCGTATGCTTTTCTCATCTTTTTTATTCAAAGGTGGAGAGCCTTCTTGACGAGAATTATCCTAATCTGTCCAACGAGCCCTCGTTAGAATTTTATTTTGTATACAGGGCCGCCAAAAGTACCTATGCCGCCCAACTTCGCGGCAATATCTCCACAAATGACCCGGGGCAGCTGCGACACTTGTTAGAATCGCTTAGGATGCTTACGGACATAGACATAGACTTTGAGTTGCGAAGAATATCTTTCGACGGCGGCCTGCCGCTTGGCGCGGATACGCCATTTGTGACTAAGGAGGTTCTGGAGGCCCGACTGGATACCCTGTTGGCGCCTGTTACTAAACCGGCGCCAGCCACTAAAAAACTCGGCCGGAGGCCAAAGGCCGTTTCCAGAGGTGTTAGCTCTCAAATTTAAGGCCTGATATGCGCATACCGCGCCATCTCAAAAGGTGCTATCCCGCAACAAACAGAATAATTACTGGATTTCGGCCGCAGGATAAGGTAAAATAAAAGAAGCGGGCGAAGAGGCAGAAATGAATAAAAGACGATTAATAATTTCCTGGATGACTGAAGCGGTTTTTAAGACGATGAAAATAATTTTAGCTGCGATAGCGGTATTATTTATAGGTATGGCCGGCGTTAATATTAACGGAGGGCTTTTTGCTATGAGCGATACAGTGGTTGTGTTAGAGACGAACCAGGGGGCGATAGAGATTAAACTCATGCCCGAGGCGGCGCCGAAGGCATGCGAGAATTTTACCAAACTGGTTGAAAAGGGATATTATAACGGCTTAATATTTCACAGGGTTATAAAAGAATTTATGATACAAGGGGGCGACCCTACAGGGACAGGCAGGGGAGGAGCGTCAATATGGGGGAAGGCGTTCGAAGATGAAGTCAGCCCAAAGGTTAAGTTTGACAGCCCGGGCATACTGGCCATGGCAAATTCAGGGCCCAATAGCAACGGCAGCCAGTTCTTTATTACCACCGCGGAAACCCCATGGCTGAATATGCATCATACGATATTCGGGAAAGTTATGGCAGGTTACGATGCGGTCAAGAAAATGGAAGAAACCGCTACTGATGGGTCGGACAGGCCCGTTGCCGAACAAAAGATTATCAAGGCGTATATAAAAGGGCAATATTGAATTTGGTGAATAGATATGGAAGATTTGCGTAAGATTTTCTTGAAGGATGTTATGATTAATAAGGTTTATACTATAAATATTGACGAACCCTTCAGCAGGGTGTGGGATATTTTCAGATCATTGGGTGTCCGGCATTTGCCTGTTGTCGATGATAACGGGATATTGCAAGGGATTGTAACGCAGAGGGACCTTTATAGGATAGTATCTCCACACAGGACAATGGAAGGGGAGCTGGTGTATGATAAAATGGACCTGGATAAACACATATTAAAATACGTGATGACAAAAGAAGTCGTAACGCTTTCTCCGGATGATACGCTAAGGGCCGCGCTAGAGTTGATGATTAACAGCAGATATGGGTGCATACCTGTTGTTGACGAAAATAAATATTTAGCCGGCATTATTACCCAGATAGACGTGCTCAAGATGGTTTTAGATACGGATGTATAGACGGGCCCGGAAATAGGCCAAAAATACACGTATGAAAAATTTATAAGAGGAGGGCAAGATGAATGTTAAAAAGATGGTTCTAGCGAGTATTGCGGTTTTTATCGGGTTTCAGGTTATGGATTATGTCATACACGGGGTTATTTTATCGCCTGTGTATAAATCGCTGGCGCACATCTGGCGGCCTGATATGATGCCCAAGATGTGGATTATGACGCTGTCGTCATCTATTATGTCGGTCTTTTTTGTTTACATCTTTATAAAGGGATACGAGAACAGGGGGATAATGGAAGGGGCGCGCTATGGGATTATCGCAGGCCTTTTTATGAACGTAATCGGTATGTTCAGCCAGTATGTAATGTACCCTATACCCTTTAGCCTTTCTGTTAAATGGTTTATATACGGTATGGTTGAATTCATAGTTTGCGGCGTAATAGCAGCGCTTATATATAAACCGAAAAGGTAAACGCAGCCTCTCTATTATGTTAAGGCATAAGATTATATTAATAACCTGGGTGATTATAAATATTGCTGCCGCAGGTTATTGCTTTCCTATCAGGGGCCCGGAGAAGACGCTTGAGGCGCCGGCATATAAAATTCGCGGGACAGAATACCTGCCGCTTATATTAATTTGCGACGCGTACGGCATTGACTGGAAATGGGACCCGGCATCGATGACAGTAGACTTAAACAGAGGAAATGCAGCCGCCAGGCTGAGAGTCGGAGAATACAAGGTTTGCGTAAATGGCGCGCTCAGCGTGCAGGAAAGGCCCGTGGTTTTGCATAAGGGCGCGGTTTGTATACCTTCAGACTTCCTGAGGACTGTTTTTAACAGCCTGTTTTCAGCTTCACAGCCGCCGCCCGCCGGACAAACAGCGATACCCTTACAACAGGCCGCCTCTTATTATAAAATAAAAAAAATAGTTATTGACGCTGGCCACGGGGGTTATGACCCCGGCGCTATAGCCAGGAACGGGATCAAGGAAAAATATATTGTGCTGGATATTGTAAAAAAGATTAAGGAATCGCTTGAGGCCGAGGGCATAGATGCGGTGCTTACCCGCGGCGAAGACAAATTTATACCCCTGTGGAGCAGGGTTGATATAGCAAACACCTCCGGCGCGGATTTATTTGTAAGCATTCACGCCAACGCCTCGAGGACAAGGCGGCTTAACGGCTTCGAGGTATATTATTTATCCGAGGCCATTGATGATAACGCGCAGGCAACGGCTGCCGCAAAAAATGCGGCCCTGGATATTAAAGAGAACTCGGTTTACAGGCACACAGATACCCTGGATACTATCCTTTGGGACCTTGAGCTGACAGAAGACAGGCGGGAGGCCATACAGCTTGGGAATTGCATACTTGATAACATAGATGTCAGAAAGAGGGATATCAAATGCGCCAGATTTGTTGTTTTAAGGGGCGTGCGGATGCCCGCTGTTTTAGTTGAAGTAGGTTATATATCAAATGCCGATGAGTGCTCAAGATTAGAGCGGGGGGAATACAGGGCAGAGATAGCAAATAAGGTTACAAGAGGCATCCTTGAATATAAGAAAAAATTTGAAGGCACAGGAGGATTTTCCAATTAAGCATGAATCAACCAATAGGGATTTTTGACTCAGGGATAGGCGGCCTGACAGTCGTTAAGGAAATTATAAAATATCTGCCTAACGAGGATATCGTATATTTCGGCGATACCGCAAGGGTCCCCTATGGCACGAAGTCGCCGCAGACAGTAATAAAATTTTCTATAGAGAATACGCTGTTTCTTATGCGTTTTAAGGTAAAATTAATTGTTGTCGCCTGCAATACCTCTTCAAGCTACAGCCTCCAGATTTTAAAGAATAGTTTTAAAATCCCGTTGATAGGCGTAATAAATCCGGGGGCAGAGGAGGCGGCGCGGCTCACGAAAACAGGCCGCATAGGAGTGATTGGCACGCAAGCGACCATACAAAGCGGCGCTTATGAGAAGGAGATAAAAAACATCGATCCCCACGCCAAGATTTTTAGCCGGGCCTGTCCGCTTTTTGTCTCTCTGGTGGAAGAAGGATGGCTTAATGATAAGGTTACTTATATGGTGGCAAGCAGGTATTTAAAACCGCTCAAAGATAAAAAGATAGACACGTTAATACTGGGATGCACACATTATCCGCTGCTGAAACAGATTATAAAGTCGGTTATGGGCGATAGTATCGCCCTGATAGATTCAGCAAGGCAGGTTGCCTGTCATGTCAAACAGGTCCTTAAATGGGAAAACCTTATCTCCGAAAACAAAAAGAACGCAAAGTATAAGTTCTACGTCAGTGATGAGTCAAAAAAATTTTCCGAGACAGCAGAAAGGTTTTTAGGCAGAAGGATAACCCTTGTCAAGAAGGAACACGATTATGTATAAGGTATCCATTATTTCAGATTTCAGCGCCGCCCATATGTTGGATGGCTATAAGGGCAAGTGCGAAAATATCCACGGCCATAACTGGAAGGTTGAAGTTTCGGTTTCGTCCGAGAAACTTGACAGGATAGGGATGGCAATTGATTTTAAAGAACTGAAGAGGTATGTAAACGCCGTGCTGGAGGGGCTGGACCATAAGAATTTAAACGATATATTGTATTTTAAAAAGGTAAACCCCACGTCTGAAAATATCGCAAAATATATTTACGACAGGATACATACTAAAGGGGTGAAGGTTAAGGCTGTGACGGTTTGGGAGAGCGACACAGCCCGCGCCGAGTACAGTTTATGAGGAAGGCGGTTGTTCTTTTATCAGGCGGGCTGGATTCCGCAACAACCTTATATTATGCCAAATCTAAAGGATATAAATGCCATTGTCTGATCTTTGAATATGGACAAAGGCACAAGAAGGAAGTAAAGTCAGCTAAAGCGGTAGCGCGACAGGCAGGTTGCAAATCGCAGGTGATTAAGATAAATTTGCCGTGGAAGGGATCAAGCCTGCTGGACAAAAAACTTGAATTACCAAAAGATTACGAATTACGAGTTACGGATTACGGATTACGAAAGGCTATCCCCTCAACCTATGTTCCTGCGCGAAATATTATATTTTTAAGCTTCGCCCTTTCTTACGCAGAGGCTATCGGCGCAGAGAAAATTTTTATAGGCGCGAACGCAGTTGATTATTCGGGTTACCCGGACTGCAGACCGGAATTTTTTAGGGCGTTTGAAAAAGTCGTAAAGGTAGGGACCAGAGCGGGTTCTAGGTTCTCGGTTCTAGGTTCTCGGTTAAATATCGAAGCGCCGCTTATCAAGAAAAGTAAAAAAGAAATTGTTAGATTAGCCAAACGGCTTAAAGCGCCTCTGGAATTGACGTGGTCGTGTTATGAAGGCGGCAGTAGGCCATGCGGTGTTTGTGACTCCTGCGCCTTAAGGGCAAAGGGGTTTAGGGCGGCGGGGCTAGAAGACCCTTTATATGGAAGCTAAGATAACTGAAGTTTTTGCGTCAATCCAGGGCGAAGGCATATTTGTAGGCCAGCCGCAGGTTTTTATAAGATTTGCCAAATGCAACCTTAATTGTGATTACTGCGATACCGTAAAAAAAGGCGGCAGGCCCTATAGCGTATTTGAGATATTGAATTTAGTAAACAATATAAACTCAAAAAATGCCATTGATACCGTCTCGGTTACGGGAGGGGAGCCGCTTTTATATCCGGATTTTTTGATATCGCTTCTGCCGGAATTAAAAAAGAGAAATTTTAATATATATCTGGAGACAAACGGGACATTGCCCCTTGCCCTGGAAAAGGTATTAGATTTTGTGGATATAGTCGCTATGGATATGAAACTGCCCAGTTCGAATAAAGGCAAAGGTTTTTGGAACAGACACAGGGATTTTTTAAAAATCGCGCAGAAAAAAAATGTGTTTGTGAAAATAATAATTACGGAAAGCACAAAAAAAGAGGAGATAAATAAGGCGGTTGCGGTTATTGATGATATTGATTCCGGCATACCGCTTGTCCTTCAACCTGTAACTCCGGTTAATAGGGTAAAAAAGAGGGTTTCATCGGGCGTCCTGCGCGAATTTCAAAAACTGGCGAAAACGGCGCTAACGGATGTCAGAATTATTCCGCAGGTGCACAAGGTATTAGGGGTGAAATGAAAAGCTATAAGTCATATGAAGGGCTTCAGGAGAATGTAAGGAAGTTAAAGACGCCCAAGATCTACGTGTGGGAGAATAAATATCCTGACAAGGAATACATAATAAATCTGGAGACCCCGGAATTCACCTGCATCTGCCCCAAGACAGGGCTGCCTGATTTTGCGGTAATTAAGATAGAATATTGGCCCGCAAAACTGTGCATTGAGCTGAAATCATTCAAGGAATACCTTGTGTTTTATCGCAATACCGGAATTTTTCACGAGCATGTTGTAAATAAAATACTAGAGGACTTTGTTAAGGCATGTAAGCCGCGCAGGGTCAATATCACAGGCGAGTTTAACGCGCGCGGCGGGATAAAAACAACAGTCAGCGCGGTTTATAAAAGATGAGAAACATAAGCGTTAAAAAAATCAAACAGGCAGTTAGCGGGCTTTGCATAGATGCCAATACTAACTTAAGGAAGGACGTATTTTCCGCCCTAACAAAAGCGGTTCGGGCGGAACGGGCGGGAAAGGCCAGAAGAATTTTTGAGATCTTAATCGAAAATGCCCGGATAGCTAAAAAAGAAAGGCTTGCCATTTGCCAGGATACAGGTATTGTCTGCGTTTATCTTGAGATAGGCCAAGAGGCCCGCCTCGCAGGCGGAAGCTTGGAAAAGGCGGTCAACGATGGCGTGCGGCTAGGTTATAAGAAGGGATATTTCAGAAATTCCATCGCTGATCCGTTGACCAGAAAAAATACAGGCAATAACGCGCCCGCAGTTATTCATACAAAGATTGTAAAAGGGGATAAGGTCAGGATCACAGTTGTTCCTAAGGGTTTCGGTTGCGAGAATAAGAATCAGATCAAGATGTTCATGCCCACAGCGGACTTGGCAGAAATAAAAAAATTTATAATTGATGTTGTTAAACAGGCAGGGCCGGATGCCTGTCCGCCGTATACAATCGGCGTAGGGATAGGGGGGACCTTTGAAAAGGCGGCGGAGTTAAGCAAGGAGGCGTTGTTAAGGAAAGTCACAAGTCACAAGTCACAAGTCACAAGTCAGGTTGCTAAACTAGAAAAAAAGTTGCTGAAAGAAATAAACAGTTTAAATATCGGGCCGAGCGGTGTCGGCGGGAAAACCACAGCACTTGGTGTTAATATACTGACATATCCGACTCATATTGCGGGCCTGCCGGTCGCGGTAAGTATAGGTTGTCACGCAATGAGGTTCGCGACGAAGATTGTGTAATATGTAAGGTGTAATGTGTAATGAAAAAAATAAAAAAGATATATTTGCCTCTGAGTGAAAAAGACATTAAGAGTTTGAGTGTAGGGGATGAAGCGCTGTTGTCCGGAGTTATTTATACTGCGCGTGACCAGGCGCATAAACGATTGGTCGAATTGATAAAAAAGGGAAAGAGGCTCCCCATTGATTTAAAAAATCAAACAATTTATTATTGCGGGCCGACTAAAACAAGGCCCGGGAAGATAATCGGGTCATGCGGCCCTACTACAAGCTCAAGGATGGACGCGTTTACGCAGCCGCTTTTAAAGACGGGCTTAAGAGGGATGATAGGCAAAGGCAATCGCTCTAAGGAAATAGCGCGCGCCATAAAAAAATATAATGCGGTGTATTTTATTGCGATAGGAGGGGCAGGAGCGTATTTATCCAAAAAAGTGCGGAAGCTAAAGATAGCCGCGTTTAAAGATTTAGGCCCGGAGGCCGTTTATAAATTGGAGGTAAAGGATTTTCCTGTGATTGTTTGGAATCTAAATTAGAGAGGATGAGTATTATGGCAAGACAGAATGGAAGAGGTTTAGGTGAACTTAGAAAAATAAAGGTTACAAAAGGTTTCATGAAGTTTGCGGAAGGGTCCTGCCTTATAGAATTCGGCAATACAAAGGTAATATGCTCGGTGTCTGTAGAAGAAGGGGTGCCTCCGTTTTTAAGAGGCAAGGGGGAGGGGTGGATTACGTCGGAATACGGGATGCTCCCGCGTTCCTGCAAGAGCAGGGTGCCGCGCGAGGCGGCCAAAGGCAGATTAAACGGCAGGACTCAGGAAATTCAGCGGCTCGTTGGAAGATGCCTCAGGTCGGTTACGGATTTGACAAAACTCGGCGAACGCACACTCTGGGTGGACTGCGACGTAATTCAGGCGGACGGCGGCACAAGGACAGCGAGCATAACCGGCAGCTTTATCGCGCTTATAGAAGCGTTGGACAAAATACGCAGGGATAAGATTATCAATTCTATCCCTGTAAGCGACTATGCCGCGGCGGTGAGCGTCGGCATATGGGATAAAAAATATCTTTTGGACCTGGATTATGAAGAAGATTCGAACGCGCAGGTGGATATGAACGTGATAATGACTTCGCGCGGAAAGATTATAGAGATACAGGGCACTGCCGAGGATGAACCCTTTTCGGAGGCGGAACTGGCTAAATTGCTGGGGCTCGCGAAATCCGGGATCAAGAAAATCATATCTATACAAAAAAACTGTTTGAGAGGCGCATTTAAGGTATGACACAGAGAAGAGAACTTGTTGTAGCGACTACAAATAAAAAGAAGAAAAAAGAAATTATAACGCTGCTTAAGGATTTGGATATTAAGATTTTAACTTTAAGTGATTTTAAATATGTGCCAAAGGTCAGAGAGGACAAGAAAACATTCAGGGAAAACGCGGTTAAAAAGGCGGTCAGCACATCAAGATTCGTCAAGAAGTTAGTCCTTGCGGAAGATTCAGGGCTTGAGGTGAATGCGCTGAATGGCGCGCCGGGCGTGCGCTCTGCCAGATTTGCCGGCCCCGCCAAGAAGGACAATGCCAATATCGCTCAACTTCTAAAATTGCTTAAAGGGCTGCCCCTGTCAAAAAGACAGGCCCGCTTTGTCTGTTTTGCGGCGATTGCCGATAGCGGAAGATTGATAAAGGTGGTTAACGGCTCTGTCAGCGGGCTGATAAGCCTGGAGCCGAGAGGAAAGTCCGGTTTTGGATATGACCCTGTTTTCTATTACCCGCCTCTTAAGAAGAACTTTGCCCAACTTGCGCCCTCACTAAAAAACAGGGTTTCCCACCGTTATAAGGCGCTGGCGAAAGCTAAAAAAATCCTCCAAGAAGCCCTTTGAGCTTGTCTTTTAATATCTGGTCGATAGGGAACGGCACGAATTTGTATTCCGGCTTTTTTATTGTGCCGCCTATTTTAACGCGGCCGATGAGTTGTCCTGCCTCAGCCAACAGGCTGCTTGCGAGCCGTTCGAATTCGGAACTTCCTTTTATGAAATTTTGAGAAATACTGGTTGTGACTATAAAATCGAGCGCGCCGTCGAAATATATGTTACCCTCGGCAAGAAGTCCCACATTTTGGGAATGGCATTTCAGGTTTGATGTTGAAATGGCCTTATTCGCGACCGCAAAATTCGCTGACACCTCATCGAAAATAATACTCGATAAATTAGGCATAAACAGCAGGTCCGCGATACCCCTTAAAAAAGGCATTTCCCATAGATAACCGCCCTTTATAAATACGAGGCCCTCGCCCTTTATTGTTTCCGTATTCTTGCCATAACCACGTATGCTGCATTTGCATAATGCCCTGCCGGACACGGGTTTATCTTTAAAATCGGTATCGAGCACAAGTTTGCTTAGATCAATTTCTTCCATGGCCAGATTTATAGCGTAAGGCGGATTTTGCTGCGCAAGGTCTATGTCCATATTGAAGAGCATGGTGCCGCCGTAGGATTTCTCGCTTAATTCCGAAACAACAAGATGTTTATTTTTCATCGTTAAATTAAATTTTGTATCCTCAAGCTTAAAATTCCAAAAACCCATATTGCTGGATTCTCCCTTTATCACAGCTTCGAAGGCGGCAGGGTCTTTCCAGGGTCCGTTTAAAGAGACGTCTAAATTACAGATTCCTTTTACGCCGAATCTTGTTAAGGTTTCCGCAACCGAAGGGAATACCTTTCTTAGGTCTAACAGGTCTAAGGTCAGATTGCCGCCGGCGGAGATATTGGGCGTTTCTAATTTATCTATATCCCCGGCCATATTTAAGAAAGAGTTCATGTATTTACCCGCAAGCCGCAGGACGTGTATTTTATTCTTCAGAATTTGAAATCTGGAGGTTAACAAAAATTCTTTTCCCTTTAGCCTCATTTTTATATCCGGCGAACTCAAATCAGACACCTTGGCGTCGATTATATAGCCTTGCGCGCCATAATCGAAAGAGGCTCTTGAGATATAAAACACGTCATTTTTAAATAATATTTCTCCCGAGCAATTTTCAAACTTATCCGGAAGGGCGGCTGTTTTGAGCGTAACCGCTTTTAACTTCGCGTTACCGTTTATGGCTAAAGGCTGCGAGTCTTTCAGTCTGTCAAAGAATTTTATATTTACTTCGGCGGGCCCTTCCATGTCTATTCCGTTAAATTTTTCTTTTAGGCCCTTAGGGATGAAATTTTTGTAGTTTATCAGGTCTATGGCGGCCTGAGCGGCAAGCCTAAGCTCCAATTTTTTTAAATCAATCCCTCCTGTGAATTTAATAGGCGTATTATAGGCGTACCCCTCCAAACTCGCTGTCCGTATGACGTCGTTTGTAATCTCGATTTTTCCGCTTAGGCCGGAAAGTTCATTCAACAGATAAACACCGCTCAAGGCAGGGCCCTTAAGATCCAGGTCAATCTTATAATTTGGCTGAAACGGCTCCGAAAGCCTTGAATCAAAGGCGCCGCTTATCCCC
>Ga0105164_10001213_pt1 | contig 16741 bp, 16 predicted proteins | sample VDWuncwatermetaG_FD_89674 | JGI IMG/M metagenome (GOLD analysis project Ga0105164, IMG submission 89674) | Wastewater microbial communities from Netherlands to study Microbial Dark Matter (Phase II) - VDW unchlorinated drinking water | ecosystem: Environmental > Aquatic > Freshwater > Drinking...
CTGCGATACTTTCAAACTTGCGGACAAGGCGGGCTTGTTGGGCAAGCCTGATCTTGCAGTGCGCAGAATGAAGCAACTGCTGGCGCTCCATGGCGCGTGATCTCTCTCGCGATCTTCAAGCGTGTGCCGTCAATACGGCAACGCTTGGATTTCAGTCTCCGATCGGCGATGTCATCGATGCCGTGGCGCGGGCAGGATTTGGTGCCATCGCGCCTTGGAGGCGTGAGGTGGAAGGCGGCGATGTTCCCGCTATTTCCCGCGCAATCAAGGATGCGGGCCTGAAAGTCAGTGGCTATTGCCGCAGCACATACATTCCCGCCAGCAGCAAGGCCGAATTTGCCGCCAACATCGTTGCCAACAAGCGGGCAATCATAGATGCCGCAGCTTGCGGTGCTGAAACCTTCGTGATGGTGGTTGGCAGCCTACCGCAAGGCTCTCGCGATCTGGCAGCGGCGCGGGAACAAGTGAAAGAGGCCACGGCGGAACTACTCGCCCACGGTAAGGCACTTGGTGTCAAGATTGCGCTGGAGCCACTCCACCCCGTCTATGCCGCCGACCGGAGTTGTCTGACTCTTCTTTCAGAGACGTTGGACTGGTGTGACGAGATCGAAGGCAGAGTGCTTGATCCTTGGCTTGGGGCCTGCGTCGATGTCTATCATGTCTGGTGGGACCCCCAGGTGATGCGCGACATCGCGCGGGCGGGAAAGGCGGGACGCATCTTCAATTTCCATGTCTGCGACTGGTTGGTGCCGACATTGGACGTGCTGAACGACCGGGGCATGATGGGTGATGGTGTGATCGACATTCCGGGCCTTCGGTGGGCCGCCGAATCTGCTGGCTACACAGGCTTCGTCGAAGTCGAAATTTTCTCGGCCCACAACTGGTGGAAGCGCCCCATGGCGGAAACGCTGACCGTCGCCCGTGAACGCTTCAGCGCTGCAACCTGAAACCGGTCAGCGCTAAAAAAGGCATCGAGAATGTGCGGTGTGGTACCGTTCAGGATCCTGCTGAAGAGCCGAGCAGCTTCCGCAAGGGGATGGGGCGCGAGGTTGCCGCAATCACGTTTTACCTCCGCTATGAATCCCGCCATAAGAAGGGCCTGAAGGGAACCAGTTGAATGACATTCCACGAACATGGCCACAGGCTGCTGCCGTGACCCCAGACGTTTTCACGCGGGCCATGGGCGCTGCCGCAACGGGTGTCACTGTTGTAACAACAAATGGCTTGGCGGGAAGGCTGGGCCTGACAGTCAGTGCCATTTCTTCTGTTTCGGCTGATCCGCCGCTGCTCTTGGTCTGCGTCAACCGACGCAACCCGTCAGTGGCAGCAATTACCCAAAATGGCCGCTTTGCTGTCAACATTCTCGCAGAGCAGCAAGTCGATGCAGCGCGCACGTTTTCGGGGCGTCCGCTGACTGGTGAGGCCTATGATTTCCAGCGTCACGGTTGGCACGATGGATCGACCGGACTGCCACTGATCGACGGAGCCGCAGCGCATTTCGAATGCGAAATCGAGAGTATTCATGACGCGGGCACGCATCGCATTTTCATTGGCCGGGTGGTTTCGGCACGCCGGGGCAAAAATGCTCCCCTCATCTACTCAAACCGAAAATTTGGACGAATGTCACCACTGACTGGTGAAGGGCAATGAAGACCACTTTGTTCAAAAACGCGATGGTGCTCGCCACAATGGATGGAGCGCGGCGCGAGTTGGCCGGGGGTTCGGTTTTCGTGCACGGCAAGCACATTTTGTCCATCCATTCGACACAGGAAACGCTGCCCCAAGCCGATGTTACCCTTGACTGTTCCAGTTGCGTTGTTGTGCCAGGGCTGATCAACACACATCACCACATGTTTCAAACACTGACCCGCGCTGTGCCGGTGGCACAGAACGCTGACCTGTTTCACTGGCTGAAATCCCTGTATCCGATTTGGGCCCGCCTGACCCCAGAGATGATCCGAATTTCCACCCAAACGGCCATGGCGGAACTTCTGCTCTCTGGCTGCACCACCTCAAGCGACCATCTCTACATTTATCCGAATGGTTGCGCGCTGGACGATTCAATTTCAGCCGCACAAGACATAGGCATGCGTTTCCACGCGGCGCGAGGTGCCATGAGTGTCGGTGAAAGCCAGGGCGGCCTTCCACCGGATGCAGTGGTGGAAGGCGAGGCCGCTATCCTCAAGGAGATGCAGCGTGTGGTTGAAAAATACCATGATCCCGGAGAATGCAGCATGTGCCGGGTGGTTCTGGCCCCTTGCTCACCATTTTCCGTGTCCACGCACCTGATGCGAGAGAGCGCCTTGCTCGCCCGCAGTCATAAAGTCTCCCTGCACACCCACCTTGCCGAAAACGACGACGATGTGGCCTACAGCGTGGAAAAATTTGGTCGCACACCTGCACAATACGCCGAAGATCTGGGCTGGACCGGCCATGATGTTTGGCATGCCCATTGCGTCAAACTGGATGAAGACGGCATTTCCAGGTTTGCCCGGACTGGCACGGGTATTGCCCATTGCCCATGCTCCAACATGCGACTCGCTTCTGGTATCGCTCCAGTTGGCAGAATGCTTGCGGCAGGCGTGAGCGTTGCTTTGGGCGTCGATGGGTCAGCATCAAATGACGGAGCCCACTTGCTGGGCGAAGCGCGGCAAGCAATGCTGCTTCAGCGCGTTGGATTTGGTCCGGGTGCCATGAGTGCACGCCAAGCGCTGGAACTGGCGACGCGTGGTGGCGCTGCCGTGTTGGACAGGAATGACATTGGCGAACTTGCTCCCGGCAAGGCCGCAGACATTGCAGTTTTTAACGTTGGTGGCGTTGAGCATGCCGGGGCATTGCTTGATCCGGTGGCGGCGCTGCTGTTTTGTGCACCTGTTCGTGCCATACATACCATGGTGAATGGAAAATTCGTGGTGCGGGATGGCAATTTGCAGACGCTGGAGCTCAGAACGCTTCTCACCCGCCATAACCAGCTGGCGCGAGACCTCGTGAACGGCTGACGGTTTTTGTTTTAGGACAGGATCATCTATGGCACCGATTGGAGAACCAATAATGAGCGCCGCGCCACCCGTCCCGATCCATCTTAAAGACTACCGTCCGCCCGCGCACATCATCTCACATGTGCGGCTGAACGTGTCGCTCCATCCCACGGCAACGCGCGTGGTATCGGAACTCACGGTGAAGCCGCAAGATGCGCTGCCCCTTATTCTGGACGGCGCGGGCCTGGAACTGGTTTCCATTAGCATCAACGGAACTGCCCTTGCTCCCGAGGCGTACACATGCACTGACCAGCAATTGATCGTTGCAGACCTGCCCCACAGCCCATTCGTTCTGCGCATCGAACAACTTTGCAATCCGCAGGAAAACACTGCTCTTTCTGGCCTGTATCTGTCCAACGGCGTCTATTGCACGCAGATGGAGGCCGAAGGATTTCGGCGCTTTGCGTACATGTATGATCGACCGGATGTCATGGCGACTTATGATGTCCGCTTAGAAGCCCCTGCGGCCTTGCCCATCCTGCTGTCCAACGGCAATCTCGGCCAACGGGGCATTATTTCTGAATCAGGCCATCATTTTGTTGAATGGCATGATCCCCATCCCAAACCAACCTACCTGTTCGCCTTGGTGGCTGGTGATCTTGCCGCCGTGCACGACACCTTTACAACCGCGTCTGGCAAACAGATAGCGCTGTGCATTTACGTTGAAAAAGGCAAGGACGACCGCTGCGGTTGGGCGATGGAATCCCTCAAGGCCTCCATGCGCTGGGATGAAAAGGTCTTTGGCCGGGAGTACGACCTTGACGTGTTCAACATCGTTGCAGTTTCCGATTTCAATATGGGGGCAATGGAGAACAAGGGCCTCAACATCTTCAACGACAAGTACATCCTGGCGCGTCCCGACACGGCAACAGACTTGGACCATGTGCGCATTGAGGCAATCATTGCCCACGAGTACTTCCACAACTGGACGGGCAACCGGATCACCTGCCGAGACTGGTTCCAGCTCTGCCTGAAGGAGGGTCTCACTGTCTTCCGCGACCAGGAATTCACCTCTGACATGCGCTCGCGGGCGGTGAAACGCATCGACGATGTGCGCACATTGCGGGCCCGACAGTTCCCGGAGGACCAAGGACCATTGGCACACCCGGCGCGGCCTGACAGCTACATTGAGATCAACAACTTCTACACGCCGACGGTTTACGAAAAGGGTGCCGAAATCTGTCGCATGATGAAAACACTCATCGGCGGCGAAGCATTCCGCAAGGCCATGGATTTGTATTTCCTGCGCCACGACGGCGAAGCTGTGACAGTCGAGGATTTTGTTCGTTGCATGGCGGATTCTTCGGGACGTGATCTCACGCAGTTCTTTCGTTGGTATGGCCAGGCTGGCACCCCCATTCTGAATGTGAAAACCAGACATGATGCCAAGTCGGAAATCTTCGAACTGGACATTTCACAACACACGCCGGTGACGCCAGGGCAACTTGAGAAAGCGCCACTTCACATGCCCCTTGCATTGGGTCTGCTGGATGAGAGCGGACATGATTTGCTCCTGCATCTGGAGGGTAAAGGAGCGTTGAACACACCCATTATTGAGTTGACCAAAGCGACGCAGACCTATCGCTTTACTGGTATCAAGGCACGCCCGGTTCTTTCGCTGAACCGCGGCTTTACTGCGCCGGTTGTTTTGAAAACCGACGCGATGGACAGCGATCGGCTGTTTCTTCTCGGCCATGATTCCGACCCCTTCAACCGATGGGAGGCGGCGCAGAGCCTGGGCAGGGCACTTCTGATCTCAGCGACAGCGGCAGGTGCGCCGCAACCAGGCTGCGCCGCATTTGCAGAAGCCATTCGGCAAACCCTGATCGATCCACACAGCGATGACGCCTTCAAGGCTCTCATGCTTGATCTGCCATCGGAAGCTGAAGTGGCCATGGAGATCGCGACAGATGTGAATGCCGAAGTTGTTCACGATGCCCGCACGTCTGTTCGTCGCACGATCGGACGCCACATCTTGCCAACACTGCAACAACTTTATGAAAGCACTCGCGATCAGCGGGGTTATGTTCCAGACACAGCGGGGGTGGCAAGGCGCAGCCTGCGTTATGCGCTTCTCGGTGCCATTGCATCAGCCGATCGGGTGGCAGGATTGGCTTTGGCCGTGGCTGAACTGCAACATGCCGGCAACATGACCGTCGAAATGGGTACTCTTGCTGCGGTTCTTGCGCTTGAAGAGGCAACGCCACTCCTGGACCAATTCCTCGACCGGCATCGCGATGATCACTTGTTGGTGGACAAATGGTTCATGTTGTCGGCCCAACGAACCACCCCAGGGGCAGCCCTGCGGGTCGAGCAGCTCGCGGATCATCCGCTTTTCAACTGGGCGACGCCCAATCGGGTCTATGCACTTATCGGCGGACTGACAGGAAATCAGGCCGGTTTTCATGCCGCCGATGGTGAGGGCTACCGCGTTGTCGCCGATGCCATCATTCGGCTAAACGGTATCAATCCGCAAGTGGCGGCGCGGATGGCAACCGGGTTCCGGAGTTGGCGACAGTTTGAGCCAATTCGGCGAGGCCATGCCGAGGTCCAGATGCAACGCATTTTGGCCCAATCCGGCCTCTCTCGGGATGTCATGGAGATCATAACCAGAACATTGGCTTGATTGCAGCCACATTGGCGGCTTGTGCTTGGCAAATCAGTCTTGTGCAGTTTAATCCTGAATCTGAAATCGCGGGACCGGCAGAGTTGAGTCGGCGTAGTTCGCATGGCCCGCAGAATTGTTGTCAGCGCAGGTGAAATGTTGCAACGGGCCTTCATCAAGGAATGGTTTTCGAGAGACCGTGATTTGCGGCTTCCCTTGCCTGGCCTCCCTGCCATCCGCATTTCAGAAAAAATTCTTCGCTGGCTCATATTGGTTTTGACAGCACTCTTCCTTTTGGCGCTCGCCGGAGCGCTGCTCACAAAACTTGTTGAATACCGCCGCAGTCACATCGCAGACCAGAGCAGCCTGACGCTGCTCCATGCCAACAACACGGCACAAGCCCTGCGTCTTGAAGCACTAGAATCACCCGCACTCTCCTTTGGAGATGAGTTGTTGCGCTCCAGCCTGATGGCCGGTGCGACAGGCGAAGGCCGCATCTTTGTGCTGGTGGACAGTGCTGGACTTGTCTCGGCCTCGCAACCTTCAAGTTTTGCCAACGTGGGCAAGCCGCTGACTGACATCATGAAGGAAGATTTCTTCCGCGACGTGCCCTTGAATCACAGCAGGCTCACCCATGTCACCGCACGCAACGGCGATGAATTGCAAGTGGTCGTGCGCGATCTGGGGCGTCTTGGTGGCAGTTTGGTGGTGCTGCAGGAGAATGGTGGCTTCTTGGGCCGCTGGAACGCAAATGCCAACCAGCTGGGCTTGTTGTTTGGTGTAACACTTTTGATCCTTACGATGCTCGCCGGATCATTTCACTGGCAATCTGCCAAGGCGGCAGAGGCTGATGACATGCTGTCACTCGCCACATTGCGCCTCGACAAGGCACTGGATGGTGGCCAATGCGGGTTATGGGACTGGGACATTGCACTAGGCCGCATTTTCTGGTCGGCGTCGATGTATGAAATTCTGGGACTTGAGAGCCGGATTGAGATGCTCAGTTACGGTGAGGTTGCGGCCCTGATGCATCCAGATGATGCTGCACTGGATGACCTGACAGACGATCTGCTCACCAGACGCCGGGCAGAATTTGACCATGAGTTCCGCATGCGCCATTCCGCCGGTCACTGGGTTTGGCTTCGGGCGCGTGCCGCCCTGGCGCCCGGTCATTTGTCGAGTGCGGTTGATGCTCCTCATCTTGTGGGTATCGTTTTCGATATCACCCGGCAAAAGGAACTCGACAAGCTCAATGCTGACGCCGAAGTGCGTCTGAAGGATGCTATCGAGAACATCTCGGAAGCGTTTGTGTTGTGGGATACTGAAAGCAAATTGGTTCTCTGTAACAGCAAGTATCAGCAGTTCCATTCCCTGCCTGCGTCTGTTTGCGTGCCGGGCACCAACTATAGCGCCGTCGCCCAATCCTCACGCGAGCCGGTGGTGAAACAGTATGTTCCCGGCCAGATCATTGACCGGTCTGGAGCCCGCTCTGTCGAAGTACAACTGGCAGACGGTCGCTGGTTGCAGATCAACGAGCGCCGCACCAAGGATGGCGGCTTTGTGTCTGTGGGAACCGATATCACCGCCTTGAAAAAACAGGAGGAGAGCCTGCTTTCGTCGGAAAAGACCTTGATGGAAACCGTGAGGGATTTGCAGAAGGAACGCCAGACAGCCGAGGAACAATCCCAGAGGCTTGCCGAACTTGCTGACAAATATGCTTCCGAAAAGGCCCGGGCCGAAGCGGCCAATCGCTCCAAGTCTGAATTTCTGGCCAACATGAGCCATGAGTTGCGTACACCGCTCAATGCCATCATCGGGTTCAGTGAGGTTATGACCAACGAATTTTTTGGTCCAATTGGAACGCCGAAATACATTGAATATGCAAATGACATCCGTCGCAGCGGACAATTTCTACTTGATGTGATCAACGACATTCTCGACATGTCGAAGATCGAGGCGGGCCGCATTGACCTGGAACTCGAGCAGATTTCCTTCTCTGCCCTGGTGGACGAGGTGATGCGCCTTGTCGGCCCTCGCGCCGCAGAAGGGAAAATAGAAGTTGCCCATGACATCGACGTGCCGGGCCAGTTCCTGGCGGACCGCCGAGCCCTGAAGCAAGTGATGATCAATCTCTTGTCCAATGCGGTGAAATTCACGCCCGAAGGTGGCACGGTGATGATTGCGGCGAGAAAGTCAGATCGCGGCATTGCTTTTTCGATCGGCGATACCGGAATTGGCATTCCACAAAGGGACATTCAGAAACTGGGACGGCCATTTGAACAAGTCGAAAACCAGTTTACCAAGAGCAAGGGTGGTTCAGGTCTTGGCCTTGCCATTTCACGATCACTGGTGGAATTGCACAATGGCTCGCTGGTGATAACCAGCACCATTGGCAGGGGCACAACAGTGACCGTGGAACTGCCTGGCGCCTGAGCTATTTCCGCCTGCGCCGCGTGGACTTCTCCGCGCGTTCGCGGATGGCCGTTGCTAGCAGTTTCCGTTCTTCGGGCGTCAGTTTTCCGACAATCTCCATTACCACCGCACCGCCACCTGCCGCGAGGCTTTCAGTCCCCGTCGTGAATGTATCGACTGCGGCTTTCAACTCGGTATCGGTCGCCGCAGGATTCTCCAGGGTCGCAGCCAGTTTCAAAGGAGAGGAATGGGAGTTGTCGCGCAATTCACGCAATGTCTGCGAACGGTCTCGCACGATTTTCATCAGTTCATGGCGACGGTCGTGTGGCAAGTCGCGCAGAAAACTCCGGGGAATGAGCTGAATATAGCTTGCTCCCATGATGCGATCCACAGGGCCGCCACCCAAGCCCACGCCTATGGCGAGGCCGGCCACCAGCAAATTGCCCATCAGTGAAAGTCCCAGCAACAGGGTCCACCAGCGGGACCTGAGTTGGGGCAACCATTTCCGCCGTGCAGGCGTTGCATTGGCATCTGTCATGAAAATTCGTCCTCACTCAAATTCTCGACGTCTTCGATCCCTGTCACGGGATCGTCGATGTTCACACCTGTGAGCAATTCATAGGCCGCTGTTGGCAGAATACTCTCCAAGGGTCCGGCACTGCCAAGATAGATGCCAAGGGCAAGAGAGGCTGCAAGCGGCAGGCCGGCCAACCACCCTAGCCGCGACTTCTGGGATTCCCGCTGACTGCGGAGCATGATTTTGGGAGATGCTCGTTGTTCCTCCATCTTGGCAAGCAAACGAGTCTTGGCGCCCAGTGGAAGTTGGGGCGTGCTGGCATGAGACAACAGGACATCCAAGTCCTTGTCGCTCATCATTTCATCATCATGGTTCATTCTTCATATCCTTTCTGCGGTCAAAATGGACAACAGGGAATTCTTGTTCGGTGCCAGCCGTTCTTTCAGGCTGCGGCGGGCGCGGGCAAGCAGGGATTCCAGCGCGTCGACGCTGAGGTCCATGATTTCTGCTGCTGCTATATTTGTCAGGTGCTCATAATGCACGAGCGTCAGAGCCAGTTTTTGCCTGTGTGGCAGGCCAGCAACGGCTGCGTCGATGCATGCCACAGCCCGGTTCCTGTCAATCTGTTCGTCAGCCGTTTCGCGATCGTCGACCACTTCAAACTCTTCGCTGATCTGCTGCATGGGCTTAGCCCTGTGTCGATCCATCACCACATTTGTTGCCACTCGCATCAGCCAGCCTTTCACCGCCGCGCCGTCGCGCACCTGCTTCGGGTTTCGCCAGAGGCGCAGGAATGCCTCCTGTGCCACGTCTTCCGCATCGGCATGGCCGTTCAGCATCCGCCACACCACCCGGTGCACGACCGCGAAATGGCGATCGACAAGTGCTGCAAAGGCTCGCTGTTCACCTGCCGCCGTGCGCGCCAACAGGTCTGCATCAGGAGCCTGATCCAGACCTGCCGGGACACTGCGCAAATGGCTTGCGTTCGGCAAACTGCAACCGTCAGTTTCCGCCGGCCTGGAGTAGATAGGCCTTACGCCAATCTGCACGCTTGAAACCTTTTACTTCTGCCATGGAGACGCCTCCGTCCTTGTCCGTGTCGGCACCATTGAACATCGCGCGCACGATGTTGTCGAGTTCGCTTTCGGTGATTTTACCGTCTCTGTCAGCGTCCATGATCGCCATGATGCGATCACGACGCTTTCTGAGGCCTTCCTGCAGCTTGGCATCAATCTCTTCGGCGGTAACGACCTTGTCACTATTGGCGTCAAGACGCGCCAACCTGCGACCGGCCAGCGGTGTAAACTCGGTCAATTCGATCTTTCCATCTTTGTCTGCGTCGACGCGGTCAAAACTGCGCTGGCTGCGGGGAAAATACGGCTCGTTGGCTATGGCAACTCCGGTCGTCGCGACCAAAATGACAGCTACTAAATGGGTGTTTTTCACGGTTCTCTCCTGAGAATCAACGGTTGAAAGGTAGTGGAAGCCGGTTTCCGATGATTCAGACGGACAGTCTGGCAAAATCCGTCGCCACGCCGCTTATATAGTATGCGTCTCGGACTGCGGTGGCACACCAACGATCTGGTCGAAGATCAGCGCGACCCTGGCCTGGTGATCCAGCAACAGGTCTTCTGCAACAGCTACACTTGGCACACCGGCAGCGCGAGCAATGGCCTGTTTCAAACCTGCCAGGGCCGATTCCGGGTCAAAGGTGGTGTCCAGGCAGAGACGAAGAACTTGCGTGAGGCGATGATAGAGCAAAGAAGCGTTGATCAGCGTTTTGGCCTGTTCCATGGGCAGGAAGCCGCCCGCTGCAAGGGCTCCGAAGGCCGTCAGGGTATTTGTCTGTAACACGTTGGGGTGGGAATGGGCGTGGATCAGCTGTAGATATTGTGCAACAAATTCTAACTCTACCAATCCGCCACGCACCCGCTTGATGTCCCACACGGTCTGAGGACGATGTTCCCGCAGCATCAAACCGCGCATTTCCATAACGTCACGCCGGGTGGATGTTTCATCCCTTGATTTCGCCAGTGCCTCCCGGATTTCGCGACGGACGTCATCCATCAACGTGGCGTCGCCCGCAACCAAGCGGGCCCGTGTTAGAGCAAGCTTTTCCCAAGTCCAGGCATTATCCCGCTGATAGGCCTTGAAACTGGCAAAACTCGCCGCAACCGGACCCTTACTGCCTGAGGGACGCAATCTCATGTCCACGTCATAGAGCGCGCCCTCGCCGGTTTGCACCGTCAACGCGGCAATGAACCGTTGAGCCAGCCTTTGGTAGTATTGCCCAACGGCCAAGGGCTTTGCGCCTTCCGATTGGAGAACTGTGTCGGGATGGTCGTAAATCAGGATGAGGTCGAGGTCCGATGAGGCGGTCATCTCGCGACCGCCGAGTTTTCCCATGGCAACCACCGCCACGCGCCCGCCTTTGACAGACCCGTGCCTGGTTTGCAGTTCTTCGCCTACGACTGACAACAGCCTGGTCATCAACATGTCGGCGATGTTGGCAAAGCCGGAACCAGCATCTTCGGCTGAAACGGTATCGGACAGAACCCGCACGCCCACGCGGAATTGCTGTTCACGCCCCAGAATTCGAGCCCGGTCCATGGCGTCTTCAAGTACCAGGCCGGGAGGTATCTGGTGTTGCCCCATTTCCTCCAACTGTTTTGCACTTGGCAGCGGGCCAAAAAACCCCGGCTCCAACACTGCTTCCAAGATGCGCGGCTGGCGTCCAAGGATTTCGGCCAGGCGCGGTGCGGTGGCCAAGATGCGCGCGATCAGATCCAGGAGTGCCGGAGTGGCTTTCAACATGGCGAAGAGCTGTACGCCGGTTCCAAGGCGCGACAGGAAACGGTCGAACTCAATGAATGCGCGGTCGGCATCACCGTCCCGCGACAAGGCCTTGAGGAGATTTGGCATGAGTTCCGTCAAGTCTTGGCGGGCACGGCCGGATCTTGTTGCAGCGTAGCGACCGAAATGCCAGCCGCGGATCGTTGCCGAAATCTCGGAGGGCTGCTGAAATCCCATGCGACCCAGGGTTTCGAGTGTGTCGGGATCATCATCACCCCCGGTAAACACCAGGCTGCCGCCGACGCCTCCCAAAGTATCAGACGCCTCGAAAAGCCGAGAGGAGTGACGCTGGACGGTTTCCAGAATCCCGTGCAATTCTTTGGATAGTTCATCACCCGTTTGATGGCCACAGAACCTGGCATAGTTTTCGAAGGCGTGCTGGTTTTGCGGCACCAAATGGGTCTGTTGGTCATCAATCATCTGGGCACGATGCTCATAGGTGCGGAGAGTGCAGTAACACTGCTTGAGGTCTTCAGCCGTTTGGCGCGAGATCCATTGGCCCTCGGCAAGAGCATCGAGCATGGCCAACGTTGAGCGGCCCCGTAGCGCCGGGTTCCTGCCACCTGCAATGAGTTGTTGGGTTTGCACGAAAAATTCGATCTCGCGGATGCCTCCCCGGCCGAGCTTGAGATTGTGTCCCTCGACCGCAATCTCGCCGTGGCCTTTCACGGCATGGATCTGGCGGATGAGTGACTGCACGTCTGCGATGGCCGCGAAGTCGAGGTACTTGCGCCAAATGTAGGGGCGAAGGCGGGCAAGGAACTCTACACCAAGGCGAACGTCACCTGCCACCGCTCGGGCCTTGATGTAGGCCGCCCGCTCCCAGTTTTGGCCGAGGTTCTCATAGTAGTGCGCGGCCGCTTCAATCGAGATGGCGACTTGGGTGGCCCGGGGGTCGGGCCGCAAGCGCAGGTCTGTGCGAAAAACGTATCCGTGTTCGTCCACATCCTGCAAAAGTGACACCAAACGCTTGGTCAGCCGGATGGCAAGGCCTGATGCGTCCTGCCCAGGTGATGCGGGCACCACTTCCGGATCAAACAGCACGATCAGGTCGATATCGCTGGAATAGTTCAGTTCAAAGGCCCCGTGCTTGCCCATGGCAAGGACAACATATCCACAGGCCAGTTCTGGCCGCTCCGGATCAGCCAGCAGGAGGTGACCGAGGCGGCCCAGATCTAGCAATAATGCATTCACGGCGCCCTGCACCGCAGCATCGGCAAATTGGGTCAGAGCAAGTGTGACTTGTTCAACTTTCCACACGCGACCAACATCGGCCAAGGCAAGGAGCAGCGCCGCCCGTGCCTTGACCTCTCGCAATGCCTGGCTGGTTTGAGCGATGCCACCGAGAAATGCCGACGCCTTGGCCTCTGTGATCAGCTCCGCCAGTGTGGCCTCGGGCTCGGCCTCCAGACAAGTCGCGGCAAAGTCTGGCATCTTGCTCAACAGCCCCTTGAGATAGGGCGATGAGGACACCAAACCATTGAAGAAACCATCGGCGGCCTGCAAACGGCGGGCGACATCCGCTGGCAGGTCAGACCAGAAATGCGCCATGGCCTGGCTATCCAGACCGAGAGGCCAAGGGCCCTGCAATTTGGCAGCGAGTGTTTGCGCCATGCCCCTGACATAGACAGCGGTTACGCCTCTGGCAAATGTCGTTCGCCAAGAGCGCAATATTGTTCTTTATTCCGAACAATAGTCGTCTTATATTCAGATACAACAACAGAGGAGGCCCATACTATGGCACTGCAACTTGGTGATATCGCTCCGGATTTCGAAGCGGACACGACCGAAGGCCGGATCAAGTTCCACGACTATATCGAGGGGAGCTGGGCTGTTCTCGTCTCCCACCCCAAGGACTTTACCCCCGTCTGCACCACTGAATTGGGCGCCATGGCGCTTAAATCCGGCGAATTCCAGAAGCGCGGCGTTAAACTCATCGGAATTTCCGTGGACAGCGTAGATGATCACCTGCGCTGGAAAATTGACATCGCGGACGTGACAGGGGCTGACGTGCAATATCCCATGATCGGCGACAGCCAGATGACCGTGGCCAAGCTCTATGGCATGATCCACCCCAACGCCTCAGGCGATGCCAAAAGCCGCACAGCGGCAGACAATTCCACCGTGCGAAACGTCTTTGTCGTCGGGCCTGACAAACGGATCAAGATGATCCTCACTTACCCCATGAGTACGGGCCGTAACTTTGACGAAATTCTCCGCGTCATTGACTCACTGCAATTGACGGCCACCAAGTCGGTGGCAACGCCCGCAGATTGGAAAGTTGGTGAAAAGGCCATTATCCTGGCATCAATTTCCGACGATGCGGCGAAGGAAAAGTTCCCACAGGGCTGGAAAACCGTAAAGCCCTATCTCCGGCTTGTGGATGTGAAGTAACCCTAACCTCGAGCCCGCCGAGGGCTGGAATTATCCTGCTGCAACGCCTATCTTTCGGGCAACCGAAAGACCCCTGCCCCATGGCCATGACATCAACGGAAATCGAGCGCTTCATCAAGGACGGCCTGCCGGATGCTGTTGTCGAGATCAAGGATCTTGCGGGCGACGGAAACCACTATGCAGCCACGGTCATTTCCTCGGCATTCAAGGGCAAGTCGCGCGTGCAGCAACATCAGATGGTCTATGCGGCGCTCAAAGGGAACATGGGCGGCGTGCTCCATGCACTCGCACTCACCACATCAACCCCACAGGACTAGATCATGACATCCATACACACTGCCATCGACACTGAAGTGAAATCCAACGACGTCGTGCTTTTCATGAAAGGCACGGTTGATGCTCCGATGTGCGGTTTTTCCGGCCGTTCAGTGCAAATTCTCCAACACCTCGGTGTGCCATTCAAAGACATCAACGTGCTCACTTCGGAGGAACTGCGCAACGGCATCAAGGACTACACCAATTGGCCGACAATCCCCCAGTTGTACGTCAAGGGTGAATTTGTCGGTGGTGCTGACATCATGATGGAGATGTTCCAGTCCGGCGAATTGAAACAGCTCTTGGCCGAAAAGGGCGTTCCCGCCGCAGTGTCAGCCTGATGCTGAACCTCTTCGTTGGTGACACTGGGACTTGTTCGCTGGCCTCGCACATAGCGCTTGAAGATGCGGGCGCGCACTACAAGGTGACCCGGCTGGATTTCAGCAAAGCCGAACAAAGATCACCACACTACCTCAGGATCAATCCCAAGGGTCGTGTGCCTGCCCTAGTGACTGATCGTGGAACTTTGACAGAAACACCTGCCATCCTGTTCTATATCGCCCAGAGCCACCCCGCTGCCGGTCTAGCACCATTGGACCAGCCTTTTGCCCTCGGCAAGTTGCAGGCCTTTACCAGCTATCTGTGCTCAACGGCACACCCGGCCCACGCCCACAAGATGCGCGGCGCCCGCTGGTCTGATGATCCTGCGGTAATAGATGGCTTGAAAGTAAAAGTGCCACAAAACATGACTGACTGCTTCACCCTGATCGAGAACGACTATCTCGTGGGTCCGTGGGTCATGGGCGAGCACTACACCGTGGCTGACCCGTACCTGTACATCCTCGCCAAATGGATGGAAGGGGATGGCGTGGACATCAGCAAGTTTCCGAAAGTCATTGACCATCGCACACGCATGGCGGCCCGGCCCGCCGTGCAGAAAGTCCTGGCCTCGTATCAATAGAAAGGGCGGGAACAAGTCCCGCCCTTGCAAAATTTCTGCAAACCCGATTAGCGTGAATAGAATTCCACGACCAGGTTCGGTTCCATCTGGACCGGGTACGGCACCTCGCCAAGGGCGGGGATGCGCGTCAACTTAACCTGGCTGGCGGCAATTTCGAGGTAATCGGGCGTGTCGCGTTCAGCCGAAGCCTGCGCCTCCGCCACAGCAACCATTTCCTTGGCCTTGTCGGTCAATTCCACAACGTCACCCACCTTCAGGCGAATGGAGGGAATGGTCACGCGCTTGCCGTTGACCTTGACGTGGCCATGACTGACGAACTGGCGGGCAGCGAACACGGTGGAAACCCACTTGCAGCGGTACACGACCGAGGCAAGGCGGCGCTCCAGCAGGCCGATGAGATTTTCCGACGAGTCGCCCGTCATGCGGACTGCTTCGACATAAAGGCTGTGAAACTGGCGTTCCGACAGGTTGCCATAATAGAACTTGAGCTTTTGCTTGGCGCGCAACTGCGTGCCGAAATCGCTCATCTTGCCTTTGCGGCGCTGGCCATGTTGGCCAGGGCCATATTCACGCTTGTTCACCGGGGACTTGGGACGACCCCAGATGTTCTCCCCCATGCGGCGGTCAATCTTGTATTTCGCGTTGGCGCGCTTTGTCATTTATGGCTCTCCTGGTTGCCCCGAAAGGCAACACGTTGCATTGGAGCCCACCTTCCTCGACACCGGTCTCCCGGCCGACAGGCAGCCAAAACGGCCGCCACAGGCAAGCAAAACGCGACGGTTGTTCGTCGCGCCGGGCAGCCTCTAGCGGATGCCGGGGTGCATGTCAAATCGCGCCTCTGCCGTGCGGCGAATACCTGTTGCGATAGCCGCCACACCGCCATATGCCCGCACGGAAACAGGCAGCGCGATTCAGCGGCCTTACTCTGGAGATCGACCATGAAAGCCAAACTCGGCATGTCACCCATTGCCTGGTGGAATGACGACCTGGTGGAATTGAGTGATGATGTCTCGCTCGAGGAATGCCTGCGCCAGTCGCGCTCGGCCGGTTTCACCGGCATGGAAATGGGCCGCCGCTTTCCCTCTGACCCCAAGCTTATGCTGCCAGTGCTCGCGGCGGCAGATGTAACCCTTTGTGGCGGCTGGTTTTCCGGCACCTTAGTGGACAACGATCTGGCCTCCAACCAGGCCCGCATCCAGCCGATGATCGATCTGTTCAACGCCGTTGCTGCGCCTTGCATCGTCTACGGTGAGGTTGGACGTTCCGTGCAGGGAGACAGATCGAAAGCACTCGCCACCAAGCCAAAGCTTTCTGCCGACGAGATGAAGGCCTATGCCCGGAAACTGACCCTTTTCGGCGAATGGTGCGCGGATCAGGGAATGCCCCTCTCCTACCACCACCACATGGCCGCCGTAGTCGAAACCGAACCTGAACTCGACGCCTTCATGAACCATTCCGGCCCTGGCATCCCCCTCCTGTTCGATGCGGGGCATATGGCCTTTGCCGGTGGCGATGTGTTGCGCGTGATCGACAACCACCACGCCCGCATCAGCCATGTGCACACCAAGGACGTGCGCATGGATGTCATCAACAAACTGGATCGCACCAAGGAAAGTTTTCTCGATGCCGTGGTCAAAGGTGCCTTC
>Ga0105164_10001214_pt1 | contig 16741 bp, 16 predicted proteins | sample VDWuncwatermetaG_FD_89674 | JGI IMG/M metagenome (GOLD analysis project Ga0105164, IMG submission 89674) | Wastewater microbial communities from Netherlands to study Microbial Dark Matter (Phase II) - VDW unchlorinated drinking water | ecosystem: Environmental > Aquatic > Freshwater > Drinking...
CAGATAGAGCGCCCGCGGTGCCCACCGAGAGGACTGCCGCCGGCGAAAGGCGGCCCAGCAGCGCCGCGCTGGCCTCCTCGGCGCGGCGGCCCAGGCCGGTCCGGCAGACCACGCCGAGGTTCCCTTCCACTACAGCGAATCCGCCCACACTGCTGTGCCGGACGCCGGAAAGGCTGCCCAAACAGGCGCTCACCTCGGGCTCCATCGCCGCGAAGATGGCGATCACTTGACCGCGACTCCCTCCCTCGGCGCCTCCGTGGGCGCCTCCTTCTGGCCCCTTCCGCCGCCGATGCCCGGCCGGATCGAGCGCCAGGCCAACTCAAGGAGGGCCGAGGGCTTCGCCATCGCCTCGGCGACCGCCGAGCCCTCATAGCCGCAGTGCATCATGCAGGTGTCGCAGCGGGGGTCGCGCCCGAAGCCGTAGGCCTTCCAGTCGGTGGTCTCCATAAGTTCAATGAAAGTGGACGCGTGCTCATCGGCGATGAGGTAGCAGGGCTTGCGCCAGCCGGCCGGCGTGTAGGTGGGGGTCGTCCACTGGCTGCACTCGTATTCGCGCCGCCCCTGCAGGAAGTCCAGGTACAGCGGGTTGTTGTAGAAGCGGATGCCCGCCTTGCACCCCTCGAAGATGCGCCTGAAGAAGGAGCGCGCCTCTTCCCGTTGCAGGAAGATGTCGTGGTGCGCCACCTCCTTGTACTGGAACCCCGGCGACACCATCATCCCTTCCACGCCCATGTCGTTCAGCATGGCGAACAGCTGGTGGTACTCCTCCGGCTGGTTGCCGCTGAACAGCGTCGTGTTGGTGCACACGCGGTAGCCCGCCTCGCGGAACTCCGTGATCGCCTTGATCGCCACGTCGTAGACGCCATGGCGCTCCACCGCGATGTCGTGGGTCTCGCGCAGCCCGTCCAGGTGGACGACGAAGGCGAAGTAGCGCGAGGGCTTGATGACCTTCAGCGCCTTCTTGTACAGAAGGGCGTTGGTGCACAGGTACACGAACCGCTTCTGTTCGATTATCCCGGCCACGATCTCGCCGATCTGGGGGTGCATGAGCGGCTCGCCTCCGGCTACAGAGACGACCGGCGGGTCACACTCCTCGACGGCTCGCAGGCACTCCTCGACGGTGAGGTAGCGGTCGAGGATGGGCTCATACTCGCGGATACGGCCGCAGCCGGTGCAGGTCAGGTTGCAGGCTTCTAGGGGCTCCAGGATCATCGTCAGGGGGAAGTACTTTCTTCCCTTGACTTTCTGCTTGAACAGGTACCACGCCAGCCTCAGGGACAGCGACATCGGTCGACTAGCCACAGCTCACATCCTCTCTAGACTGCCCTCAATGCTTCTCTGCCCGCGCCTCGGTCTACTCCCCCACGAGGTGCACAATCACTTCCCGCTCCCGCCCATGGTCCAGCTCGATCAGGAAGATCCGCTGCCACTGCCCGAACACGAGCTGGCCGTCGACCACGGGCACCGCCTCGCTGGCGCCGAGGAGCAACTGCTGGCAGTGCGAGTGCCCGTTGGGCCGCTCGCCATTGTTCGAGAAGGCGTGCGCGTAACGGTTGTGGGCGTAGTCGTGACAGGACGGCGCGATCTTTTCCAGCATCTGCTCCATGTCCCTGAGCAGCGCCGGCACGTTCTCGTTGATCCGGATAGCAGCCGTGGTATGCTTCGAGAACACGACCGCGAAGCCATTCTGTACCCCGGATCGCTCCGTCACCTCCCGCACCTTGTCGGTAATGTCGATGAACTGCGGACCCTTCTCCGTCCGGATTGCCATCGTCTGGGATAGAACCTTCATTGGTGATTTGCTCCTTCTAGGTCGACGCTCGACTGGGCTGAAGCGGACCCCGGGCCGCCCGGCGGGCCGCTCGAAGCTGCTTGTCCAGTTGCCTTAGCCGCGCCACCACCTCATCGATGCTCTCGTCTGGCGTGGAGGCGCCGGCCGTCACGCCCGCGCACTCCTTTCCGTCCAGCCAGGCCGCCTCGATCTCCGCCGCAGTCTCGATGTGATGCGTCTCCACGCCGGTGTTAGCGCACGTCTGGGCCAGCTTGCGAGTGTTAGCGCTGTTGCGGCCGCCGATCACGATCAGTAGATCGCACTCCGCCGCCAGTTCTCGGGCAGCGTGGTAGCGCTCGTCCGTCTCCGGGCAGGTCGTATTCACGATGCGCAACTCGTTGATGCGGCCGATGTTGTGAGCCACGAAGCGAGCCACAAAATCCGCGAAGGACTCCTCGCTCTTTGTCGTCTGGGATAGCAGCGCCACCTTACGGCGGGGGATATCGATCTCGCCTTCGGGGTCCAGCACGGCCACGCCTTGGCCCTGCGTCCAGTCCAGGACCCCTCTCACTTCCGGATGATTCGCTTCGCCGTAAATGATCAGCTTGAACCCCGATGCGCACAGCTGCTGGGCCGCCTTCTGCGACTTGCGCACGATGGGGCAGGTGGCATCGATGAGACGCAGGCCCCGCTTGGCCGCCTCCTCCACGATCTCCGGCCCGCGGCCGTGGGCGGTAACCGCCACGGTGTCCGTCTCCACCTCGTCTAGCCCAGAGACGACCCTGACGCCCCTTCCCGCTAGGTTCTCCACCACCACCGGATTGTGGACCACCGATCCCAAACTGTCGATCCGGCCCGCCTGTTCGGCGCCGTCCATCACCACGTCGATGGCCCGGCGCACCCCGAAGCAGAACCCCAGTGCTTTTGCCTTCTTTATCCGCATGCAGTGCCCCCTAGATGGATGAACAATCAATAATTCCGGGCGCTTGCACCTCTATCGGACGCGCATCACCTCCCCTCCTTTGCCAATGCCCGCCAAGCCGCTCAGCAACTCCCGTGCCGCGAGCCGACCGCTACGCACGGCGCTCTCCATCGTTGCCGGCCAGCCGGTGTCCGTCCAATCGCCGGCCAGGAACAGGTTAGCCAGGGGCGTCCACTGCGACGGCCGCAGGGACGCTATGCCCGGCCGCGGCGCGAAGGTCGCGTCCCGCTGTTTCACCACCAGCGCTCGCGTCACTTCTGCCCCTCGGGCGAGCGGGAACAGCGACATCATCGCTTTGGAGAACAGCTCGATGAGCTCCGGCGCAGGGATCTCCACTTCCTCGTGAGCGCCGCTGAGGGAGATGTCGATGTACTGGCCGCCTGCCCGGCTCGGGTCGCCCTCTTGGCCCCAGAGCCTGGACTTGTTGAACGCCCACTGCAGCGGCGTGTTCAGGAAAGTCGCGAACTCGCCTTCCCAGATGGGGCGGTCGTACCAGAGATGGACGTTGACGATAGGTGAGGTTTCGATTCGCTGGATCCGGCCGAAAAACGGCTCGCGGCGTAATGCCTCCGGCAAGAGGGATAACATCTCCGCGGGGGGGACCGCCAATATGTACGCGTCGGCTGTCAAGGGGCCGCCGTCCGTCATGGCGCGTGCGGCGGCCCCATCGTCGACCTCCAGCCCAACCAGGCCTGCCCCCAGCCGGACCTCGCCGCCCCGCTCCTGGATGTACCGCCTCGTCGCGTCGGCCAGCAGGGCCGAAAGCCCGACCTTCGCCCAGCCCACGTTGGCCCCGTTCCGCGAGCGCAGGAAGCCCTCCTGGAAGACCATCAGCGCCAGATCGGCGCTCACTCGCGAGACGTGCTCGTTCAAAGTAGGCTGGATCATGAGGTTCCAGAGGCTCTGGATGGCGTTGGCGGTCTGCCTGCGCTGTCGCAGCCACTCTTGAAAGGTGAGATTATCCAGCCCTGGGTTTCGCGCCCTGTCGGCAGAGCGGACATGGGCGAAGCCGTAGACCGCCAGGACCTTCTCCATCGGCGAGAGCGACCGAAAACGCAGCAGGGAAGGCAGCAGGTGCAAGGGCGGCGGCAGTCGAGTGCTGCTCAGCACGCTGGGCCCCCACACCTTATCGATGACGGGGACCCGCAGCCGCTTCTGGAGATGGACCTTGTGGTAGACGCCAAGCCGCTTCAGGAAACGGATGTACTCCGTGCAGCAACCCAGGAACACGTGCTGGCCGTTGTCCACCTCCACTCCGGAGCGCTTGTCGACGTAGGAGTAGGCCCGCCCGCCCAGGAACGGTCGCTTCTCCAGCACCGTGACCCGCAGCCCGACCTGACTCAGATCGCAAGCGGCGGCCAGGCCGGCTAGGCCGCCGCCCACGACCACTACGCTGGGGCGCTCACTCATCCCGTCAGACTCCGTACCAGTTCCCGACCGGCCAGGGCCAGCTTCTGGCCCGCGCTCAGACTCACCCGTCTCCGGAACACCACGTCAGGCTCTCGTTCGATGTCCGACAGGATGGAGCTGTAGATGCCAGCCATGACCCCAACGCAGGCCCGCGCCCGCCGCGGAAGGTAGGGCAGCAGCCGGCGGCCATCCGCGTAGTACCGCCGCGCCCGCTCGATCTGGAAGGCCAGCAACCGCTGGAAGGCTGGCGTAGCGCGGCCGGCGAGAAGCTCCTCCTCTGTATACCCGAAGCGGGCCAACTCGTTCTGCGGAAGATAGACCCGGCCGCGGCCGGCATCCTCGTGGATATCGCGCAGGATGTTCGTAAGCTGGAGAGCCACCCCCAGATCAGCGGCGTGCCGGCGCGCCGTCTCCTCACCCGCGTAGCCGAAGATCTCGATGGAGATCAGACCCACGGTGGACGCCACTAAGTAGCAATACCGTTTCAGCTCATCGAACGTCTGATAGCGTCTCGTTGTCAGGTCGATTTTCACGCCCTCGATCAGGTCGTAGAAGTACTCGGGGGGTATCGAGAAGCTATCCACTACGTGCCTCAGGGCCTGGAAGACCGGACCCTCCGGCTGGCCGTTCAGGCAGCGGTCGAACGACCTCCGATAGGCGGCCAGCTGCCGGGAGGCCTCGTCCGTCGGCAGGTCCCGGTCCACGATGTCGTCGCAGATTCGCGCGAAGGCGTAGGCGGCGTAGATCGCCCGCCGCTGGCGCTCCGGCAGCAGCATGAATCCGTAATAGAAGTTCTTGGCTTCCCGCTTGGTCAAGGCCTGGCAGTACTCGTAAGCAGCGGTCAGGTCATCCTTCATGGCGCCTCCTGTACTCGCACCGGCCGTGGGAGCAGGCCCCGGGCGACCAGCCAGGCCTTGCGCGCCCTTGAGAGCCGCGGGCGGCGGCGCAGGACGTCGTAGTCCATCCGTTCGATGGCGTCCAGGACGGCCAGCCCGCCCAGAGAGAAAAGCCGCAGGTCCAGCCTGAGCCGGCCGCGAACCAGCGGAATGAGCGCCAGCCCTTGGCTGAAGAGCTCGCGCGTTCTCGGCACCTCGAAGGCCATCAGGCGGCGGAAGTTGTCCGTGAAGCGCTTCTCTTGCAGCTCGCCTTGCGAATAGCCGAACCGCTCCATATCTTCCAGCGGGATATAGATGCGCCCCTTCTGGAGGTCCTCCGCCACGTCCTGCCAAAAGTTAGTGAGCTGCAGGGCCGTGCAGGTCGCGTCGGCCAGACGCTGTCGCTGGCTGTCCCTGTAGCCGAACAGATACAGCACCATGCGCCCCACCGGATTGGCGGAGTAGCTACAATAGTCCAGCAGTTCAGCGAAAGTGCGGTAGCGGCTGACCCGCTGGTCTCGGCGGTTCGCCTCGATCAGGCGCAGGAATGGCTCCGGCGGAATATCGAAGCGGCGTATCGTCGCCTGCAGGGCCACGAACCGGACATCGGTCGGGCTCCCCTCGAAACAGCGCCGGAGGTCGGCCTCCCAGCCGTCCAGCAGTGTCAGGCGGTCGCCCTCAGCCTCGTCGCCCAGATCGTCCACGCCTCGACAGTAGGCGTAGATGGAGTACATGTGCGGCCGCAGGGTACGCGGCAGCAGCCACGACGCGATCGTGAAGTTCTCGTAATGCCCCAGCGCCACCCGCCGGCAGTGGGCAAACGCCTCTTGCACGGTCGGCGGGCTGGTCAGCCCTTCCGCTAGCACCGAGCTCCTTGTCTAGAGGCGCCGCCAACAATATGGCGCCTCCTGTGAGACCAGGCGTGCGATCAGGGCCGCGAGGCGAGGGATGAGACCTGCTGAGAGCCGGAAAGATGATGAGAAAAATAAATGATCAGGGCTGCGATGTCTCGGCCGGTCCGGTTCCAGCACCTATGCGGCCCAATTGCCACTTCTGTCCGCTAGACTATGGACCACCTCCTCGCTGTTGCTTTGGTTCATATTCTAGAAGCCGCCTGAACTCTGTCAATAGAATCACGTTGCTAGAAATCCCCGTAGGGAGATGCTCGAGGCCAATCGGTCAGCGGCGCCAGAGGAGGCTCGCACCGTAGCTGGAGGGGCTCGCCAGCGCCCTACCCCGCTATAATAGTCGTCGATAAGGGATCGACCGCGGCCCGCTGGTCCAGGCCGGCGGTTCGAGCCTCAGGCCGAGCGCTATGCGTCTAGACCCCGACGAGGTTCGCCGCTCCTTCCCCTGGGTGAAGGAGGTGTGGCTGTTCGGTGGCGCGGCGCCGGTTGAGGGGCATGACGGCGATCTTGGCGTCCTCGTCATCTCGGCTGTCCCGCCGCGAGAGGTGCTGCCCGGCCAGCGCAGTCATCTCTTGAGCCAGCTCCAGTCCGGCGGCGCGCGCAGGATCGATCTACGCCTCACCACCAGCCAGCAGCTCGCCAAGTGGCTGGGCCGTAAAGGCCGTTTCGCCAGCACTTTTCGCGAGCAGGCGGTCAAGTTGTTCGAGCGTCCGGTCGATGCTCCAGACGAGTCGCGCTCGGCGGAGCCGTGACCAAAGAACCAGTTTCCACCTTGCCCCAGGAACCTGCCCTGACCCCTTCCAAGCGACGCCTGAACGCGATCCCCACCTACCTCCGCCACCGGGCCGAGGTCTACGCCCGTCAGCCCCTGGTGAGGCGGCCGCGGCTGCGGCTTCGCTTCGCCGTTTTCGCAGGCGTTAGGCCCGGCGACCGCGTCCTGGACGTGGCCACCGGCCCCGGCTACAACGCCTTCGCTTTCGCCCGCCGGGCCGCAGTCGTGGTCGGGGTGGAAGCTGCGCCGGAGCTGCTGGAGATCGCGCGCCGTGAGGCGGCGCGCCGGCGACTGGCCAACGTTACTTTTTCAGAGGGCGATCCCGCCGCCCTCCAGTTCCCTGGTGAGAGCTTCGACTTGATCACCTCGGCCGGCGCAGTGCATCACTTCGCATCTCCGGCCCAGGTGTTCTCGGAGATGGCGCGCGTTGCTGTGCCCGGTGGCAGAGTCGCCATCGAGGACGTCGTCGCCTCCGAGCAGGATGTCCGCGCCCGCTATCACAACCGTCTGGAACGGCTGCGCGATCGCTCCCATCGTCGCTTCCTCCCCTTGGGCGAACTCCTCGCCCTTCTGGGCCGGCAGGGACTCCAGGTGCGTACTGTGCAAGTGCAGGACTCCCTCCGCGAGTTCAACGAATGGGTCGCCGTGACCCGTCCTCCCGTCCGGCGGGCGGAGCACATCCGTCGCCTGCTTCAGGGCTCCATGGAACAGGACCTTAGCGGCCTCAACGTGCAACCGGCGGACGACACCTTCCTTTTCGTTCAGAGGGTCGCCTGGGTGCTGGCCGTCAAGCCGGAGTAGGACCGTGTGGAACCTTGTTGACGCTGCGTACGTCATACACAAAGACGAACCTTGAGGAGGTGTTGTTTGCGTCTGCGGTTGCTTCTCCCCTTACTGGCGATGGTGGGGCTGGTCCTCCTGGCCGCCTGCGGTGGCGGCGGTTCTGAGGTGGCGACAACCGCCAGGCCCGGCCACAGCTCCCAGGCGTCCCCCAACCCACGCTCCGGAGCCGTGCCGGGCGATACCTTCCTCACCTTTGACGGTCAGCGCTATATCCTGCGCGAGGTGCTGGCCGATCCATCCATCTCCGCCGGCGAGTTTGTTGAGATTGGGACGGCCAGCCAGGCGGATATCGATCACGTGGGCGACCTGAAGGTCTACCGCCGGCAGGGAGACGCCAAAGGCCTGTACACTTACTCGCCGCCGGCCAGCGTCGGGGGCCAGGAGAACGCCGTGCCTGCGCTATGGCTGAAATGGGAACTCGCGCCGTAGGGCGCTCTGCGACCCTGAAGCTCGCGGTCACACCCCTTCACCAGAGGTGTATCATTGAGGTGGCAGGCCAGCCTGCCCGCAGGCAGGCAGTCTATTGAGTGTGGAGGTGGGCTGTGGCAACGACCTTCTTGAACTACATCGACGGCAAGTGGGTCCCTCCCAAGAGCGAGAAGTCCTTCCAGCGCGAGAACCCGGCCACCGGCGACATCATCGGCAGCTTCCCTGATTCCGGCCGCCAGGATGTCGCCGACGCCGTGGCGGCCGCTGGCGCGGCCTGGGACGCCTGGCGCGCTACTCCGGCACCCCGCAGGGCCGAAATTCTGTTCCGGGCGGGCGAGATAATGCTGGCCCGCAAGGAGGAGCTGGCCCGCGATGTCACCATCGAGATGGGCAAGGTCCTCAAGGAAGGCCGCGGTGACGTCCAGGAGGCCATCGATATGATCTACTACGCCGCCGGCGAAGGCCGCCGCATGTTCGGTCACACAACCCCCGCCGAACTGCCCAACAAGTTCGCCATGGCTGTCAGGCAACCCCACGGGATTGTCGCCGCCATCACCCCCTGGAATTTTCCCCTGGCCATCCCCTGCTGGAAGCTCATGCCGGCCCTCGTCACCGGCAACACCGTAGTGTTTAAGCCTTCGCCCTATTCCCCCCTCAGTGCCAATAACCTCCTGCGTATCCTGGAGGAGGCCGGGTTGCCACCCGGCGTCGCCAACCTCGCATTCGGCGAGGACCAGACCGGCGCTGCTCTGGTGGATGACCCCCGCGTGGCCATGGTCTCCTTTACCGGCTCTCTGGAGGTGGGCCGCGAGATCGCCGCCTACTGCGGCCGCAACGGGAAGCGCGTCCACCTGGAGATGGGCGGCAAGAACGCCATCATCGTACTGGACGACGCGGACATCGACCTGGCCATCGAAGGAGCAGTCTGGAGCGCCTTCGGGACCAGCGGCCAGCGCTGCACCGCCGCCAGCCGTATGATCGTACAGGAGCGGCTGGTGGGCGCCTTCACCGACCGCCTGGTGGCCAGGGCCGTTGCCCTCCGTCTTGGAAACGGCCTCGATGCGACCACCGAAATGGGCCCCGTGGTCAACCGTCCGCAATTGGAGAAGGTGCAGCGCTATATGGAGATCGGGCGCGACGAAGGGGCCACTGTTGCCTGCGGCGGCGCCCGGGCCACCAGCGACGGCCTGGACAAGGGCTACTTCTTCCAGCCCACTGTGTTCGCGGACGTCCGGCCCCGAATGCGCATCGCGCAAGAGGAGATATTCGGGCCGGTGACGGACATCATCGCCTGCTCCGACCTGGAAGAGGCCGTCTCCATTAACAACGACGTGCCGTACGGGCTGGTCACTTCGATCTATACGTCCGATTTGAGCAGGGCCTTCCAAGCGATGGAGCGCATAACCACCGGCATCGTCTATCTGAACGCCGGCACTATCGGTGCGGAGGTGCACCTTCCCTTCGGTGGTACCCGCGGCACGGGCAACGGCCAGCGCGAGGCGGGACAGGCGGCTCTGGACTCCTACACGGAGTGGAAGACCGTGTACATCGACTACTCGGGCCGGCTCCAGAAGGCTCAGATCGATCGCTGAGGTAGCTGCAGGGCTTTTCCGCCAAAGGCGGCTGCGCCTCCGGCGCAAGGCCTGCAGCTACATGAGAGGCAGATACGGAATGAAACGGGTGTAGGATGTCTACCAGGAGCAGTGGTCCCCGCCGCCGGCCGGCGCCTCCTCATGTGCAGGAGAAGGCTCGCCGGGTTCAGGCCCAGGAAAGGCGCGGCGCACCGGCGCCCGTGACGGGTCCCGGGCGCGGGCGAAAGGGCAAGGCTCGCTAGCTGTGCAAGAGGAGCCCACCCCGCCTACCAAGCCAATACCCGTGGGCATCGTGGTCGCCCGCATCCTGGTCATCACGGGGCTTGGTTTCAGCGCAGCCTTGGGGACATTCTTCCTCATCGCCGAGGTATGGCAGGTCGGGCTGCCGGCCCTGGCTGCCAGCCTGGTCTTTCTGCTCCTGATGTTCGCTATCGAACGCGGCGCCGAATGACGGCGGTTGCCCTGTTGGCGGCCTGGTGCTATGCTGAGGCCGTAACGTCGGAGGGAATGTTATGCCGTTTTTAGCGCTTTTCGGCGGGTTAGGTCCGCCGGAACTGTTAATCATCCTTGCCATCGTCGTTGTTCTGTTTGGCGCCACGCGCATCGGCGATATCGGTAAGGGCATCGGCCGCGGCATCCGGGAGTTCCGGCATGAGGTGAAAGAGGGCCAGGAAGAAGCAGCAGAGAAGAAAGAAGTCCCTAAGGTAGAGAGCCGCAGCCAGGGCACCGGTTACGCCTCTAAGCCGGACAGCGGGGACGACAGCAAGAGATACACGCAGCACTAAAATTCAGGAGGCCGGCCCACGACGGGCCGGCCTCGACTTTTCCTCCGTCCCTTCGCCTACGCCGGCAGGACTTCGACTTCCTCGATGACCAGCACTGATGCCGGGTCCGGCGTCGCCACGCAGCCGTTAGTCTGGACCACTGAGCAGGGCGTGAGATTCGGAATTCCCGCCAGGATTTCTTGGCCCTTGACCACCTTACCAAACACGGTCTCCTTGCCGTCCAGTCGCGTGTCCGGCTGGAGCAGGATGCGGAACTGGCTGCCGTGCACGGACTGCCCCTCGGTCGTGGCCGGCGCCACCACGGCCCACTGGTCGTGCTTTTCTTGGGTCTGCTCGAGCGGCAGAGTGTACCCCGGGCCTCCAGCGCCGCTGCAGATGTTCTCGGCATCGACGCTGCAGGTCGGGTCTCCGGCCTGAGCGACGAAGTTCTGATCCACGTAGAAGAAGATCGTGCCCTTGTAGAAGCTTTTGCCTGCCAGGAAGGCGAAGCTGTTTACCGCCTGCGGCGCGTCCGTCGCCAGCGCGATCTCGATGTCACCTTTGTTCGTCTTGATTATCGCCTTGTGCGGTTGTGTCCAGTCGCCCGTGAGGGCCGGGCCATCGGGAAATAACGGGCCCGCTGGCGTTGGGCTGGCCACCGTGCTGTCCTCCGCCACCGGCGCGGCGGTCCTTCCCCTGCTGCCGCCAAAACTAGTTCCCAGGCCCACGGCCGCTAGGCTGGCGATCATGAGGACGATGAAAAAGAGATAAAACGCCTTTACGTTGAAGATCAGGTTTATGGGAAACGGCGGCTTGCTCTTGCGAGGGCCGGGGAAATCGGCTGGCCCTTTCCGCCGCTTTCTAAGTCGCTGTCGTGGCAGGTTGGATCACCTCTATCTGTAGGGTCGCTGCCCCCAGTATAGCAGAAGAACGTCCTGCGACCGAGATTGCTTGTAACACCGGAAGGCCGGCGCGCATCCATATTGGTAAATCAGGGAAGAAGGGATGGGTTTGCCGATGGCAGTTGCAATGCGACAGAGTTCGGCCACCAGTGCAGCATGGGCTGACCTCAGCGGACGCTGGTTCTTCGCCTGGAGGATGGCCGCCGCCTGCGAAGGCGCTTTGCGAGAGGTCCACCTGGCCATGGATCACCAGAAGATCCCCCAGCGGACGCAAGCCCTCGAGAAGGTCAGCCTGCTCCTTCGTCGTGAGCTCGTGCGGTGGGTACGCCGTGGCGAAGCCCTCGACATGATCGTCGAACATCTCCCCCGCCAGCCCGAATAGCCTTAATCTCTACGTCTCCCGCGGGCATCCCTGTCTGCCGAGCCGCAGCGCTACTCGAGTAGCGCGCTGGCCGTCCCCACCACGGTCTTGGTGCCGTCCTCCTTCTCGCACCATACCTGAAGATGCGCCCGCCGCTGCGAACCTTCTGCAGTCATCTCGCGCACAACTCCCCGGCAGATAGTCCGTTCTTTCTGCCAGAGAACGTTCACCAGGTTCACGCTCATACGTCCCCCTACGTACCACCCCGCTCCAAACCGGTTTGTCATTATCTCGGAGAGAAAACAGAGGGACATCATCCCTTGCACCACTATGTCGGGAAATCCCAACTTGCGCGCCGCCTCCAGGTCGTTGTGGTAGTTCTTAGCCGGGCCGGAAAACCTCTGGCACATTTCCAGGGTCACATCCTTCACCAATGCCGGAAGCTGCTCCAGCGCGTCACCCTCCCCCACATCGAATCGCCGCTCGGGCCGCTTCTCCCGCGCCTTGTCCACCACGACCCCCGTGCCGGTGGCGACAAGAAAGCTCTGATGCGTGCGTCCTCGGTTCAGCAGGCGGCCGTCCCTGCCGAAGCAGCTAACCTCGTTGACCACGTACTCCCGGTCCCGTTTCAGGTACCGGTCGACGATGGTGGAGCGCGTCGACACGCGCTCTCCCACCAGCATCGGCTGGAACAGCTCCCATTCCTGCTTCGCGTGCAGGTTGCCGTACACGTTGGGCAGGTACCAGCCGTTGTAGCGGTATACCTCCGAGTGCAGGACGAGGGCCGGCGCCACCGGCCCACCGAATGACGAGTCCCCTACGTAGCAGGGGGCATGGTCGTCCACGGCTTCCGAGTAGTGCCTCACCAGTTCGGGCGTTATGTCGATCTCGTGCTGCCCATAGTACCGCCCGACGTAAACCTCGTGCTCCCGCGTCTGCATGGCCGTTTCCCTCCACAATCACCGGCGCTTCCTGGCTTCCTGGCTTCCTGGCTTCCTGCCAGGATGATACTCCGGCGCTGCCCCTGTCAAGGCTTCATCTCTCCTTTGCCACCGTCCACTCTTGCGGTAATGGCTGTCAATAGTTCGCCCGCCTATCGCCGTCTGTAACGCCTACCAATCGCCCGGCATCTTCACATTGTCGATCTGGTGGCCTGCCGGTGGCATCCCGCTTCGACTCATGCACTCTGACCGAAAGGACACGTCGATGAAGCGCATAACCTTCTCCATAATGCCACTTGTCCTGGCTGCGGCCGCTCTGGCGGCCTGCGGCGGCGGCGACCACCGAGACGCTGCGACTCCGCTCGACGGCGCGCAGACACGCGTGGCCACGTCAACGCCGGGCCTGGCACAGGGGTCGTCCGCGACAGTCAGGCAGGCGCCGGCGACGTCCCCAGCTCAACCGCTACCGTCGCAGCCGGCCGTGCCGCCCGCGCAACAGCCCCAACCAGTTGAGCAGACTCCATCAGCCCAGCCGGCCGGCCAGCCCTCATCGACGCTTAACCCCGATTTCGCGGGCGTCTGGCGCGTCTACTCCGCGCGCATCTTCTACGATGAGGGCGGCGGCGGCACTGTCGACACCACCATCACCCGCGAGCTGGAGCTCGGCGGCGACGGCGCCTGGTACTTCGGCTCCTCCTCGGGCACGTACGAGGTCAGCGATGTCTCGGCCGACGACTGGACTCGCTGGGCCGTCGATCCGTACGGCCCCACGCGCAAGATCACCCTCTTCGACTGGGGTGGCGGCGTGGCCGACGGGCCCATCGAGGAGTCGGGCGGCGTCGTCGATTTCCTCTGGGCCATCTACCACGAAGGCCCGCCCACCATCGGAGCGCCGGGCACCGTCTGGATGAAGTTCGGCCACGCCTGACGCCCCAGTCGCCCAGGCCGCACGTTTAGTTTTCCGGCCCGATGGTGTAGCATATGCCAGTTGATGGATGCTGGCGTCCGCTGTGCCGCTAACTGGTGACGCCCGCGAATTGCTGACGCGCGACCTGTCTTAAGGAGGCGACTCCGATAGCTGTCTCGCACATCCTCGAGATCCGCAGCGGCGACCAGGTCCGCGAGTACGCCCTCAGCAGCGAATCCACAGCCATCGGTCGTGCCGAGGACAATGAGCTGGTCCTCAGTGACCCGTTGGTGTCCCGCCATCACGCGCGCCTCGAATCGGTCGGCGCAGCGTACCGCATCAGCGATCTGGGAAGCGCCAACGGCACCAGTGTCGACGGAGCCGAGATCGACCCTAAGGTGCCACGCCCCATCAAGGACGGCGACACCATCACTATCGGGGGCTTCAGCTTGACTCTGCGGCTCGCTGCCGGCCCCGGCCAGGCGCCGCGCGTATCTTCGGCCCCCAAAGCTACCCGGGTCACCGAGCCCGTAGCCCTGACCCTGGTGGCACCGCCCAGGCCGCGCCTCATCGTGACTACCCCCCAGTGGACCAAGGAATTCCCAGTGGAGAAGGAACTCCTCACTCTTGGCCGCGATCCTACCAACGACGTCGTTATCGACGACGCCGTGGTCTCCCGCCGCCACGCCGAGCTGCGGCGTTCCGGCCCCGGGTATGAGATCGCCGACCTGGAAAGCGCCAACGGTATCACCTTCCAGGGCCAGCGCGTCCCCACCAGGCTGCTCGTCGATGGTGATGTCCTTCAGATAGGCCAGACCGTCACCCTTGCCTACAGGACCTCGCTGGAAGCCTTGGAGGAGACCGTTGTCGCCGAGAAGCTCGACCTGCGCGGGCACGCCGTCATCACCATCGGCCGCAGCCCCGGCAACGACGTCACTCTTGACTACCCGGCGGTATCCCGCAACCACGCCCGCATCTTCCGCGCCGATGGCGGCTACGTGGTCGAGGATGTCGGGTCCAGCAACGGAACGTTCGTCAACGGCGAGCGCGTCCTGCCCCGGCAGCCGCGCCCTTTGCAGCCCGGCGACACCATCCGCGTCGGGCCGATCAAATTCACCTTTGCGCCCGAGGCGCTCCAGCAGGTCGATGAGTCCCGCGACCTACGACTGGACGCTGTGCACCTGAATCAGTTCGTCGGCAAGGGCCTGAACCTCCTTCAGGACATATCGCTCGCTATTCACGCGCGTGAGTTCGTCGCCGTCGTCGGCGTCAGCGGCGCCGGCAAGTCCACCCTCCTCGATGCCCTCAACGGCTTCCGCCCCGCCGGGGGCGGCACCGTTCTGGTCAACGGCACCGACCTCTACCGCAACTTCGACGCCTACCGCACCGACCTTGGCTATGTGCCCCAGGACGACATCATCCACAAGGAGCTCACGGTTCAGAAAGCCCTCAATTATTCGGCGCGCCTCCGCCTTCCCCCGGACACCAGCCCTGCCGAGCGCCGGCAACGAGTGGAAGCAGTAATGGAGACCCTGGGCCTCACCGAGCGTCGCAACGTGTCCATCCTCAGGCTCAGCGGCGGTCAGCGCAAGCGCGTGTCCATCGGGGCTGAACTCCTGACCAAACCGGGCCTCTTCTTCCTCGATGAGGCCACCTCCGGCCTGGACCCCGGCACCGAGAGCCAGATGATGCGCCTCCTGCGCAAACTGGCCGACCAAGGGCACACCGTCCTCCTGGTCACCCACGCCACCAAGAACGTCATGCTCTGCGACCAGGTCGTGTTTCTGGCCAAGGGTGGGCATCTGGCCTACTACGGGCCGCCCGAGGAGGCCCTCGCCTACTTCGGCGTCGAGGACTTCGACGGCATCTACGAGAAGCTGGAAGGCGAGCTGACCCCTGAGACCTGGGCCCAGAATTACCGCCAGTCCGATCTGTACCAGAAGTTCGTGGTCGCCCGGCTGGAGAAGAGCTGCGGGCCGCAGGTCTTCGCCGCGCCCCTAAAGAAGGAAGCGCCACTGCCCCAGGCCGCGCCGATCCAGGTGGGCCAGGCCCCTCGGCGCAGCCGTGCGCCCGCACCCAGCGTCTCATCCCTGCGCCAGTTCTGGATCCTTTCCTCCCGCTATCTAGACATCATCCGTCGCGACCGGACGAACCTGGCGCTGCTGTTCCTCATCGCGCCGGCTCTGGCCGCCATCGATCTCATCGCCTGGCCGCGCAACCTTTTCGACGTGCGTGTGGGCGACTCCATTCGTGCCATGACCATGCTCTTCATGGCCTCCCTCATCCCGTTCCTCGTCGGTGCCCTCACCTCCGTCCGCGAAATCGTCAAAGAAAGCGCCATCTACAGACGGGAACGTACTGTGACCCTAAAGATCGTGCCGTACCTGTTATCCAAGGTCTGGGTTGGCTACCTGTTCGCCTTCTATCATGCCGGCGCCTTCTTTGCCCTCAAACTCCTGGCTATCGACTTCTCGCAACTGGACACCCTGAACCTCGTCCAGCTCTACATCACGCTGGCGCTATCGGTCATGTCCGGCGTTATGTGGGGGCTCTTGATCTCCACGCTCGTCCCCCGCGAAGAGCAGGCCATGATCCTGGTCATCGTCGTTGTCGTCGTGCAGATGGTCTTCTCCGGCGGCCTGCTGCCCCTCAACACCCTGGGCCCCGCCGGCGTGGTCCTGGGCGACATCACCAGCACCAAGTGGGTCTTCCAGGCGTTGACCGCCGCCGCCAAGGCCAAGACCGGCGTCTGCGAGGGGATGGACCTCTCCGGATGCAATCTGCCTGGCCTCCAGAAGTACACCACCGACCCCGAACGGCACGTTGCCCTGGACCCTATCAACGACCGTTTTGGCGATGTCTTCGGCGCCGACGTCTACGTGACCTGGGCGGCCATCGGCGCCATTTTGGTTGCTCTCTTCCTCGTCTTCCTCGTGCTACAGAAGAGGAAGGACGTCATCTAACAAGCCTGCCGCCTTAAAACGGGCCTGATTGAGTCTTATTGAACGGTGATGTCGCCGTCGAAGACGTCGGCGGTCGCGCTCACGTCGTTGCCAACAACGTCGTCCAGCGTGAATAAGCTGATAATCAACGGCGAGACGCCTGTCGAGAAGCCTGCCTGGAAGGTTACGCTCCCTATGAACAGCGTGCCCGAGAGTCCCATGAAGCCGGTGAAGTTGGCGGTGTCAGCGGTGAAGAAGGCATCGCAGAATCCGTTGATATCGAATGATGTACAGGATACGGCGGAGATCACTGACGGGTCGTAGCCGATGTCGATGTCGTAG
>Ga0105164_10001216_pt1 | contig 16719 bp, 17 predicted proteins | sample VDWuncwatermetaG_FD_89674 | JGI IMG/M metagenome (GOLD analysis project Ga0105164, IMG submission 89674) | Wastewater microbial communities from Netherlands to study Microbial Dark Matter (Phase II) - VDW unchlorinated drinking water | ecosystem: Environmental > Aquatic > Freshwater > Drinking...
TAGAAAATTCATCTTCAAAAGAATAACTCACAAAACTCTGAGCTGCCAGATGATAACATTCATCGGGTTTTACCCTTTCAACTACATTAAATATGCTGGCATAACTCTCTAAAGAAGCCGAATGCAGAATCAATTTATTAAGGATATGTCTTATGCGCCATAACCTGTGTTCCGGGTCTTCGAAGGCTACACGCCTGACTATCCCATGCACCTGGTAGCCTTTTCCTAATAAAAGCTCGGCTAAGTAAGAACCGTCCTGACCGGTTATACCGGAAATTAGCACCCTCTTCACTTTTTCATCCTCCCGTATTTAAAAAACAAGAACAATAAAGTAAATAAACTAAGAAAAGTTACTCCGTTTGCTAAGATAATTATTTTATCTTTAAGATATATGCCGTATGCAGTCCATAATATTACGCCGGTAGTTAATTGTAACAGGGTTATCAAGCTTACGTCTTTTGCAGATTTAGTCCTTACTGCCTTGATAATCTGCGGAATGAAAGAAAACATGGTTAAAGCTGCCGCTGTTGAACCAATAATGGACCAGAACATTGTTTTATTCGGTTAGCGCCTGCCTGCCGGCAAGGCAGGGTTATCGGGTTTCGGTACCTCCAGCCTACAGAGAAAACAAGTTGGGTTTAACCCGCAAATAATTCGATATTGAGCAGTTTAAAAACCTCGTTGATGGGATTTAAGATAGTCACCAGCTCCGAGCCGGCAAAGAGAAGACCCACTACCCGCTTGCGCATATCCATAACTAAGGAGCCGGAGTCGCCGCCTTCTGACATATTGGTGGTAAGTATCTGATTGCGGAATAAGGCTATTTTGTTAGCGTAGTTAATTTTAAGGGTTGCGTTTACGTCCTTGATTTTACCTGTAGTATAGCCGGTGGTGCGGCCAGATTTCTGAACTGGCATCCCCAATCTTGCCTTAGTAATCCCCTTGGGCAAGCCTATCATCATAATCTCGGGTTTTACTAAATTTGCTTTCTTTGGCCGGGCCAAGGCGGAATCTATCAGATTTGTCTCTTTTCCAAACTTAATCTCAATCCAATTTTCTAAGAACCCAATTATATCTTTTGGCCTCCTGCCTCTATCATAGGAGCCGGGTTGAAGAATCGGGTCACCCCTTTGGGCAGTATTGGAATTTGCCAGGACATGATTATTGCTTAAGATAAGAATTTTCCCGGTCTTTTTATCTCTGACCAAACAGCTAAATGTCCCTGCGGTAATCTTGTAATGCCCAATAGATACTCCGCCTAAAGCAGGACGGTAACGCCAGGTATTACCAAAGGCGGTAAGCCGGTAAGGCAATGGTTTGGCTTTCCATATAGCCAAAGCCATAAGCCTGCCTACTTCTTCCACATCTGTTTCTATAAGCGATAATTCTTGCGGAATCAAATCTTTCTTAGAAAGACTGGCTTTGGGTATTTTCTTTTCTACGTAGACCTTAGCGCATAATCTGCCCTGTGGTAGCCCATGCTTAATCTTTTCCCCTACACCCAGGCCTACCACATTTGCTTTTTTAAAGAGTTCGTCTTCCTTCTGCCATAAAGTCTGAATAATAAGATGCCCTGAAACTTTTTCCATAGGACTATTTACTTATTTGTGTTTTTAATGCGCCCACTTCTTCCACGTTAGTTTCTCTACCGTTCAGTTTTTTGGGAATTATCTCGCTTTTCTTGAGCCTGCTTTTAGGCACCTTTTTCTGGACATAAATTTTTATACACGCTCTTCTGACAGAGGCACCCTTTATAAACTTCCTACCCACTCCCACACCTACTACATTAGGAAACAAAAGCAATTTCTGCTCATGCTTTTCCTTAATTCTTTGAATATTCATTTAAGAGATAATCTTTTTATCTTTTAGTCTTTCACCATTTTAGAGGGATTGAGAAGGTAAAAATAGCTTCAATAATCTCATTAATCTGAATCTTCAATATTACCCCATTCATTACCCTATTCAAAAGGTTATTACCCTATTCGCTTCCACCTGGCTTGCTGACCCTTACCCAAACAGGCGATTCTCTTTTCTTTTTTCAACTTCCTGAAGATAAGCCGAATCAAATCTCTGCTTATACCCGGGCATAATCTCTCAATATCGGATATAGAAAATTCGCCTTGCTGATTGCTTATCGCCTGTATCGCAATCTCTGTCTTTGCGCCTTTGGGTAATCCTATACTACCCGCTCTTTGTTCAAATTCTTTATAAGCAGAGTTTATAGTTCCCAGAAAATAATGTAGCCAAGGCGAAATATCGTGCTTTGCCTCATGCCAGTCCTGAGAACTTTTCTGCAATGCCTCATAGTAAGTTTCTTTTGACTGCTCAATTATCCTTTCAAGGCTTACATATTTACCTACTTCGTAACCGTGATGATATAAGGCAAGCAGTGTCAATAGGCGGGAAACCCTACCGTTACCATCCCTAAAAGGATGGATGCAAAGAAAATCTAAGATAAGGCAACTAACCGCATAAAGAGGAGGATATTTTAACTGATTAATACTGTGTCTATAAGCAAGCCATAATTGCTCTATCGTTTTAGGGACAAGCACTGCCTCAAGGGGTTTAAAGATTACCTCCGCAGTTCCATCCGGATTTTTTCTGATAATCTCATTATTTTTCGTTTTCCATTGCCCAGCGTCTCCTGTTTCTGCGTGGCTTAAGCGATGTAACTCCTTTATTGTTTGGCTTGTTATATCAAGACTTTTATGTTTCTTGTGAATTAAATCAAGGGCTTTCCGGTATCCTGCTACCTCTTCCTCAGACCTATCACTAGGCCGGCTATGACCGATAATAAGAGGCTTTAATCTGTTTTTATCTACTGTAACGCCCTCTATGCGGTTGGACGACTCTGCACTCTCAATTAAAGCTATCTCAACAAGTGTCTTAAGTATCTGCGGCGATTGTCTGGTATATAACTCTTGCTTTCCTTTATATTCGGAAATGGAATTCATCAACCAGACAGCGCCTAAAGGCAACTGTGAGTCTTTGCCTTGCTTTTTAAATGACATCATCGGTTTTTCTCCATATCCTTAACAACCAGTTTCTTTGGTTAAGATACCAATTTCTCCTTATCCATCTACGAATTTACAAATCTCTACGAATGCAATGGGTATCGGGGACGTCCGTCTCTAATCCCCTGATTGCCCAATCGCCTAATTTACTAATCTCCTAATCCGCATTTTTGTGTGTTCTGAGGTCTCACTTCCGAATTCTCCACCTCCGAATTCTCTCACCTCCAAAATTCAATCCTGCTCTGAAAAACCGATTCTAATTTCTTATCCACATAAAATCTAACTCGGGTATTTTTAATTTTCTTAACCCATTCTTTCGCTCTTTTAAAGCTGAATGATTTGGGGAAATGCAGCTCGGGGAAATATCCAAATTGCTTTTTCTTATGGGCGGATAAGTACAAACAGTCAACCAATGCCTTTTCAGGTTCGGCTATAAGAAAACTCCCTGACCCTTTATACCAGCCGAAGCCGTCGAAAAAATCCGGTGCCAATTGATGAACAGAAAATGTTCCCAATTCAGTTCGGATTATCTTTGTGTGCGCCGTTGAAGCAAGGGTTATTATCTGCGGGATCTGTTCTATTATTCCATGCAGGTGCAATGCAGTTATAAAAGATACATAGGCACGATTTATTTTAAATAAGAAAGGGATGACAAGATAGGGAGCTAAATCCCTATTGCCAACCTCCGCCCAGATACCTTTATATACCTTTAAAAGCACACCCTGTTTCTGAAGGGTATTGAGCACTTGAACAGTAGCAGATAACGAACTGCCTGAAATAGCTGCTAACTCAGCCGTCGTAAATACGGGACGGTTTAACTGCTTTATAGATACTAAAATGGATTTTTTAGCCATGTCGTTTTAACAAATCTTTCAGAAATTCTGCTGTTTTCAGTTTAACTTCATCCCAGGAGGAAATACTATTATAGGCTAGCCGGTCCTCCGGTAATAAATATGAGATTACCGTATCGCGAAATTGTTCAAAACCAACATCAAATATATTTTCATACGCCTTAAGCAGCTTGTTCTTATTTAACTTCACCTGAGCTTCTTGCTCTTTTGAACCTCCATATTGAGAACTCAAAATATATAAATCAAATATATCTCTTGCCTGAATTACCGCCCTGGAAGCCAGCGCTTCAATTTTCTGAACTATTGTAGAGTAAATACCGTAATGGGGAATCAATAACGGCGGTAATTTATATACGCGCATTATCGTATCCGAAACCGGCTTCACCACTACCCCGCCTTTTAATCCTCGGCGTGAAAATTCCAGCTTAGTAAAGAGGTCTTCGCCTGCGAAAGTCACTAAATGAAGCTTAAATCTCTGTGTTGTCAAGGCCTGCTTTGACTTTGCAATATCAGGTATTCTAATACTCTCGATGCCCGAAGGCCTAAGATTGTTTTGAAAAGTCGGATTTTGCAATATCTTGATAACTTTATCCCGCAACATATCTATTCTTATACCGGAAATATCAAAATCTATATCCTCGGAATACCTGAAACTATTGAAGAAAAACCGCAGATTCGCCCCTCCTTTCAGTGCATAGTAAACAGGCTTAACTTCTTTGCTGAACCATCTTAGAAACTCCAGGTGAAATACCTCTCTTAGCTGTAATTGCGTATACATGGTATGTATTATAATTTAGTTACACCTAAATTGCAACGCATTTATAGTTCTCGTAAGCAGTGTTACTAAGTCTTGTAACTTTATGGAACTTAAGAATAACAGCCCTGCATACCTCATTCATCGCATCACTTTCTCTCGAACCACTGACCGAACTCGATGATTATGGAGTTGAAACCGAAACCGAAGCCAAAGGCAAGACAGAAAAACTTAAAATTGGATTCAAAACTGATAACTTTAGCCGGTAATAAATCTAATCTGGGGAAAAGTATAATGGCAAAGATGGTGCTCAATATTAACGCGGCAATCGTCCTTCTAAGATATTTGGGATCAAATTTTAAGGCCTTACCCTGATAAAGCTTGCGCAGATAGGGAATCATCAAGCGCGCAAACACACCCAGCCAGATACCGAATAATCTTATGGCAAATTCCATGCCGAAACCCTCCTCTTAGTGTTTCGCTGCAAAATCTTTTAAATGCCCAATGACCTTAAAGCCGGCTCGCTTAAAATACAGAAAGTCATCAATATCCTCAATAGTTTTGAGGCGATTGTAAATAAATTCCGGATTAAAAGCGACATTGTAGATACCCTGCACAAAACGCATCAATACCTCATCAGGCAGGGGTGTCTTCATTACCGGCTCTTTCATATCGTAACGCGACCAATCCAGAGTCCTAAGCCAGCCGTTTTGTTTACATTCGTCAAATAAGGGCGTGCCCGGATAAGGTATAACTAACGTTGCCTGAACCGTGTAGGCAAAACCTTTCTTTAATAACCACCTCCCTAATTCTAAAGTTTTACCGCCATCCTCGTAAGTCTCCCAGGGATAGCCAAACATTATCGTAATATGGGGGTAAAGCCCTGCCTTACGGGCAAGCTTGCAGTCCTCAATAATTCTTTCTACTTTAAGGTTTTTATTTATTCTATCAAGGGTTGCCTGATTTGCCGACTCCAGGCCAAATAATAGAAGGCGGAAATTTGCCTCTTTCATTAAGCGAAAATCCTCATAACTCAATGCCCCAAAACGCATGTTACAATCGAAATAAATCTTTTTATTATAGCCGCGTTCAATCATCCCTTTACAAAACTGCATCAGCCACTCCCCTGCCGGAAAAGTTCCCGTATCGTCCATAATCTCGCGCACCCCGTATTTTTCGATAAGTAGGCCCATTTCATCCAGAACTTTTTCCGCGTTTCTTGCCCTAAATTTTGGGTAAATTGTAGTCCAGGAACAGAATTTGCAACGCCCCCACCAGCAATCCCGACCCGACATAATATAGCTACCTGGGGTGCGTTTATAGTTTCCATTCTTATAAGCATAGAGTTGCCATCGGGTTAGTTCGCGGTCAATAAATGGCGGGGAATCTAAGTCGTGGTTAAGGTTGAACTCTCCTGTATTTTTGACTTGACCATTATCGCGGTAGTAGATACCAGGCTCTAATGCTGGACGCTGGAGGCTGGAGGCTGGAGGCTGGATTTTAGTCAGATATTGACAAAGATTAAAAAGCAAGAAATCGTAATCCCCCCCTGTCAAAATATAATCTACCTGAGAGTTCTGCATCGATTCTTCGGGTAAGGCAGTTACATGGTCGCCAAATAATACAGTCCACAGTCGATAGTCCATAGTCGATAGTGTTTTTAAATCATTGATTATCTTCCAGTGCTGTTTTACTACCGGGGTTTTGGTTTCGAAGGCAATTAAATCGGGCTTCTCTTTCCGGATAATTTCTATAAATCTATGGTAAGGGATATTCTCTGCAATGCAGTCAAGCCAGATTACCTCGTGTCCTGCCTGTTTCAAGAGTGTAGCGGCAGTCGCAGGAACAACGGGATAGATGTAGGTAGGTTTTTTAAAATATTGAAACTGCCGATTTTGAGCCAAAAGAGGCGTGACATTATCACAACCTAAAGGCGGATATGCAATTATGACCTTCACTGTTCTTCCCTCATTTTTCTGGCAAATAACCCTTTAAGGAAGTAAACTCCATAACTTAAATGAGTTATAATTATACCGGAAAAAATGAGGAAAGTCAATTTGGATTTGGAATGATTACAGTGATTTAAATATTGATGACGGTGATAAAACAGGCTATTCCAACCTACTACGGACAGATAGAAGAAAACGCAAAGAAAATAAGGAAATCTTAAAGGATGGAAGAACCAGAAAAGAACTCCTGGGATTAAAATGAATAAAACAAATAAAGAAGGGATAAAATAAGACAGCCTAAGCGATGTTTCGGGAAACCGCTTGGCAAAATATCCCCGGTGAAGCGCGTAGTTGGATATCTGCCTTAAATGGGCTCTAAACAAACTCCTGCGATGGTGGAAGACTATCAACTCCGGCACATAGAGTATTTTTTTACGCAACTTCTTAGTAATCTCGAGACAAAGAAAAGTATCCTCCCCGGGCCAGAAATTTGTCTTGAATCCGCCTAAAACAGTATCAAATGCATCCCGCCTAATAATAAAATTACAGGAAGGATAATCATCTACTTCCCTCAACTTCCCCGTCCGATACCTATAGGTAAAACCGTCGCTGACCAGGACAGATTCATAAATCATGCCGCTGGCTATTTGAGCCAAGCTATCCGTTGGCGGAGTAATCGCCGGTCCCCCGATTGCTGCTATATCGGGATTCTCAAAATAGTTAACCGCAACCCCAAGCCAATCCTCTTCCGGATAGGCATCGTCATCTAAAAAGGCAAACAGCTCTCCCCTGGCAAGACCTAAAACTTTATTTCTCTTCATCGGAGGGCTAATCGGACCCGTAGTAATAATTTTAACCTTGGGATTGTTATATGCAAATTTTTCATCAGGCAAAACGAAAATTTCAAAATCAGGATATTTGAGCTCTAAGCAATACTTGAGGCATTCTCTCAGATAGGGGTTGAATTTCTTACAGGCAATGACTATAGAAACTTTCATCAATAGCGCTTTAAGTTGTAAACCCTAAACACAAAACCCTAAATCCTAAACAAATCCAAAACCCAAAATCCAAATCTCCAAAACAGAACCTTTGTTTTGAGTTTTGGATTTAGAGTTTATTATAAGGTTTATCATAATATCTCAATATATAGGTGCGGTAAAATATGGCCAAAGTATCCACCCAGATTGTCCATACGGAATTTAACCTAACCGAACTGGGCCAATGCGTGGTTAAAAAAACCGGGGCCTCTACAATCTTATATCCTAAGCGGTAGGCATTAACCAGAACCTCGACATCGAAAGCAAACTGCTTAACTAAAATCCGAGGAAAGATATTCTTGAGCACCTCATATTTGAAAAGTTTCAATCCTGTTTGGGTATCCCTTACAGGCAGGTCAAAGAGGAATTTGGTAAAATAATAATACCCCAGGCTTAAAACTCTGCGAGGAATCGGATAATTTAGTTTTGAATTGGGATGGAATTTCGAACCGATAACCACATCGGCATCGTCAAGGCGCATGATATTAAAGAAAGTCGCTATCTGCTCAGGGTGAAGCGATAAATCTGCATCCAGAAAAACAACCCACTCCCCCGAGCAGAAACGAAATCCCTTTTTCAGAGCGCGTCCTTTTCCGAAATTTGTCTTATTCTCGGTAACAATTACCTGCGGATGGCGCGCAGCAAAATTCCTTAGTTTCGTTAACGTATCGTCACCTGAGCCATCATCTACAACTATAATTTCATACCGGCACCCGAATTCGTTAAACGTCTTTATGGTCTCCTCGAGGCTTGCTTCGATACGGCCTGCCTCATTGTATGCCGGAATAATTACTGATACCTTACCTTTGAGATTTCTCATAAATAATCACAGTGATATCAGAATTATCTGCATGCTGCAGGCAGAGGTTCTAGCACTCTTTCTCATGCAAAGATGGCCTTTTGAGAACCATAAATATATTGAAGAACAGCAGTCCGGAGAAACAAATAAAGATTACGACCAGAACCTCCAGAAGACTTTGATGGAAGAGATTAATTAAAAGTACCTCTAATATCACCGCTGCTAAAAAAGAATAAATATACTTCTGTATATTAAGCGAAAGATAATAATTCAAAAAAACAAAGAGCAGATTGAGCAATAACATATTTACCGAGAATAAACGCACCAGCGCAATACATTCGGGGTATGACTTTCGAGTCAGAATCCTTAGCATCCATTCGGGAAATATAATTGCGCAAGAAGCCACAATTCCGGAAAGAGTAAACATATAGACGAGACCTCTCTTCAAAATAAATCTCGTATCTTCGTTTTTAGCCTGCAGATTGGCTACTTTAGGAAACATTACCGTAATAATCGCGGCTGGGAAAAACAGCACGATTTTACCCACAACCTGAGCAATGGAATAAAGGCCTGCCTGGGTCGGGCTGAAAAAGTGCTTCACCAAAACAATATCGATATTATTAAGGCTAACGGTTACTAAAGTCATCAAAAACACAGGCAAGAAATAACGGTAAACTTCCTGAAAATCTGTTTTGTCTATAGTCTTAGAAGACACAATGTTCTCTCTGGCCAACATTACCTTCAAGAAATAAATGCAAACTAAAACATTAACGATAGTGGAAAACAAGAATGCGTTTAAAGCCCCAATTACACCCCATCCCAGCTTTACCAGCAAAACAACCAGGACAAGCTTTATCAACCCCGTAGCAATCGACGAAAAACTCAAATAAGAAAACTTCTGTAACCCCTGCAGGGCGGCTGCGGGAATTACAGCAAAATAAGTAAAAAGAACCGTCAAATTTAAAATAATAAAGACTTCGTTATTAGGAATCTTCAAGAAATTTGCTAAGGGATTGTGCCCAAGCATGGCAAGCAAGAAAACCACAATGCCTATCCCCAGCACTTTGCTGCTTAAAGAAACAATTAACTCTCTTATTTTGGCAAAGTCTTTCCTGGCATGATACTGGGAAATAAAGCGGGTAAGCACAAGCGCCGCTGTGCCGGGAAATTGAGAGAATATCATCAAAAGCGCAAGCAAAGAATTAAATAAACCGAAATCTATTGTATTGAGATTCCTTAATAAGAAAAGGCTGTATAATAAATTAAAGAAATTTATAAAACCCGTGGCTAAAAATACAATAAAAGCGTCTTTAGCCAAATCGTCTTTCAGTGTGTTTCTCAGAGTAATCTTGACTCTATCCCAGACTGATAACCAGGAAAAGGCTCCGCGAGATTTCTTGTTATTCCCAATGGAAATATTGTCCGCGGAATCTTTTGTTCCGCAATTATTCAATTTTAATCCTTCCTGAACCATTCTATCGTTCTCCTCAGCCCCTCTTCTAAATTAACCCTGGGTTGCCATTTAAGAATTTCTCGAGCTAAGCTTATGTCAGGCTTCCTCTGCTTGGGATCATCTTCGGGAAGAGGTTTGAATTCCACCTTGCTTCTGCTTCCGATAATCTTAATAATTGCCTTGGCCAGCTCTATTACAGACATTTCGTTGGGATTTCCTAAATTTATAGGCAAATTATTCTCTGAAAACATAAGTTTAGTAATCCCTTCAATTAAATCGGAAACATAGCAGAAACTCCTCGTTTGTTTTCCTTTTCCATATATAGTAAGCGGCTCATTTCTTATAGCCTGGTCAATAAAATTCGGTATCGCCCGTCCATCCTGACGCCTCATTCGTTCACCAAAGGTATTAAATATCCTTACAATTTTAGTATCTATTTTATGCACACGATGGTAGGCCATAGTAATTGCTTCCGCAAAACGTTTCGCCTCGTCATAAACACCGCGCGGACCAATAGGGTTAACATTCCCCCAATAAGTCTCGGGTTGAGGATGCACCAGCGGATCTCCATAAACCTCGGAAGTAGAGGCAAGTAAAAACTTGGCTCCCTTGGCCTTGGCTACCCCCAAGGCATTATGAGTTCCTAATGAACCCACCTTAAGGGTCTGTATTGGAAACTGCAGATAATCCACCGGGCTTGCCGGAGAGGCAAAATGAAGAACATAATCTATCTTTTCGGGGATATCGATAAACTTGGTAACGTCATGCTGGATAAATTTGAATTTTGGGACTTTAAGGAAATGTTCGATATTTTTAGTCTGCCCGGTAATCAAATTATCCAGACAGATAACTTCGTGTCCTTCCTTAATCAAACGGTCACAGAGATGCGAACCGATAAATCCTGCCCCGCCGGTAATTAATACCTTCATTAGAACTCCTTATTCCTGAAAACTCCTTATGGTAATTTTCAGTAACTCCTCGAGGCTGGTCTTGGGGGTATAACCAATAATTCTTTTTATCTTTGTCAAATCGGGAACACGTCTATCCATATCCTCAAAAAATTCTCCGTACACATCCCGGTAGGACAAAAAGTTAATCGCAGATGAGCTCTTAGTAAGCTGTTTAATTTTCCTGGCTAAATCTGAAATGTTTATTTCTTCATCACTACCGATATTAAAAACCTCACCTATTGCCTTGGATGTGTCCATCAAAGCAGATAAACCCTCTACCACGTCCCCTACATAGGAAAAGCATCTTGTCTGCTTTCCGGAACCGTAAACAGAAATAGGCTGATTTAAGAGAGCCTGCTTTATAAAACGGGGAATAACCATACCGTAGTCGCCGCTCTGCCTTGGACCGCAGGTGTTAAAAAGCCGTGCAATAACTATCGGCGTTTTCTTCTCCCGCCAATATGCAAGAGCCAAGAACTCATCTACCGCTTTCGTGCAGGAATAACTCCAGCGATGAAAGTACGTTGGTCCCCAGACGCTATCGCTATCTTCCTTAAACGGCACTTTGCCGTTCTTGCCATATATCTCTGAAGTAGAGGCAATAAGCACTTTTTTATGATGTTTGTTAGCCAGAGACAAAACTATCTCCGTGCCAAAAACATTAGTCTCAATGGACCTGACGGGGTTATCCATAATATATTTCACGCCGACTGCCGCGGCCAGATGGTAAATCGCATCAACATCTCGGACTATTGCATCCATTAGTTTCTGATTCATGATTGTATCGATATGATATGAAAATCGGGGATTATCTTTAAGATGAGAGATGTTCTCAAGTTTACCCGTGGATAAATCGTCAATCACGACAACAGATTTGCCTTTCTTTATTAACAATTCCGCTAAATGCGAACCTATAAAACCCGCTCCCCCGGTAATCAGTACTTTCAATTTACCTCCTCTATAATGAGTTTAGGTTATCAGAATATCAGGGCATCAGTCTATCAGTTCACCTGATCTGCTGGTATCCTGATAATCTGATATTCTAAACCTTTCTACTTTTATTTTTAGCCCTATCCAAAATAATTACTCCTGTTAAAGCGACTATAAATAAAATCATATCTGCGATATAAGCAATTCTTACATTTTCTTTCGGTAGAATATTAGCAATTAATCCGAGTATCAAAGCGCAGATATAGATAAAAATTACTGCCCCGCGCTGGCTCAGGCCCAAGCGAACCAAACGATGTGAGAAATGGTCGGTATCGGCATGTTCAATCCACTGTCTGAAATTTTTAACCTTGCCGTCTTTAATCCGTAATATAGTAATTAAACTGGTATCAAAAATCATCACCGCAAAAATAAACACCGGGATAGTAATTGCCGCAGGAACGCGATATGACCACTGGGTCATTATAGCTACAGCGGCTAAGGTAAACCCTAAAAACGTGCTTCCGGTATCCCCCATGAAAATTTTTGCGGGTTTAAAATTATAAGGTAAAAATCCCAGACTGCTGCCTATTAAGGCTAGAGCAAGAAACTCCACCCATTTCTGACCAGTTTGGTTTGCAAACAGAAAAATTGAGAAGCCCGACACTGCTGTAAGCCCGGCAGCCAACCCATCCATATTATCTAAGAAATTCAAGGCATTGGTAATTCCGACCAGGCCAAATACCGTAAAAAATAAAGCCAGAAATTTAACAGGTATTACCTCAATATAGACTCCAAAATAGATAACTATAAAGCTGGCTAAGAGCTGAGCCAAAAGCTTAAATCTTGCAGAAAGATGTTTAATATCATCGATAATACCGATGAGGAATATAATTGTTCCTCCTAAAACAACTCCTACGAGTTTACGATTGAAATCGAGATTTATAATTATAGCTATAAGAAAGGCTAAATAAATTGCTAAGCCGCCTAATTTAGGAATAGGTTTGGTATGTATCTTCCTTGATTTAGGATGGTCTAAAATGTTAAGTTTAAAAGCTAACTTTCTTACTAGCGGCGTCAATATAATCGATGAGCCGAAGGAAAACAAGAATACCTTTAGATATTGATTCATAGCCTATCTATTTTTTCTTTTACAACGTTAATTATTTCCCTCACTTCTCTATCCTGCAATGATGGATAAAGCGGGATGGAAACAGCAGTATTATATGCCAACGCAGTATTTGGAAAATCAGCGTCTTTAAAACCAAGGTATCGGTGCAAGGGTTTAAATATCGGTTTTTTACATTCTATTCCAACTCTTTTCAGACGCCATAAGAATTTCTCCTGCTTATTACTCTTAAGCCTCATAACATATCTTGAATATATGTGCCTGGCGCCAGGACGTGCCTGGGGTATATAAATTCCTCTCTTGGAAAAACTACGATTGTAAATACCGGCGATTTTTCTTCTTCGTTCAATAAATGCCTCTAACTTCCTCAGTTGCTCTATCCCTATGGCAGCGGATAAATCCGTCATCTTATAGTTGAACCTGGTAATGTAGTTATCCTTCTCATCGTAATCACGCAAATCGCTGATTCTGTCGGCTATTCTTTTATCATTAGTAAGCGCCATGCCTCCTTCTGCGGTAGTCATTATTTTCGTAGCATAAAAAGAGAAAATGGATACCGTACCAAAACTACCTAATTTTCTATTTTTATATTCTCCGCCGACCGATAAAGCGCAATCCTCAATTACAGGAATGCCTAGTTTAATAAAATCATCAATCTTTGCCGCCTGCCCAAACATATGCGGAACGATTATGGCTTTAGTGCGGCGGGTTAATGCTTTTTTTACAGCCTGAAATCCTATATTATAGTCCAAAATATCAATATCGGCAAGTCTAAACCCGGCTCCGGTAAAATTTACGGCATTTAATACGGCGGTGCAGACGTAGCTAGGTAGAATTATCTCATCGGTCTTTCTTATTCCCAAAGCCAGAAGCGCTAAATGTAAAGCACTGGTCCCCGAGTTAGAAGCCATGGCATACTTTGTACCGATATAATGCTTGAATTTATCCTCGAACTCTAGAACCTTCTCTCCCTGAGCAATATGCTTCGACTGCAGCACTTTCTTTACTGCTGCAATTTCTTCTGGGCCAATTGTAGGGCAGGAATGTCTTATCATATCACGGATTACCACGGATAGACGTTAAAAAACTATGTTATCGTCACGGATTGCCACGGATTGCAATCGGATTGCCAGGGATATATGGTTTATATCCGTGGTAATCCGTGATTTTATCCGTGGCCATCCCTGATTTTAGTGCGAACTCAACAGAATATCCAGACTTTTTTCACCCTCATTGAACAACAAATCCACAATCGCTAAATCCGGAATAAAACCTAAATGATTGAATTGCTGAATGTAGGTTGGGCAATGCCACTGCTGATAAACTATCTTAATCCCTGCCTCATCAAAAAGCCCGGGTTCTAGATATACCTGAGCAGCATAAGCACCAGATAAATAAGTATCCCCACCCAGTGTCTTACAGATATTTACTAAGCGCTCGGTTCCTTCGCCGGAAATGTTTAGCTGGGAGGAACGGACAATTTTGGTCTTGATTCCTAAAGCAGTAACGAAAAAAATAAGCATTTCATAATTGAGATCATTTAAATAATGCCAATCCTTAGTGTAGGCATCCTTAAAGAAATCCTGATACTGTTTAAAATATTTAGTACGGTTATAATTTGTGACCAGCGAATTCCAATGGACTTTTCTCCATCGCACATTATTATTAACGGCAACCTCATCTAATCTCTGCTGATATTTATGAACTATTGGAACAGTCAAATAGGTCCAACCCTGAGCATTCTTAATTTTATTGCGGTTCTGCCAGCCGTTCTTGTTGAATTGAATATTATCCAGAGCAACAAATACATCACAGGAAGCAATTTTATGAAAGTATCTTACCCAGGGTAAATAGTGAAGTTGATGTATTCCTACAATCACGGATTACCTCGGATTTATCCTATGCACGGATTAACACGGATTTAGATTATGCGGCGACAAATTTCTAGTTTTTCTGCCCCAAAATTTACCAAAAAACCTAATCTATACTCTGTCCCTTTTAAATAGTAATATAATTGCAACTCATCTAATCGCATGATTCTCGGCTGAGACTTAATTTCGGTTATTATTTTGTTATCCACTAAGAAATCTGGTTCATAGATACCGACGCGCTTATCTTTGTAAGTTATTGGTATCTTTTTCTTTGATTCAAAAGCAATGCTCTGCAAATTAAATTCTTCCACGAGTGCATTGTGGTAGATTGTTTCTTTAAACCCAGGGCCCAATTTATTATAAACCTCAAAGAAACATCCACGGACTTTATAGCTTAGTTCTTTATATAGCAATTTCTCTCTGTCTACCCCTTTATCCGTGGTCATCTATTTATCCAGATCTGTGGCAATCCGTGATTTTATCCGTGGTCATCTGTGATTCATATGACAAACCGATGGCACATAAAAGCCTCCGCCGCTTCTACGGAAATCTCTCTCCCTCTCACCCGCGCAAGCGCCTCAATATTTTCTACGCTGGCATGATGAATGGAAGGCTTCATCTGGGATTTATGCAGTCTGACTGCCTTCAATTTCTTATCCAGATAATCTGATATATCCACATAGAAATTAGGATGAAATTTTTCTCTCTCCAGACTCCAGGATATCGCCGGATTATCGCAGGAGAGAACAATTTTCTGAAAAGGTTTGATGTCGGGCAAATGCGGCCGGCAGGCGGTAAAGCCGGCGCGGAACACTGCCTCGTGGTCCTGATTATAAGATACAGCCGGCAGGATAAGTATCGAGGGTTTAATTTTGTCGATAGCCAAACGACATTCTCTCTCGAACAGATTTATCAACTCGCGGCGAGGAATCATATCCAACCTTAGATGCGTATCGGTATCGCGGTAGATTATTTCGTAATCATCGACTTTCAGAAATTCCATCGCCTCGGTAAACTCTCTGTAGCGGATATCTCCGCTGACTAATTGCTTATTAGAATCTTCCCCATAATGCACGACATCGCCTACAGAAACTACAATAACGTAAACCTTTGAACCCAGGTTTTTTAGCTTGGCAATAGTTCCTCCGAAACCATCTACCTCATCATCAGCCTGCGGGGCCAACACTAATACTCGCTGCTTGGCTAAAAATTTATCCATCTTTTGCCCTCCATATTTAATATAGAAACCAGTAACCAGCCGCCAGAGGCGAGCCTCGCTAAAGGCGGAAGTACAGAAACCAGAATAAAGTTTATCTGGTTTCCATGGCCCGCTTCGCTTTGCCAGGGCGGGCTGGTTACTGGTATTTGGTTTCTATTGCATCAGAAAAACTTTCTATTCAGTAATTCTTTATATAGAACCTCTATCTTATACACCATCGCCTCTGCGCTGAAACCCGAAAGCATTAATTCCTTTGCCTTTAAGCCCATAGTTTTGGCGCGGAGGGGCTCGCGCAACAGTTCAACAATACCTCGGGCAAGTGCCTGAGCATTGCGCGGTTCAACTAATATACCAGTTTCGTTATTCTTAACCAACTCCGGTATCCCGGAAACCCGCGTAGCGACCACGGGCTTAGCAAGAAGTCCAGCCTCAATCAACACCCGACCCATCCCTTCATTAAGAGAAGGTAAAACAAATACATCCATTACCGAAACCAACTCAGGGATATCGTGCCTTATGCCGGTAAACAGAACTTTATTACGGCAGCCTAAATCAAGCGCTTTCTTTTCTAATTCCTCTCTTTTCTCTCCGTCCCCCACGATCAAAAATAAAGCCTGCCCAAATTCTTCAAGAATTCGGGGAATGGCTTCGATAAGAAATGTCACTCCTTTTATCGGAACAAGCCTGGCTACAGTTCCTATAACCAGACTGCGCGGGGCAATACCTAAGTCCTCTTTTACCTGCCCTGAATCAATCCTGTTATTAA
>Ga0105164_10001217_pt1 | contig 16709 bp, 21 predicted proteins | sample VDWuncwatermetaG_FD_89674 | JGI IMG/M metagenome (GOLD analysis project Ga0105164, IMG submission 89674) | Wastewater microbial communities from Netherlands to study Microbial Dark Matter (Phase II) - VDW unchlorinated drinking water | ecosystem: Environmental > Aquatic > Freshwater > Drinking...
GTCCCAGATCTGTTGTTTTCGAGTCAGATTGTTCTTTATTCCAAAAACCATAAATTTCAGACTTTATATATTGAGCCAACCTTTTCAGAATAAGCTTTCTTATTTTAGCACAAAAATGACGATTATTTTATAAAAAAAGGCAGGCACTTTTTGTGCCTGCCAGAGGAAGAATGATTCGTTGCTATTTCAGCAAGCTAATCCATGTGGCTTCGTTAACTCCTTCTTTTGTAGTGGCATATTTTACCTTAACCATTGCATCTTTTTGTATCTTATCTAAGGTAATCGCCTTCCAGTCTGCATCATAAATGGTTGTGCTGGTTTTGACCAACAGGGCTGTTTTTACACCAGTATCTCCTATCACAACTATCTCTGACTTGGTTCCTTTGGCTGGGTCAGCTACCGTTACGGAATCAACCTTACCGCTCAAAGTTTTTGTCACAACTGCCGTAGAGACAACAGGCTTGACTGGCGCTGCAGGATTTTGCGCTAAACATATTGAAGTTGCAAATGCAAGTAATAGTAGTATGAAAAGTATATTTCTCATTGCTTATCCTCCTTTTTTATTTCTTATGCTTTTTATGCTCGGTTTTCTGGGCTATCTTTACAACGGTCTCTGCAATATTGCTACCGGGTTTAAGGGTAATCTTTACCTCTTCGTCTACCTTCAAAGAAGAAATGACTGTAGGATCTACTACGATAGTCCTTTCTCCGGCTTTATGCGCTTTTACCACTACCTCGTTCTTACCGGAATCAATGGAGACTATCTTACCTTTGAAAACTTCGGCTTTACTGCCAGTTGTCTTAGTTTGCTGGGCAAAACAGAATGTGGTCAAACCGATAAAAGTAATTAGAACTGCCAAACTAACCAATGCCTTTTTCATACGATTCACCTCCTTTCATAGTTTTTTAATTTCGGTTATAATTATACAAAATAGATGATTAAAATAATGTTAGAACATAATTAAAAATTTTTAATATAACCTGGAGTTTAACATTGCCGACAAAACGGAAAGACGGGAAAACTGTTAGGTAAAGGCAGGTTCTGCTTCCCAGGGCTCTGCAGTATTAGAGGGGTAATTTATCCTTACAATCTTTTTATCGTGTCCAAAATCAGATCCAGTTCTTCTTTTCTTAAAAAGGTGCTTGTGGATAGCGTTATTTCGTGTTCTGCCAGATAACGGGCAGCAGGAAAATTTCTATTTGGAACAATTTGTTTTAAGTAATCATATTCGGTAATCGCATAGGCATAAATCTGGGATACTCCTAGACCCGAATTTTTAAATTTTCTCAAAGCCTTATTACGCATCGCCAAATCATCAAAAATCAAAGTCACGTAAGGATAGCTAGCTTTTGTGTCCGGCGGCTCTTTGATAATTCTAATCCCTGTAGTTTCTTTAAGGCCATTTATATAAAAACTAGCCTTTTCTCTTTGTTTTTCTATTTCCTCTTCCAGTCGGTAAAAAGAAGCATGTCCTATTGACTTTCTAAACTTCGATATTTTATGAATTGGAAAGTCGACCGTAAAATACTCCGTCAATGCTTTTAATTTATTGCCTCTTAAATTCCAGAAAATCTGTGGGAAGTTGAAAACAAACCAAAAAAGTAACGGCCTATAAAAAATCCAGTATCCGAACAATTCGGCTATTTTTAAGCCTTCGGAAAAAAAATCATCTTTTACGAACGTTTCTATCTTAGTATCTAGAATTTCAGCAAATTCTTTTTTAAAGGTCGCTGCTGCCCCTCCTTCATAAATAGTCAAACCCTTGCCTCGACAAAGGCTAAAAAAAGAAAAATCACCGAATGTTCCTACTTTTTTACCTTTATATGTCGCACCCAAGGCTTGGGCGCAATCTTCAATTATAAATATGCCGTGTTTACGAACTACTTTGTCTATCGCCTCAAGATCAACTGGTATACCTGCCAGATGCACTGCGACTACTGCTAGAACATCGCTGTTCTGTGAACATAAATTCTCTAATTCGCGTGAGTCGAAATCAAGGCTATCACGTCTTATATCGCATACTTCTACTTTTAAACCCGCTCTTTTTATAGCCAGTGGCACAAGGAGGCATACATATGAAGGGATAATTACGGTGGTTTTATTGGATAAATTCTTAAGGCTTTCCAGGATTAGATACAAAGCAGCCGTTCCGGAATAAACCATCCTTATGAATTTAACCCCGAGATAATTTTTTAAGTCTTCTTCCAAGCTTCCACTTTTAAACGTAGACAGAAAATATTTAAGAAAAAGAGGGAAACCAGAGGTCGGAGGAATTTCTTTAAAGATGCTCATTTTAAAATTTGCTCACACGCTTGATAAGGCGGTTAATATGCTTAATTGTCATTTTTTGTTTAACCCCCGGGCAGGATTTATGGTATTATAAAATACCAGTTTAATCAAGCCATTTATACGTTCGCGGCCACAAAACCGCACCCTTGGGTTCGCTGGCGCTCACCATCCTTCGAACCATCCTGAGCAACGCGAAGGGCAGGGTGCGGATGGATCCTGGTCGCTCAGTATTCCCTCGCTGGCGCTCGGGATTTTCGGCGAGGATACTGAGGCGAAGCCGAAGTACAATTTCGAACAAACTCCGGGCTTCAGCCCGGAGAAATTGATAAAATCAGGATGAGAAATCTTATCTATAGAATCGTAGATTCAGCCAGTAAAATCGAGAAGTCGGAATGGGATTTAATCTTTGGCGATATACCCCAGGGATATGAATTCTTTAAAGCTATCGATGAATCGAACTTGCCAGGTTTCTCTTTTCACTACATATTGATTTACGAAGACAAAGATATCCTCTTAATCGCCCCTCTTTTTATTGCCGATTTTAACTTGGATATCGCAGTTAAAGGAATCAGCAAAATAATAATTCGGGGGATTCGTGAAATTTTCCCCCGATTTCTTGTGCTCAAAACACTATTCTGTGGCTCTCCCATAAGCGAGAATGGAGTTCTGGGAATACGAACTGACCTCAAGAATAAAGACGTTCTTATGGGTGAATTAACAGAAATAATGAAAGACATCTGCAATAAAAACGATATTTCATTTATCGTCTTCAAAGATTTTCTGAAGAAAGACCTGCAACCTTTAGAATATTTAAAACATAGCGGATTCTTTGTTGCTGAAAGTTTTCCTACCGTCATCGTTGAATTAGGCTTCAATTCTCTGGATGATTACTTTAAAAGCCTCGGCCATAACACAAGAAAAGAATTGCGCCACAAAGTAAAAAAAGCAAAATCAACAAGCGATATCGAAGTAAAGGTTGCAGATAGCATAGAAAATATAATTGATGAAGTGTACGAACTTTATTTAAATACCTATAATGCCGGCAACGTAAAATTTGAAAAGTTAACTAAGGATTTTTTTATTAATGCCGCAAGATATATCCGGCCGCAAACTAAATTCTTTCTCTATTACTTAAAAGGTAAAATAGTTGCTTTCAATCTTTGTTTTGCCTACCCAGATTTGCTGATTGATGAATTCATCGGGTTTGATTACGATATTTCCTATAAATATAATTTATATTTTTTCAGCTGGTGTTATAATATAGACTGGTGCCTGAAGAATTCCATACGTTATTATCAGGTAGGCCAAACCGATTATCATCCAAAAATAAGGCTGGGCGGTCGACTTATTCCTTTGTACGCCTACGTCAGATACAGAAATCCTGTATTAAACCTTATTTTGCGATTGTTTGCGAAATTTCTGCAGCCCACAAATTTCGATGAGGATATAAAATCAAATGCCTGGAAATAAACTTACGCTAAGAATACTGCTGCTTCTTTTATCTACCGATTTTCTGGAAACTTTCACGCATTTATGTTTCAAAAAAAGCACATTACCTGAAAGTGGATTTCAAATATCCAGCCCCGTTGACATTTTTATATTTATAAAAGCTGTTTTTTCCTCAGGATTTTTATGGCTGGGCTTATCTTTGGTTATGTCGACGTTTATTATCTGGTCGACAATACTTTCAAAAATAGACCTGAGCGTTGCTATTCCTATATGCAGCTTCAGTTACATATTTGTACCTCTGGTCTCAGTTATATTCCTTAATGAAAAAATAAACACTTTGAGGTGGATGGGAATATTTCTTATCCTGATGGGTGTGATATTTGTATCAGTGAGTACCAGAAATGAAGAAAACACTCTAAAATGAAATCCAGCCTGATTCTTATTATATTTTTAATAGTCCTTACCAGTATTTGTGACACAATCAACCAGCTTTTTTTAAAGACTTCGATAAACTCTTTGAACATGCGCGTAAATGCCATTAAAAAAATATTCGGCTTCATCATAAAATTAATATTAATCCCAAGGGTATGGATAGGTTTTATCTTTAGCTGCCTATCTTTATTCATCTGGCTATTTGTTCTGTCGCGCGCGGATTTAAATTTTGCTTATTCAGTAGACAGTATGCATTACATTTTTATCGCATTTGCCTCAAGGTTAATATTAAAAGAGAAGGTGGGACTTGCACGATGGATGGGAACGATTCTTATTATGACCGGAATCACCCTCGTTACATTAAGCAGCGGCCCGCCTTAATTTCTCAAGAGTTCGATAATTTTCAGGTTTGCCTGCTCGTTAATAGCATTTATCGAAGATGCGGACTTGCCTTTTGCTGAATACTGTTTCGGATGGTCCAGAAGGCTGCAAATCGCTTTAAATTTGTTGTTGACCTGCGGAATTGAATAATCTCCTGTTATGTCTAAACCCACGATGTCTAAGCTCTCCTTTATTAATTTCAACATAACCAATAATTCATCCAGTGTAAAACTTCCCTCCTCCCAATTGGTTAAGGAATTCTCTGAGTTTAAGCAGTCTTTATCGATGCTGACGTAAACTTTTTTCGTTTCAAGTCTGTCAATTAACCTGGGAATAAAATACCTTAAATTCCTGTTTTTTAATTCATCCCAATATATTTTGTTGTGAAATATACCCCTTTCAATTCTTATAGACACATTATCCGGTACATTCTTGAGAAAGGTTACTGTTGGCCCATGTTGATAAGGGTATATTTCCACACGATTGCCTTTTAAAAAATTTAAATTCCCGCTCTGGACCCAAAAACTGGATATATCCCCAGAAGATACGCCTAATAAAATAATTTTCTTAACATTATCTTTCCTGAGGATATTGGTTACCCAAGAGCCGCACCCAAATCTGGGAGGAAGCATATTCCAGTCAGGATGATGATCGAAAATTATTACGCCTATAGGTTCCTGGAACTGTTCAATTAAAAGGCTGGAGACATGATGAAAATCACCGGAACCGATTAATGTTATCGCATTCTTAAACTGGGGGTATAGAAATCTTTTAATTCTTCTTGAGGTGACCTCATTAAACCAGAGTCGCGAAGCCGGACCGATTTCTTTGAGGTCGATAATGGCAGGGCAAAACTGTTGTGATAGTCTTTTCTGTTTTACTACGCTGTCGTCAAAATTCAGTATGCGTATCGAGTCGGATAACATCTATTATTTCTCTTCATTAATAAGTCATGGCGATGCCTTTTTGTAAAGCTTCTTCAAAAAGTTCAACCGCAAGAGTTATTTCTTTTTCTCGTATATTAAGCGATGGCGCTAAGGTAAATACATTCTTATAGTAACCTCCGACATCAAGCACAAGTCCTCTTTTCTTACCGCCGACATTCAATTCTCCACTCAGTCCGATATTACTAATAGCATCGGTAAGTTCCTTATTGGGTGTATAACCGTCCTTCTGGCACATCTCGATTCTTATAGCTAAACCGAGGCTATCAACATCACCGATTTGCGGATATTTTTTCTGCAGCTGTTTAAGTCGCGAAACAAAATATTTACCTTTTTCCGGAACTTCTTCACTAAAATTAGATTCTTCTATTAATTTCATTGTTTCCAGTCCTACAGCCGTGCCAAGCGGATTAGAAGAAAATGTAGAGTGTGTTGAACCGGGCGGAAAAACCTGGGGAGAAATTAATTCTTCCTTTGCCCATATTCCGGATATCGGATTAAGTCCATTAGTAAGCGCTTTCCCGAAAACAATAATATCCGGAACAACATTAAAATGCTCGATAGCCCAGAGCTTACCCGTTCTGAAGAAACCCATCTGAATTTCATCGTCGACTAAGAGTATGTTATACCTGTCTAGAATATCCTTTAATCCAGAAAAGTATTCGAGAGGCGGAATGATATAACCGCCGGTTCCCTGTACAGGTTCAATATAAAATGCTCCGAATTCGGCCTTTCCCGTTTTGGTATTTAACACAGAGAAGTATTCGGTCTCAAATAGCCGTTCAAATTGTCTCAAACAATACAGACCGCATGATTCGCGTTTCTTCTCGTAAAAACATCTGAAGCAGTATGGATATGGTATAAAAAATGCCCTGTCCGAAAAATGACCGAATTTTTCTCTATATCTGTAGCTTGATGTTATAGCAGAGGCAGCTAAGGTGCGTCCATGATAGCCACCCATAAATGCAAAAACAAGATTCCTGCCAGTATGGCTTCGAACGATTTTAAGAGAATCTTCTATTGCCGCCGAGCCACCCACATTGAAATGGACTCTGCCTCCTGTCTCAAAGGTTCTCTCCATACCTTGCGCAATTTTACTAGCTAAGAGAATCTTTTCTCTGTGCAGATATTGACAGGCAAGTTGCGGTAGCGTATCTATCTGTTTTTTTAGTGCATTGTTGAGTCTTGGGTTCCGATATCCAAAATTGACCGCGGAATACCACATCTGCAGGTCAAGATATTCCCTGCCCCCTCGGTCATACAGGTAAATACCTTCAGAACGATTGAAAATTCTCAAATTTTGCGCGTAGTGAACCGTATCGCCCCAGGAACAATATTTCGCCTCTAAATCTAAAAGCTGTTCTTCCTGGTCTTCTAATGGAGCCCCACGGGCAGAGCTCGTGGTACCCTTTGCCCGCCTTCGTCCGCCATAAAACTCGGCGGACTTCGGCGAGGCATCCGCCTCCTTATGGTTGGGGCGACATCTCGCCGAAGCAGAAACCGCATTCCTCCCCGGGCATAGCCCGGGGTCTCCTGCGGAGGCGGATGATTTTTTACAGGTTCTCTTCCTTAGTTCCATATTTAACCCGTGAGATATTTATAAATATCACCTAAATCTTCGAATGGAACACATGGCTTTGCCGCATTTGTGAAGTATTCAAGGAGGTTACCTTTGGCGAATACAAAGTCTGCGTTCTGAGCAGGGCAAATATCCGAAAGCCCGTCTCCAACATATACAACAATTTTATTTCTCGAACCATTGCTTGGCAAACGTTTTGTTTTACAGTTGGCGCAACCCGAACAAAATTTATTTGTGTAGGGAAACAGGGGTACAATTCTGTCTTTATGAAATCTCATCTTATTTGAATATACCTTTAATCCTTCAATTCCATTATTGCGCAATATATTTTCTATTATAAAAGAAAAACTGTCACTTAATACTATTGGCTTGGTCCCTTTTTCCCTTAACATGGTAAGCAATTTAGGGAAATAGTTATCAATCTTAATCTTGGATAAATACTGCATCAAGGTATCCCTGGTTATTCTTATTGAACGAAGCTGTCCTTCCAAGCATTCCTTGGAACCAATCTCTCCCGCTCTCCAAGCCTTCTCTAAAACCACCCAGTCCCCATTATTGGAAAAGCGTTTTATGATATCGTCCAAAACATCAAAAGGGACAATCGTATTGTCAAAATCAAAAAAAACATTACATTCTGATAGATTCAGAGCCGGGATAATAGCTGATTTATCTGTTGGCCATTTTATATTCTTCAAGATTTTCTTTAAAGGTTACCCGGATACTGTCAAAAAAATCTTCCATATTATGCGCTACCTTTGCCCGTTCATTGTCTGCGGTAATAACATGATAAGAATCAGTCAGAAGCACTATCTCTTTTTTCTCGGATTTAATTCTGCTATATATATACTGGGAATTCTTCACACTAGTCATATCATCATCCCGGGCCTGGATAAGCTGGACAGGGGCTTCTATATTTGCCAACTTCTTAATTAGAAATTTTACTAAAAGGTGAAGTTGGTATAAAAGATCAACCGGGACATAGGGATAACCGTATTGCGTAACGTTTTCTATGTCATACATACTGGCCTGGTTATAATATTCGTGTACCCGCCGCCTTATAGCGTTGTTCTTAATTCCGTAAGGTGGATCCTCTTTAAAATAGAAAAAGCGTCTCAGGCCAGTAACATATAATAAAGGAAGAAAACATCTATACCAGGGCATATTCCAGCCATCGTAGAATAAAGTTGGAGAAAGGCAACTCACGCCTGCTATTCTGTCTTTAAATTCTTCAGCGAGAAGCAATGCCAGAAGAGCTCCCATAGATAGTCCGGAAACAAAAATTAATTCTTCGGTTTCATTCAGCTTAATAAATGACTCTCGAACTGACTGGTAAAAATCCTGCCATTTTGTGTGTTTCAAGATATCCAGCGGTTCACCATGATTTACCAATCTGGGACATATTACAGAGTATCCCATTTTATTTAAGAAATTAGCTAAAAACTTCATCTCATTGGGCGTACCGGTGAGCCCATGGACTAAAATAACAGTACAGCCATTATTCCCTTTTAAAAATAGCTCACCTTTATTGAGAGTGTCTATTTCTAAATTTGATACAGGGGTTGGCTTGGAATTGATACAAAATCTGACAGACATAGCCTCAATCCTTTTTATTTGTAACGATAGAATTGTCCTCTCATTTTATAAATTATAAACTTATTCTTATTAAATTGTCGTTAAAACAGAATTAAAAAATTCTAATTCAGCACTAGTTGCCCGGAAAGACACGGGCATCTATTATAAAACAGAATCCGGAAATAGCAACTAAATATTAACTATGCGCTAAAGGAAGCAACACCGAGAAAGTTGTCCCCCTGCCAAGTTGGCTCTCTACTTTGATTTTACCTTCATGAAGCTCCGCTATGGACCTGGCTATGCTTAAACCGAGGCCAAAACCAGTGCTACTACGGGATTTGTCAACGCGATAGAATCTATTGAAAATATACGGCAATTCAGTCTCCGGAATACCTATGCCGGTATCGCTTAGTTCGACCTTTGCAAAACCGGCATCTTTATGTAAGTTAATTGTTACTCTGCCATTATCTGGTGTGTATTTAATCGCATTATCTAACAGATTCAGAAAAAGTTGCCTTAACTGCTCTCTATCTGCGTTTAAAACTATTTTTTCTGGTGTAAGAAAATCTACAGTAATATTTTTTGGTTCTGCCAATATTCTTATGTCGCTCACGACAGTTTGAATTAACAGATTTAAATCCAAAGATTTAAACTCCGGGCGAAACTCTTTATTGTCTAAACGAGCAAGAACCAAAAGATTATCTGTAATTGTACTGATTTTATTTATCTCCTCTAAGCTGCTATATAAAACCGATTCGTATTCCTGTGCTGAGCGAATTTTTCTTAAAGTTGTCTCCAATTCCCCTTTTAGAATTGTCAAAGGCGTTTTAAATTCATGAGAGACGTCCTGGATGAATTGCTTCTGAGAAGAAAATGACTCATCAAGCCTTGCCAACATGTCATTGAAGGTAGCAGCTAATCTTTGAATTTCGTCTTTGGTGCGAGGGATGTCGATTCTCAATTCTAAACTCTCTGCGGTAATTTGATGTATGGTTTTTATCATATTGTCAACGGGACTTAAGGTTATTTTAACGAGAAAGGCACCTGCCATACCCGTCAACAATACACTTATGGGCAGAAGTAGAAATAATATAGCTATAAGGTTATTTAAGACAGAGTTAATAAGATTTAGAGGAATAGCAACTTGTATAATATAAGCTACTTTGTTAGATTCGATTACCGGTTTCGTCAACACCCTGTACATCGCTGGTTTGCCTAGAGGACTATTAACATTTACATTATATAGATGATAATTACCCCCCAGAACAATGGAGTTAAATATTTCTCTATCCGGGACCGCCAGATGCGGTTCGTTTTTCGAGGAGGCGATATTATTTCCGTTTACATCAAAAATCTGAACAACGATGTTTAATAATTCGGGGTCGCTGGATTTTTCCTTAACCCAGCGTTGGGCAATCTTTATAAAATTGGCATTATTTATTTTGCTAAAAACCTCAGCTTTCGCACCTTCTTCTATTGCATCTAACTTCTCGGTTTCCCAATATGTATCAATAGAATCCGAGATGCCTTCCGCTTTTGAGAACAGAAGATCCTTAATGCCTTCCTGTAATCTTAGGCTAAAATTATTATATAGCAGTATGCTAAAAAAAGAGAGAGTCAGCGTCAAAATCAACATATACCAGATAGTAATTCTAAACCGTATAGATTTAGGAATCATATCAGCCCTTTAGGGTATATCCTCTCCCTCGGATAGTGTGTATTAATTTCTTCTTGTGTCCGTAGTCGATCTTTTTACGTAAATAATTCATGTAAACATCAATAACATTCGTAAATGTATCAAAGTTGACATCCCAGACGTGTTCCGAAATCATCGTTCTCGTGACTACGAATTCTGCATTACGTATAAGATATTCTATCAGTGCATATTCTTTGTTAGTCAAGATTATCTCTTTACCTGCGCGGGTAACTTTATGAGTCAATAAATCAAGCACCAGATCATCTACTTGAAGCTTGGTTGGGACCGCGGTATCTTTTTTACGCAGAATAGCGCGAATTCTTGCCAGAAGTTCCTCAAAGGCAAAAGGTTTAGTTAGATAGTCGTCGGCACCGGAATCTAAACCGGCAACCTTATCCTTGACTGTATTTTTGACAGTAAGCATTATTATGGGAGTGGTTATTTTGTCCGTTCGTAATTTCTTGCAAAGCGTTATACCATCCATCTTGGGAAGCATAAGGTCTAGAATAATCATATCGTAATCGTTGGTAGTAGCTAAAAAGTCTCCCTGTTCACCGTCATAAGCAGCATCCACAGCATAACCTTCTTCTTTTAAACCGCGCTTTATAAACTCGGCAATTTTCTGCTCATCTTCTATTACCAGAATCCGCATTTAATTAACCTCAGAATATAATTTTAAAAGCTCTCGGCAGTTTTCTGAGCCAGCTTTTTTGCTTCTTCAATTTTTTCATTCTGCACATCGGGTCCCAGAGCATCCATGGGCTGGGCATTGATAAAAGTCATATCGGTTATGCCTGTAAATCCGAATACGGTGCGTAGATATGGCTCTTGAAAATCATAGGCATGAAATGGGCTCGAAGGGCTATAGTCTCCTCCCCGGCTGGTGATTATGACCATCTTTTTATTCTTTACTAAACCTTCAGGTCCTTTATCCGTATAGCGGAAAAGATATTTGGGCTGAAGGATAATGTCTATATACTGTTTTAAGGTATAGGGAATACCAAAATTCCACATCGGCGTGCTTATAAGATATCCGTCAGCTGAAAGGAAACGTTCAATATGATACAAAATGTTCTTCCAGGCAACCTGCAGTTCTCCGGTTAATTCCTTTCCGCTCAATAAAACATATTTACCATCAATGGCTTTTACGGTCAAGGCAGGTAGAACTTCTGTCGCAACATTTAATTCAGCTATCTGGCAGGCAGGATATTTCTTCTTAAGGCTGTCCAGGAATACTTTAGAAATTTTCAAGGTGCGTGATTCTTCTCGTCTGGGGGTAGCAATAATATACAGTAATTTTTTAATTTTTAGCCTCCTTTCTGGAGAATTGAAACAAAAATGGCTTTATTCCTGGCGGGCTAAGAATCTGAAGGCGCTCAGGCATGCCTTAGAACCTTCTCCTGCAGCAATAATGATTTGTTTCTCAGGTACATCGGTAACATCGCCCGCGGCAAATATACCCGGGATATTAGTTTCGTTGCGGCTAGTTACTTTAATTTCCCCCCACTGATTTTTCTCAACATCTTTAACAAACTCTGAGTTGGGAATAAGGCCGATTTCAACAAATACGCCTTGGACTGACAACGTTTCTTCCTTATTTGCTCTTTTTATCCTAATCCCCGCGACCATTCCATTTCCGATAATTGAAGTTATATTTGTATTATTTAAAATCGTAACAATTTTACTTGCATTAATTTTCTCCTGCATTATAGGGTCTCCTGCCAGCCGTGCAGTAATATTAATGAGGTAGATGTGTTTTGCAATATTCATTAACTGCAACGTTGCATCTAAAGCCGAATTACCTCCTCCAATGACGGCTACCTCTTTCCCTGAAAAAAGCGGGCCGTCGCAGGTAGCACAATATGTCAACCCTCTGTTTTTGAACTCTTTTTCTCCCGGGATATTTAATTCGCGAGACCTTTTGCCTGAGGCAATTATCGCAGTTTTGGCTTCGTAAGTGCCTCTATGTGTCTCAACCCTGACTATATTATCTGCCATCTTAAACTCGGTTACCTCCTCACCCTCCTTTAAGGCAATATCATATTTGCGCAAATGCTCTTCAAATTTTGCCGCAAGTTCCGGGCCGGTAATGAACTGGTAACCGGTATAGTTTTCGATATCTCCGCTCCAGGCAGCCTGCCCTCCGATATCCTTGGTAACCACCAATAAGTTCATCCTCTTGCGTGCGGCATATACTGCGGCAGTTATGCCCGCCGGTCCGGCACCTATGATAATCAGGTCATACATATTTAATCGCGGATTACCGCGGATTTGCTACGCGGATTACCGCGGATCCTTGCAGTTTCATAAACTCTACGACGAATATCCAATTTCTCAGCACCAAAATTTACAAGAAAACCAAGGGTATAATCTGTCCCTCTGAGATAATAATAAAGTTGTGTTTCAAATACCTTGGGCATAGTTAAAAGTGATTTAATCTCAATTAACACCTTATTATCCACAATGAAATCTGGCTCATATATACCAACATTTTCATTCTTATAAGTAATAATTAGACGTTTCTTTTCAACAAAAGGAATCATTCGTAATTTAAACTCCTTGGCTAACGCTTTATGATAAATCTCTTCTTTAAATCCTGGACCAAGTGTATTATAAACCTCGTAGAATGCACCTCTAATTTTATAGCTTAATTCTTCATAAAGCATCTTTTAAAATACAGTTTGTTTAGGATTTATCCGCGGACATCCGCAAAAACATCCGCATAAATCCGCGTCTACAGACCCAATACCTGCTTTATTCTTTCCTTATCAAATCCCACAATAATCTCGCCTTCGATATCCAATACCGGAACGCCCATCTGTCCGGATTTACGAATTATTTCCTGGGCTGCTGACGTATTGGTTGAAACATCAATGTTATCAAAAACGACATTATTTTCTTTAAGGAATTGTTTAGCCCTAATGCAATAAGGACAGGTAGGCGTAGAATAAATCTTAACTGTTTTGGGCATATTCAACTCCTTTAATGAACCCCGACGTATCGTCGGGACGAATTATCCCGATTCAATCTTTTGATTATATGAATCGGGATCCCGACACTCGGTTAAGAAATTATTGTGTCGGGAAACCCTTGACATTTTGTTTTATAAATTCAATTCTCAAAATGTCAAGGGTAAGTTCCGACAAATAATTTATGTTCGCTTCGCTCCATAAATTATGTCGTCACTTATGTGTCGAGGAGTTAGATTAACCACCTCTTTGACTTCCACCAAAATCATATACTCGGGCTTGGGTAAGAGAACTTCGGGATGACGGGGATGACCTTTTTCTCCGTGAATATTTCTTAAAACACGGTGGGTTATACGGCCGGAAATCTTATTCTCCCATGCCTTAATGACTGATGGGTTAAGCCGATCACCTTTTATTATTTTGGCAACACCCTTAAGACAATAGCCGCGAAACTTATGTTCATCAACCGCGGTAATACTTATATTAGGATTTTTCTTTAAATTAGTGAATGTTTTCTCTCGATAGAGGTCAAGGAGATAAACTCGACCATTCTGATTGATCTGGATTATCCCTTTGCAAGAGTTATGCAAACTACCATTCGGGTCAACGGTAGCAACAATAGCAAAATGCTGATTCTGGAAAAAACGGACTATCTCATCCTTGAGTTTTCCCATAAGCACCGGTAGGATAGAACTTCACTCTACTGTTATCTTTTTACTGTTTTGCCATACCCCGTGGATATTGCAGTAAGAAGAGGCAAGAATTGTCCCCGACTTATCCGACTTCAGGCTGGCAGATACTTCCGGATTGGTGAAGACTGTGCTGGTATTTGGTCCCTGGGTTGACTCGCCATGAGCAGTAAATTCAAATCTGGCGACTTGGTAGGGAAACTTTTCGCCGTCGGGAAGAAAATACGCCTCAATCCATCTTATATGATGTTCCGTCGTATTAGGATGAGAGATTTCCTTACCTACGCTTACCGTAATTTTAAGCAATTCTCCTTTCCTTAGCTTCTCGGGTGCCTCGATAACCGGAACGTGCTTTTCTTTCTTCCAATCTGCACTCTGGAACAGCTCTTTAATTTCTGCCATCGTTAATCACCGCCTTTTCTGAATGTTGCTAAGCTTCGCTGTTGCTATCCCTGCCTTTCGGCAGGGAGTTGCTATCATAATGTAAACATGGGTTTGTTACTATAAGTTACAGCAACCTCTAGCAACCTGCGTTACTTTAACGTGTATTTAGCAACTTCTTATTTACTTTAGGAATTAACCTTTAAGATTCTCAAACATTTCTTCGTGACCTATCTCTTCACCCATGATATGGACAGCGAGCTGATAGGTATCGTGGTCCTTGCCAAAAGTTTTCTGGGCTATTTTATTATAAACCTCAATGGCCCCTGATTCAGCAGTGGTGACCAACCTTATAATTTCGTTATAATCGGAAAGTTTTTTCATAACTCCGGGATATGCGGCATTGGCACCTGTTGCCAAATTGCTTATATTATTGGTCGGCAGGCCTCCTAACTCGATTATCCTTTCGGCTAACTCTGTAGCGTGCTCGAGTTCGTCTTTGGCAATCTTGTTTAAGAATTCTTGCATATCTTCGTAACCCTTCCCTTCCACTGCCTGTGCCATATACCACCAGGCATAATAAGCTAACCACTCATCGCAATATGCCCGGTCTAAATCTTTAATCAACTCTTTCAAATTAACTCCTGCTATTTCTCTTGCCTTCTTACCCATTTCCTCTACCTCCTCTTTAATAACGTTTCGTTTACCGTTTACCCGCTCGGCTTCGCCTCGCTGTTTACCGCTTACCGTTACGGTAAACGGTACACGGTTAACGGTAAACGCAACTTATATACTAAGGTTATCTTTCCGGTTTCATCTCCTCCCCACAACAGATAATATCGCATTCCTCCACACATCCACAGACATTATCCACCGTTACTATCAGACCACATGCATTACAGGAATAACGGCTGGCCTTCTTGGTTTTTGCGGTTTTCTTTACGCTTTTCTTAGCCATTTCAACTCACCTCCCTTCAAATTCGTTCAAACATATCCTTTCCTACGCCACATTCCGGACAAACCCAGCTATTCGGCAAAGCTTCAAAATCCGTTCCCGGGGCAATCCCTTGTGTAGAATCACCCACTGCCGGGTCATAGATGTATCCACACACAGTGCAGCGGTATTTCGCCATCGTTATCTCCTACATTAAATTTCTTTGGCTAGTTTTCTACCAAATTCAAAACATTCTGCGAGTTCTTTCTCGTGAGGAATATATTTTATCTCTAGTCCCGCTAAAACCTTGAATTTCATCTTCTCTAACTCCTCATTTATTGCTCTGACTGCACCTTTTCCCCAGCCATAGCTTCCAAAAGCCACTGCCTTTTTATTTGGTGGTCTTATGCCTTTAAGAAAAGTCAAAAATCCACCCACGGTTGTAAACATGCCCATATTTAATGTGGGCGACCCTACAGCAATAAGCCGGGATTCGACTATCTCTTTAATCATCTCACTCGAGTCGCTGTTACGCAGGTTAAAAACCCGCACTTCCACTCCTTCGTCAATAATACCCCGGGCAATTTCGTTGGCCATTTTTTCGGTGCTCTTCCACATCGTATCAAAGACAATAGTTATTTTACGTCCTGCTTCACCGCGGCTCCATCTTTTATAGGCTTCAATTATTTTCTCTGGCTGGCGCCAGATTAAACCATGGGCCGGAGCAATCATCTTTATGTCCAGACCCATATTTTCGATTTCTTTAATTTTCTCCTGGACCATATTAGAATAAACACTCACAATTACGGCAAAATATTTGGTAGCCTCCTCCATTACTACCGGCCCAACTTCATCTTCAAAACGTTGGTGAGTGGCGATATGCTGGCCAAAAGCATCGTTGGGAAATAAAATAGAGTCTTGTTTTACATAAGTAAACATATTATCCGGCCAGTGCAGCATTTTGGCCTCAACAAACATAAGCGTTTTTCTGCCCAGATTAATTTCATCCCCCGTTTTCACTGCCTGGGCATTCCAGTCGGTGCCAAAATGAGCAGAGATAGATTCTTTGCCGGCTAAAGTGGAAACAACCTTTGCTTTAGTAGCGATTCTCTTTAATCGGGGTATGGCTGAGGAGTGGTCTAATTCTGCATGCTGGCAAATAATATAGTCTATCTTTGCCGGGTCAATAATTTCGCTAATTCTGGAGAGCATCTCAGCCTCAAACCCAGTTTTAACCGAGTCTATGAGAGCAATTTTATCGTCAACAATGAGATAGGCGTTATAGGTGGTGCCTCGGGGCGTAGTATAAGACCCACAGAAGCGCAGATTCCAATCAATGGCACCTACCCAATATATATTAGGTAATATTTTTATTGCAGACATCGTCCTACAC
>Ga0105164_10001218_pt1 | contig 16678 bp, 15 predicted proteins | sample VDWuncwatermetaG_FD_89674 | JGI IMG/M metagenome (GOLD analysis project Ga0105164, IMG submission 89674) | Wastewater microbial communities from Netherlands to study Microbial Dark Matter (Phase II) - VDW unchlorinated drinking water | ecosystem: Environmental > Aquatic > Freshwater > Drinking...
AATTAAAACAGGCCTTTGCGCTAGCCTCGATCCCATAGACAAAGAAACAAATTATGGTTTTCTTCTCGATATTCTTGCATAGTTGCAGATATTTGGTCACCGGTGCAGATGGCCGGCCTCCCCAGACAGGAATACCTAAACATAAAACGTCATAATCCTTCAGGTCCAAAGGAATTGGTGCTAAGGTAACTAAAGCCGGGTAAAGCCGGTAAAAAATGCGTTTCAACAATCCTTGACGGCGACTAAGATATCCCAGCTCATAATTATCTACTGTGCCTATTTTACTTAATCCCTCTTGAAAGGCACTGGCGACACTATATGTATGCCCGTAATGCGAGTAGTAAATCAATAAAGTCTTCATCGGTTGTTTTCTTGCCTCTTAATCTTATTGTACTTAAAAACTGTAATTAATCCAGTGAATTATTACTTTCTTGTAAGAGCAATTGTCGGTAATTCTAAAAATTAAAGCGTCTGAATAAGGTGAGAGAGAAATCTTGATTCGGTATCCACCATCTGCAGGTTATGTTCCAGAATATGGACCAAGGAAGAAACGCCATTTTTTCTTAAAGATACAATAGTTTCTTTGAGGCTGGCAGAAAGTTTTTTCAGCACTTGCAGGCGCGCGCGCAGTCTACGCTTAACGATATCGGGCTTTAAGTAATGAAGAAAAAAGAGACTTAGGTCCAGGCTAAACTGCGGCCTTTTAAAATTAAGAAAACTATGCGTGAGCATTTCTTTAAACCTGGCTTCACCTTTAGCTGTAAGTTCATAAATATAGCGCTGTGGCCGCTTCCCCTGTTTATTCGCGCGCTTAATTACTAAACCTTTTTTTTCTAATACACGCAGGGGATAATAAATGGATTTTAAATCTACACCGGCAAAAATCGAGAGAATTTCTTTGATTTTCTTTTTTACTTCATAGCCGTGCTTTGGGCTTTCTTTTAAGAGGCCCAACAAGAGTAATTCTTGTTCAATCATGAGAACCTACCGATCTTACGGAATTTTTCATACCTTGCCTCAAGCAGTTTTTCACTACTAAAAACACTTAATTCCTTAAGGTTACGGTTAATCGCCGCCTTTATCGTTGAGGCGATCTTCGCTTCTTCCCGATGCGCTCCTCCGAGTGGTTCAGGAATGATTTCATCAATAATTTCCAGTTTTAATAAATCCTGGGCGGTTAATTTTAGGACCTCAGCTGCTTCCGGAGCTTTTGCTCCGCTTTTCCAAAGAATCGCGGCACAGCCTTCCGGAGAAATCACCGAATAATAGGCGTTTTCCAAAACACAAACCCGGTCCGCAATTCCCACGCCCAAAGCGCCTCCAGAGCCCCCCTCACCGATAACGATTGCCACAATTGGTGTAGCAATCAACATCATTTCTCTTAGGTTTACGGCGATTGCCTGCGCCTGGCCGCGTTCTTCTGCGCCAATACCCGGATACGCACCCGGTGTATCAATAAAAACCACGATCGGCAAATGATGGTCCTGGGCCAATTGCATTACCCTTAAGGCCTTACGGTATCCTTCGGGATGCGCGCAGCCAAAATTACGTTTCAGGTTCTCTTTGGTGTCCCTTCCTTTTTGATGCCCCATCACCATAATTTTTTGATCATCAATCTTCGCCAATCCTGTAATTAAAGCCTTGTCATCGGAAAAGAGCCTGTCTCCGTGTAATTCGATGAAATCAGTCATCAAGGAATTAATATAATCTAAGGTATAAGGACGTAAGGGATGCCTGGCAATTTGCACCCTCTGCCAGGCATTAAGATTGCCGTAAATATCTTTTCTTAAATGCTCGAGTTTTTCTTCCAGCCGTTTTACCTCTAAAGAAAGGTCGATCTGTTTATTCGAGGTAAAACTCTTAAGTTCCTGGATTTTTTTCTCCAGCTCAACAATCGGTTTTTCGAAATCTAGTCCATTCATCTCTTATTAATTGAATTAGGGGTTAGTCGACAATAGTAACTTCGGTGTCTTTAGGTACGATTGTATAGAGTTCTTCAACTTCGCCATTGGCCATGCGTACACAGCCCTGGGTAACTTGCTTGCCCAGGCTCTGCGGTTCGATTGTGCCATGAATGCCGTATCCAGCGAGATTAAACCCCATCCAGCGCGTACCAAGAACATTTTCCGGACTGCCAGGAGCCACAACCGCTCCGGCCTTAAACCAGGTAGGATTAGGAAGTTTTTCGACGATCTTAAAAGTCCCCACGGGTGTGGAATTATTCGCGCCGGTAGCAACAATATAAATCTTTACTACTTCCTCGCCGCTCTTTAAGATAAGAATATTCTGCGTCTTATCGACTAAAATACTAAAAGGAGCGGTCCAGACTTTAATTTTTTTACCGGGCAGGATCTTATCTTCGTTTAAATTATTGCTTTTTTTAATTAACTCTACCGTGGTCTTAAATTCTCTGGCAATTTTGCCCAGCGTGTCTCCTGGCTTAATCTGATAGAGTGTCGTTTTTGCAGTAACAACCGGAGAAAAAAGTAATTTAATGTTCAGGTCTTCGATTTTCTTCTGCCAGTTGGCAATTTCATTTGAACCGGAAAAATCAATGGCTAATTTCTCATAAACGGCCCTACTGGATAAAAGATCGCCTTTATTTTCCAAATCCTTAGCCTGCGTAAGCAGCTTTGACGCAGAACCCCTGCCAATAAAGCTGCCGCTTAAAGACGGACCATTACTTTTAAGATGTAAAATAATTAAAACCCCCACAATCGCAAAAACCACTATAATAACTAACCACCATAATTTTTTCATCAGCCTAACTCCTGGTCATACTAAAAAAAGCAATGGTAATTCCCAATAAGGCCCCCATGATTACTTCGATCGGGGTGTGGCCGATCAATTCACGTAACCTAGTTTCGTGAATCCGGTGCTGCCAATAAATATCTTCCATAATTTTATTTAAAATATGCGCCTGCCTGCCTGCTGAATGCCGCACAACATGCGCGTCAAACATCACCACTATCGCAAAGGATGCAGCAAGCGCAAAATGCACGCTGCTAAAACCATATTCAATACCTACTGCCGTCGCAAGGCATGCTGCTCCCGCGGCATGAGAAGAAGGCATACCGCCGGTACCGACAAACCAGCGAAAATCAAATCTTCTTTCACGGATAATACCAAAGGTAACTTTAATTGACTGGGCAATAATCCAAGAGAAAATCGTGACCATAAAAATCTTATTCCTATATATTTCGATAAATATTTCGTTCATTGTGTTGACGGTTGTTTTTCCGTTGCGCCCTTTTTAAATAAAAAACCGCGGTTACCTAAAGCGGTATTTTGCGAATCAGTTTTCTTAATAACTTCTATGCCTACTTTCTGTATTTGTGTCTGTAGTTCTTTGATCGCCTTTTTTTGCTCTCCCAACGAACGCAGCCGGCTATTTAGACTTTTATTTTCCTGGGTCAATTTTTCCACGTTTTTCACCAGTTCGCCTCTTTCCTGCTTTAGGGCTTGAGCTTGCTTTGACTCTTCTTGGCTTTTTGCTAAATCCTGGTTCAATTTGCTATCTTTTTGCTCTTCTGACTTTAAATTGTTCTTTAACTGCATATTTTCTACTAAAATTTTTGCTGAAGAATTTTTTTCTTTCTCCAGTTCCTGCAATAGCTTTTGCTTCTCATTCTCTAAATTGCCTAACTGCTCTTTGATCTGGTAAATTGTTTTGTGCAGGGCGAGATTAACCTTGAGCAAAGCAAGGTAATTCACGCTTGAGTAGAGAACAATGACACAGCATAAAGCAAATAAAAGGGTTTTAACGGTTTTTTTCATTTTCAATAATTAGTTCTCATTATAATTGGGTACAACTTAAAAAGCAAGTCATTTCTCTGAGGCGGGCACTACTTCTATTCTGACTTTCGCAGGATAAGTTATTTGGCCATTTTTAATCAAGAAACCCCGGTTACCATCTAAGATTTTTTTCTCTAAATGTACCTTAGCCGACTTGGTTTCAATTCTCAGGGGTGCATTCCTATTCTTTTTCAATTCACTAATTCTCGCCTTCAGCTCAGGGAGCGAGCTGAGTTTTTCTTTCATTCTTTCATTTTCCTGCGAAAACTGATTGAGGTTTTCGCAACGTTTGATTAAGGTAATATTTTCTGCTTTCAAGAGCAAAAATTTTGCATTTAACTCATCAATTGCCTTCTTGGTATGGTTAAGATCACCAAAAAGTTTCGATATTCTTTTTTTCACCGCTTTAAGGTTCTGCTTGAGCACTATTTTTTCCTGGGAAAGCATATCTACCTGCTGTTTTTCCTTCTCCAGCTCTAGCAAAAAGGCCCTTTTTTCTTCCTCTAAGGTTGCCAGTTGCGTTTTAACCAGGTTTAAGTTTTCTGTTAATTGGCTCTTCTCTTTGATAATGATACCATATTTAGTAACAGAGAAGACGGCAATAGTAAGCAAAAAAATAATTAAAATGTTCTTTAACAGTCCTTTATCCATAGTTTTAAGTAGTATTATATTCTAGCACCCCCAAAAAGCAAGACTTTTCTTAGCTAGTGGCCTAGATTTTTTGGTGAGATTTGACGGGCTATTACGTCTATTATAGGTGAGGGATACATCTCTATGTAAAGGAGGGTATATGTTAGCCAAAGTTCGCAGTTACGGTCTCTTAGGAATAGAAGCGTATCCAGTTGAAATAGAAGTAGATGTTTCTTTTGGCCTGCCCGCTGTGACGCTAGTCGGCTTAGCAGATACAGCGATTAGGGAAAGCAAGGAACGGGTCAAAGCTGCAATTAAAAATTCCGGTTTTCAATGGCCGCAGGAGAGAATTACCGTAAGCCTTGCGCCTTCGGACCTGAAAAAAGAAGGTGCTTCTTTTGACCTGGCAATTGCACTTGGCGTGCTTGCTGCTTCTGAACAACTGGATCCTGAGAGGCTAAAGGATTATTATATTTTCGGAGAATTGTCTTTGGATGGCCTGATCAGGCCGGTAAAAGGCATCCTGCCAATTGGCCTGGCAATTGCCCAGTCAGAAAAAAAGCAAGCCTTAGTGCCGCAAGAAAACAGCCGAGAAGCAGCTATGGTTTCCGGAATGAAAGCTTTTGCGGTTGGAAACTTAAGACAAACTATAGAGTTGCTCCATAATCCGCAGATAGCTAAACCTTTACAAGCGGATTTTACCTACCTCTGTAAAAAACAGGCGCAATATCAAATTGATTTTTCAGAGATTAAAGGCCAATACGCGGCAAAACGCGCTTTGGAAGTAGCAGTTGCCGGCGGCCACAACATCCTGATGATCGGCCCTCCGGGAAGCGGAAAAACTATGCTCGCAAAAAGAATCCCTACGATTATGCCTGATTTATACCTTGAGGAAGCGCTAGAAATTACCAAAATTCATTCTGTAATGGGTACTTTGCCTATTCGGGATGGCATCATGACTCTGCGCCCTTTTCGTAACCCGCATCACACTATCTCCAATATCGCACTCGTCGGAGGCGGATCAATTCCCCAGCCAGGCGAAATTAGCCTGGCTCATCAAGGCGTGCTTTTTCTCGACGAACTTCCTGAATTTCAACGCAATTGCTTAGAGGCTTTAAGACAACCCCTAGAAGACGGATCAATCCGCATCTGTCGAATCAATAAATCCTTTACCTTTCCTGCTTCTTTCATGTTGGTTTGTGCGATGAATCCTTGTCCGTGCGGATATTATACTGATCATCAAAGAGCCTGCAGTTGTAATACTACAAAAATCCATAATTACATGAGTAAGATTTCTGGTCCACTCTTGGATAGAATTGATATTCACATTGAGTTACCTGCAATAAAATACAAAGAGCTAACTGACAGCAAAGATGCCGAGTCTTCCGCGGTGATTAAAACCAGGGTGGAAATTGCCAGGGCAAGAGAAAAGGAGAGATTTAAATCTGACAAAATCTTTTACAATGCTCAAATGAATAACAGATTAGTAAAGAAGTATTGCTTGCTTGAAGATGAAGCTAAAGAACTACTCAGGTTAGCAATGACAGAATTAGGTCTCTCAGCAAGAGCCTATGATAAGATATTAAAGGTGAGCCGTACGATCGCGGATCTTAGAGCCTCTGAAATTATTCAGGCAGAAGATATTTCGGAAGCAGTGCAATATAGGAGCCTAGACAGATAGTTTTCATTTTCTTTTCTTCTCGGTAGTTTCAAAAACCATATATTTGCCGAGCATCAGTCTCGTCTGCGCATCAAGCGCAGGGGTAGAGCCTAAAATCAGCACGATAAAAGGAACGATTATCCATTCCAGAACCATTAATATATTCTTGTACCATTTTACATCTTTTGGCCTGGGAGGTAAGGTAGTTCTGCTTAATAAAATCCAGATTAAGCTTGCTACCAAGGTAAAATTAAAAAGAATCCCGGTAATCCGCGGCAGATTATAGCCTACGGCGGACATTTGAGCGAAAAAAGCACCTCCGAAAAGAATAGGGAATGATGGCATTAAAATAATAATCACCGCCCAGATCGCCCAGGTCACATGGCTCTCTAAAAGATGATAGGATCTTCTGATTTTGACGAGCAAAGGTATTTTTTTATCGGTCAAAAAACCTTTTACTAGAAACGGAAAATTTTCCACTCCCCAGGCCCATCTTCTTTTTTGTTTATACTGGATGGATATTGTTTTGAAAAAATTCGTCGAATATGCCACATCCATGGAAACGGTAATATATAAAGGGACGACCCTGTAGTTTCCTTTAAAAAACAAAAAAGCCTTCCAGTAAATCACAGAATCATCGGAAATCATGTTCACCGGCCAATAATTAATATCAACCAGGGTTTTAAAACTCATACTATGGCTAGAGAAAGTGACAAATTTTTCCAGCCGCATACTTTCAATCAACTGACAGAAAGAAGCGCTCAGCTCCACCAGACGCGCAAAAGATGGCGCGTACCAGATATTATTATTATAAACCGGAATTGGCTGATAACTTGCCTGATGCGGTTTAGGGGTAGTAAGAAAATGGTAAGTAAGACAGGCAAAATACCCCTTCTCAGCGCATGTATCGGCATCAAAACAGGAAACGATCACATGTTCATAGAGGATTTTTTTTCCGTCTAGAAATTCTTTGGCTGCTTTTGCCGCAAAAGTAGCGTTTGCGCCTTTAGTCGGAGTTTCACCGGGTACGTCTTCCGGATGAAAAATAGAAAGATACCCGAAAAATTCATTTTGGAATTTCTCTTCGAGAATTTTAGCGTTTTCTCTGGAGCTGCGATTACGTTCTTCAAGAGCCACCACAACAATAATTTTTTCTTTAGGGTAATGCGAATTTTTTATTGCCTCCAGCGACGCCTTCAGGATATCCGTGCCTTCCTTATATACCGGAAAAATAATCAAATGATAGAATTTCAACCACTTTTCTTCAGCGCCCAATACCTGGCAATCATTTAGCCAATTGCGATTTCTCTCTTGGAATAATTTCCGATGCGCCATGATTAAGAGTGTGGTCAGATAAAGGGTGCGGATGATCCAGTAAAAATCGAAAACAATAATTGCCACCGCGCAAATTACCGGCTGCCATGCCGAAAGAACCACCAGAAAAACAATTACCCCCCAAGAAATTAGCCCGGGTATAATCTCCAACAATCTTTTTATTTTATAATTACTCATGTGTCTGTATTTTCATCAATTGCTGTAAGGCAAATGACCTGCTGTTTAATTCCAGTTTATAGAGGTTATCGTAAGTGTTCCCATCCGCGGCTTTTTGCGCATCGACAAAATAAAGCGTATCATTACGCAGATCGTAAGAAGAGGTAGTATTTTTTTTGTTCAAATTAACCAGTGTAACGGGTGCGGATTCGGGTTTAGCCTCCAGCACCTCAACCGCATGGTTGGTAATTAAAATCAAGTGGTAGCTATCAGAGTGCCAGAAGATATTTAAAAGTGCACCGGGAGAATAATTAAGCACAAATTGTTCGGTAAAAAACGGTTCATCTGAATAGGCATCCAGATAGGTAATGCCAATGTTGCGCCGATTAAAATAAACGATTTTTTTTCTATCGGGAGAAAGGATAAATTTTGTCGGCAAAGGATCAATTGAGGAAAAACTGGCTATTCTTTCATAATTATTCCCTTCGAAGTCTGACCTATAAATACCCAGGTCCTCTGAGGCATAATAAACTAACCCTTTTTCTTCATCTACCCAAAAAGTATAAAATTTTTCTTTGTTTAGCTGGCGGATATTAGACCTAATAGAAAAAAGGATGATTTTTTCCAGGCGCGTTGCTTCTCCCGCTTCTACCCTGACATTACTTGACCAGGGATAATGTTTTTCCAATTCAATTTTTAGAAGGTAAGACCCGGGCAAAAGTTCTGCTATAGTTAAAGGCGTTTTGTCGTTCAATAACGCATTATCCAGATAAACACTGGCTCCGGGAGGTTGGGTCTTGATCGCTACCAGCCCAGTTTTAGTGAATTTGAAAGTACGCCGGTTGAATTTATAGCCAAAAGCAGAAGAGAGGATAAGTGGCAGGCCCAAAATAAAAATCAGAACGCTTAAATAATACAAAACCGTCCTGATTCTTTGTTCACTCAACATAGAATTTAATTCAGGTATTTCTACTTATTAAGTACTTCAATAACTGCGGTAGTCTGCGCGGTTTTTCCGCGGTTATCTTTCACAGTCAAAGTGACATTAAAATATTTCGGATCAAAAGTAGCACTGTAGTACGTGTTCCCCGGATTTTCCTTGGTTGAGTTATCACCGTCGCCAAAATCCCAGGAATAAGCCACAATCCTACCATGCAAAGAGCGTGATTTATCCCCATAAAAGTTCACCTTTAAAGGAGAATAACCTTTTTTCGGTTTAGCAATAATTACGGCGGAAATCCCTTCTTCTTTGCGCATTGCTTCTTCGAGTGCTTTTTCTTTAAGCAATTCGCTATCCTGGATTTTCTTTTCTTTGATCTGCTCAGGCGCCGGAATTATTTCTGGCTTCAGAGATTCTGGCTGTAGAGGAGCTTGCGTTTCTTTGAGCACTTCTTTTTGTGGCGCAACCTCTACTTCTTTTGAAGGGAGAGAAACTGGTTCCTGGGGTACAGCTTGCTCTGCCTGAGGAATTTCTTTTGCTTGCACAGGCAATTCTCTTACTTTGGGCATAACCGGGGTTGCCTCTTTTACGGCAGGCTCTTCTGTTTTGGTTATTTCTTTCTCCGGCTGCGTTACTTGCTGCGGCGTTTCTTTTAACGCCATTACAGCCCCCTCTTTACTTAAGTCTTTTTGCACATAAAGATTTAAATTTTCTTTGAGAGCATTAACCCGGGCTTCTTCCTGTTCATCCTTTAGTTTCTCCATCTTTTTTACTTTTTCCCGGTAAATAGGATCGTGCTCATACCTATAATCCGCGATCGCAATAAAAGGAAGACGAAACATCCCGCCGATCATTTTTAAAAACATTGATGCCGGATCACAAACCGCCATCTTGAAGTGGTTTTCAATCAGCTCCATCTTTTTATAATAATCCTCGACGATATCTCTGCGCCTTAAGAACCTTGTCTTGGCTAATTTCCGGTCAGGCACACTATTATTCTGTCCTAAGGTATATTCTAAAATATCGTAATCGTCCCGGGAAACTACATACCCTTTATCGTAGGGCGCTTGGCCATGATGAAATTTATAGGTGGCACATCCGGTCAAAGAAGTAAAAAGTAAAAGGTAAAAAGGGAAAATTAAAAACTTTTTCATAGATGACTCCTTATTAAGATTTTATTAAGGCTAAAGTTTCCGCGCGCGTTTTTTCATTTGCCTGAAAGATACCTCTTACCACAGAAGTTACTGTCATTGTTCCGGGTTTTTTTACCCCGCGCATCGACATGCAATTTCCGGAAACAGCTATCTTTCCATTTCTTCTTACTAAAATTAACCCTTTGGGAACAGATACACAAAAAACTTGACCTTTATATTGTTTAAAGGAAAAATTTCTGGGCATCAATTTCGAATACCATTTATCCATGCCGGATTTTGTTTTATGTGTCTCCATTCTAAAGAAGTATTTGTTATTTTGTTTTGTGCAGCCAATGCCTAATTTAACGCATATTTCCTGTAAATCATCTATCAATCTTTCTGATTTTGAGACAAAATGGATTGCTTTATTTTTTTTGATATGGCCGTCTCCTTTTATATACCAGTTTAAAAATTTTCTTAAGGTTTCTGGAGTGCTGTTTTTTATATTCCGTGGGATATATTTTTCTCCGGATTTACCAAAAATTTTAAAATAATTGTAAAAATCATCATCTTCGATCCGAAACTGAATTCCCTTACCATCTTTACATTCTATATGTTTAACTTTTAATTCATTAAATAGTTTCTTAATTTCAGGAAAATATTTGGATTGCGGCGACTGACTGACAACAACAAATTTTCTTTTACCCGCGTGTGTTGCACATCCCTCACTAACCCAAATTCCAAAAAATTTTACAAAAGTATTAAAATCTATGCTGTGCTTACCAATCCTAATCTTTTCGGGGCTGTTTCCTCTCCAACTGCAAGCCCTTGGAATCACTATGTATTTATTTGTTAATTCTTTTACGGGAGATATCTTCCAATTGTTATTTTTTTTATAAAAATCCCATTCAGAAGAATAACAGAATCTGTGATCTGGCGTAACCAATAGATCCACGGAAAGACTCTTGGCTCTGATCATTTTACCATTATATCTATACGAGATGAATTTTCTTGGCTTGATAAACGATAGGTTCCTTGTTAATAAATCTACCTGCGCAACTTTATCTTGCCTCTTTAATTCCTTAAATAATTTCCAGCCATTTTCTGTTAAAATTTCAGTTTTCTCATCATAACACATATGCTCCGCTTCAATTATAACCATACAACCTTTAGGCTTAAGCTTGGACATAATAATTTCGGCGATCTGTGTGGTGAGCCTTTCCTGCACCTGCGGCCGCTTAGCTAAAATATCCACCACCCTGGCTAATTTGCTTAAACCCGTCACCCTTCCGCCCTTAGGGATATAAGCGACATGGGCGCGGCCGATAAAAGGAAGCAAATGATGCTCACAGCAGCTATAAAGAGGGATCCCTTTTAAAAGAATAATCTCGTCGTGTTTCTGTTCAAGGATCACTTCCAGTTCTTTTTCCGGGCTCTCTTTAATTCCGGAAAATATTTCTTCATACATCTGCGCTACGCGCGATGGAGTATCTAAAAGATCTTTTCTCTGCGGATTCTCTCCGATTGCCTCCAATATCTCTCTGATTGCCTTTTCGATTTTTTTCTTGTTCATCACAATCTCCGTTTATTTACCGATACAAAACTCGCTGAAAATCTTATTCAATAAATCTTCGGAACAATTCTTACCTAGTATATCATCTAAATGCAATAAAGCATCCTTTATTCCCTGAGCAATAAACTCTAAGGACAATTTATTATCTAATGAATTAATCGCTTCGGCAACAAGTTTTTCTGCTTTCGTAAGCACCTGCGCGTGCCGTAAATTTCCTAGCATAAATGATTCTTTCCCCATGACCTTACCCTTATAGACCAAAGAGGCGATTTGCTCCTCAAGTAAATTGATGTTCTTCGCCCCCTTTGCCGAAATCTCGATTGGATGTGTAAAATTCTTTGCCAGTTTTTTCTTTTCGATTGCTTGTTTTAAATCCATTTTATTGATTACCGCGATAGTGGTTTTATTTTTTAACTTGCGCATTAACACACTATCGTCAGGATTTAATTTTTTACTGCCATCGAATAATAGAATCACCAAATCAGCTAAATCAATCTGAATTTTTGTGCGCTGTATGGCTTTCTTTTCAACTAAATCTTTAGGCTCAATGATACCAGCAGTATCAACAATCCGTACTGGTATACCCTTAATATCAACAATCTCTTCAATAGTATCGCGCGTGGTCCCGGCAACCGCAGTTACAATAGAGCGTTCCTGTTTTAAAAGCGCATTTAATAGCGAAGATTTGCCGACATTAGGCCTGCCGCAGATTACCACATGGATACCCTCACGCAACAATTTTCCGGTTTTAGCACTTTGGATCAAAGAAATAATCTTTTCGTCGGTTTCTTTTAAATCCTGAGAGGTTTTTTTTAGATCCGCTGCGCTAATTTCTTCTTCCGGGAAATCAATATTCGCCTCTAAAACTGAGAGGATCTCTAAGAGATTTTTTCTCAACGCTGTGATCTCCTGGGAAAAAACACCTTTTAACTGTTCAGTGCCGATTTTTAAAGCAGTGTCGGTCTTAGCACGGATAATATCGAGAACTGCTTCAGCCTGGGTCAAATCAATCCTGCCGTTTAGAAAAGCGCGCTTGGTAAATTCTCCCGGTTCGGCTAACCTGGCGCCTTTTGCTAAAACTAAATCTAAAACTGCACGCATTGCCACGATCCCTCCGTGGCAGTTAATTTCTACGACATTTTCTTTAGTATATGATTTGGGGGAGCGCATCACCGTAAGGATCACCTCGTCGATAATCTTACCATTATCCGCCGCCCATCCATAATGTGTAGTATAGGTTTTGAAATCTGAAGGTTTAGCGCCATCCTTGGAAAGAAAAAACTTATCCGCAATCTTCAAAGCGTCGTTACCGCTAAGGCGTACAATGCCTATTCCCGATTCACCAATTGCTGTGGCACTGGCAGCGATTGTGTCATAAAGGCTTTCCTTAAACATCTCTAAACTCTCCTACTACAAATAAAGAACCGGTTACTAGAATTAAATCTCCTTTGCCCGCCAGGCTAAGGGCTAATTTTCTGGCTTCTTTGAGATTATATGTAAGATAACTTTCTTTCTGCGCAAAATTTCCAGCTAAAATTTCCGGTAGAGCTGCGCGGGGATTATTGGCCTTAGTTAAAATCACTTTATCCGCTAGGTCAGATAATTCTCTACAAATTCCCCTTAAGTCTTTATCGCTAGAAATCCCCAACACTAAAATTAAATTCCGGTATTTGAAATTCTCTTTAATTGTTTTTTTTAAGGCTGCAGCAGAGGCGATATTCTGCGCTCCATCGAGAATGATCAAAGGGTTTTTAGCAATAATTTCGCACCTTCCTGGCCATAAGGTTTGCGCAATACCTCTTTTGATCGCGCCAGCATCCACATCCGCACCCTGGCTAGCCAAAGCTTCCACCATACCTACTGCCACACAAGCATTAATTAATTGGTGCTGGCCAACCAAGTTGGTCTTTAATCCGGGATACCTGCCTAAAAACCCGTCTATGGTAAAACTATTTTTCTTTTTAAGGTATTTGATTTCCTTGCCCAGAGTATACAATTTGGCCCCGGTTATTTTACATTTTTCTTTAAGCACTTTCATGGCTTCTTTTTCCTGCGGCGCACTAATTACATTTAAGGTGTGACGTGTGACGTGTAACTTGTAACGCTTTACAATCCCTGCTTTCTCCCTAGCAATTTCTCTTAAGCTATTGCCTAATTTCTGCGTATGTTCATAACTAATCGGCGTAATCGCGCAGACTAAAGGACTAACCACGTTGGTTGCATCCAACCTCCCGCCTAGGCCGGTTTCTAAGACCACGAAATCTGTTTTTTGCTGTAAGAAATAAATAAAGGCTAAGGTAGTATATATTTCAAAAAAAGAAAGTGGCCCGTATTTTGATTTATGATTATATTTTTCTATCGCCGGTTTTATTTTCTCCACCAGCCGGTTTAAATTTTTTTGGGAAATCATCCCTTCGAAATCTTTTGGCGTGCGACGTGCGACGTGCGACGTGCGACTTTTAAGGATACGTATCCTCTCCCTAAAATCCGATAAATGCGGCGAAGTATATAACCCTACTTTAAAACCCGCTTCCCGCAATATATAGGTAATAAAGGCACAGGTTGAACCTTTACCTTTTGTACCGGCAACATGAATGCATCTCAAAGACTCCTGCGGATTGCCGATAGCCTTTAAAAAATCCTTGATCCGCTCTAATTTCAAGGACTCTTTATAAGGATAATCCGGGAGCTTTTCGTAATTAATAAAAGATTCGAGATATTTAATCGCTTGCGGGTAGGTCATTTAAACAGCCGCGTAAAAAACTTAATGCCTAAAATGCCTGATGCCAGTAAAGACCATCGCGACTTTGTGTTTATCGCAGGCCTTAATAATTTCCGCGTCGGCGATTGAGCCTCCGGGTTGAATCATCGCCTTTACCCCTGCTTTGGCAGCTTCGATCACCGCGTCTTCTTTAGGGAAAAAAGCATCTGAGGCGAGGCAAGAATCTTTTGCGAGTTTTCCGGATTTTTTCCTAACAATCATTACAGAATCTACCCTGGACATCTGTCCTGCGCCAATGCCTACGGTCTTAGTGCCGATGGTCAAAACTATGGCATTGGATTTGACATGCTTGGCTACTTTCCAGGCAAAAATCAGGCTCTCGATTTCTTTTTTGCTTGGTTTTTTCTTCGTCACTACTTTAAGATTATTTAAATCTAAAGTTTGTAAATCCTTATCCTGTACTAACAGTCCGCCGCTCACCCTTTTAAATTCAGGCTCTGCTATCGGCTCAAGGTCAAATGATTCCAAGAGGCGTAAATTCTTTTTCTCTTTAAACAATTCTACTGCTTCAGGCGCAAAGCCAGGAGCGATAATGCACTCTAAGAATCCGCTTTTAGCAACTAGCTTCGCGGTTTTGAGATCCATTCTTCTGTTTAATGCCACGATCCCGCCGAATGAAGAAAGAGAGTCGCATTTCCAAGCCGCAAGAAACGCTTTATCTAATGCTTTGTCTTCAGCGACTCCACAAGGATTATTATGTTTAACAATTACTGCCGCGGGATTACTAAATTCTTTTACCAGCTCAAAAGCAGCGTTGAGATCAAGAATATTATTAAAAGATAATTCCTTTCCTTGTAATTGCTTAAGATTAATTAACCCTTTACTCTTGCCTTTTTCTTTATAAAAGGCGGCCTTCTGATGCGGATTCTCACCGTAACGCAATTCCTGGATTTTCTCAAAATTTAAACTTAATTGCGCAGGGAACTCTGCTTTGCTTTCATTTTTTGCTAAAAGATGCTGTCTCAAATATGCGTAAATCGCTCCGTCGTACTGACTGGTCCTGCCAAAAACCTCAACACCCAAATCACGCAACAAATTTTCCGGCAAAGAACCCTTATTCTTTTTCAATTCTTCAATTACCTGAGCGTATCGCGCAGGATTACAGATTACCGCTACCGATTGATGGTTTTTTGCCGCAGATCGTAACATCGAAGGCCCGCCGATATCAATATTTTCGATCACTTCTTCAATCTTCACACCTGGCTTTTGTGTAGTTTTCTCAAAAGGATAAAGATTTACTACTACCATATCTATAAGGCCGATATTATGTTCCTGAATAGTTTTCATATGCTCGCTATTTTCCCGCAGGGCCAACAGCCCTGCGTGGATTTTTGGATGTAGAGTTTTCACTCTTCCGTCGAGCATTTCTGGAAATCCCGTATACTCGGAAACTTCTTTTACCGGAATATTATTCTCGCGGAATAATTTTGCTGTCCCGCCCGTAGAAAGAATCTCAACGCCAAATTTATTTAACTCCTTGGCTAATTCCAAAACCCCTGTCTTATCCGATACACTAATCAACGCGCGTTTAATCTTAACCATTCAAGTCTCTCCTTTTGCTGAAATCTTATTGTTAGCGGGTAACGAGGCGTGCTTCGAGCAGCATCCGCAAAAGATTTTCTGTGTTTTGCTGACGGCACATTAGAAGTTTTTCGGCATCTCGCTTTCGCTAGAGTCGGCAAGGCTTTACGCCGAACGAAAGGTCGCGTTGACCTGCGTGAGCATACTGCCCGAAAGTGAGGCGTAAACCGTAGCCGACGGCGAAAAACTTCGTGCCGGAAGCAAAACCAGAAAAGCTAATTAACTTGCCACGAGAGAAATCGGACAGATTCATTTATTGAAACGGAAGTTTACGAGGTCAGTATCCTGCATGATATATTCTTTTTGCTCAAGCCGCATTTTGCCGGCCTGCTTTACTGCTGTTTCCCCGCCTAGCTGTATAAAATCACTAAAACTGATAATCTCCGCTCGGATAAAACCCTTTTGAATATCGGAATGAATACTTCCTGCAGCCTCCCAGGCATTCGTGCCCTTCTTAATCAGCCAGGCGCGGGTTTCTTTCTCACCCGTTGTAAAAAAACTAATGTAACCGCCCTCTGCCACTGCGCGAAAGAACAAACTATCAAGATTTTCCATTTCCTGCTTTTCTGCTAAGATCACCGGTTTGCCTGTAGCCAGGGAATAGGAAGAGATTGTTTTTTTTTCTGCTTCATCCAATCCGGCAGAACTTGCGAATTCTTCTTTTTCCAAAACCGCTTTTATTTTTTGCGCGATTACTTTTTCTGCTTCCTCGGTAATCCGGCTAAGGCGCGTTTCGATAAACTCCAGATCCTTTAAAATCAGATCCGCGCGAAAATCTTTCAGCGTAATAATCGCATCTGCTTCATAAAGAGCGTCCTCACCGACTAAATCCACCTGCACATAAGTTTTTTTCTTGGCCTTGGTAATCTTATCTACCTCATCCAACCGGCTGTCTTTAACATTCACTTTACCTAATTTAATTTCCGGAAGTAAAAATATAGCAATTTTCATTAGACCTCTATTTCTGTTTTCTTTGATGCCTGATACTGGTTGATAATTCCCGCTGCGATTTTATGGGGGACTTCCTCGTAATGTGAAAAACGCATTGTATATGAACCTCGACCACCGGTTAAAGACCGTAGGTCATTGGCAT
>Ga0105164_10001219_pt1 | contig 16673 bp, 26 predicted proteins | sample VDWuncwatermetaG_FD_89674 | JGI IMG/M metagenome (GOLD analysis project Ga0105164, IMG submission 89674) | Wastewater microbial communities from Netherlands to study Microbial Dark Matter (Phase II) - VDW unchlorinated drinking water | ecosystem: Environmental > Aquatic > Freshwater > Drinking...
ATCTCATCCCTCTCGACGCGACAAAGGTGTCCATATTTCTTTTCCATAGCAACACAGCCTTACAGCAAGTGTTGCACTTCAGTCTAGAACTGGGGCGCTCGTGATATTGCCGCTGCACCGAGATCTAAATCAAATATGAGCAAGGGCGAAAGAATCTTTAACTGGGTTACTTATACAGGGCTGAACTACTGGGTTAACCTAGGTCTTTCTGTAGTTATGGCGGACATTGCCATACACGGTAAAGGTATGTGGCGCAAAGGTCTTGATTATAGCATCAATAGAACAACAAAGCATGTTAGTAATGTTCTCAAGTCTTTGAGTAAGAATCCTAATAAAGAAGCTATTGAAAGAATGGTGCATAATAACACCAGGGTTGGCTATGAAAGCCTTTCATTGCTTACAGGCGGTAGTATTCTATTGTTCCCATTGAAATATCTTGAGGATAATAAACGTAAGATTGTTCATTGGTTAAATGATAAGCTGGGAGTGGATCAAACTGCGCCGGATGGACATAAAAAAACGCCGGAAGAAATACACATTGAAAAAGAGCAGCCAAAACAAAGTGCTGGCAATCTAATAAAGCGTCGGCTTCTTGGAACAGTTTCAGTGGTGGGAGCCGGTTTTGTTTTAGACAAAATTTTTAAGCAAAAAACATTGCTTGATCCAGAAATAGTTGATCTTGGCTGGACAAAAATAAATTATGACAAAAAAATTCAGGGTGGGAAAAATTATATTGAAACAACTGCGTTCAGGCACATTAACAATGCAGTTAAATTTGTAACCGGAGGCAAAGGATTCAAAGAAAACGGGCGGATTGGTCGCTGGACAAAGCTGGCTATTCTTGATTCTATTTTTACCGTAATAACCGCGTCGGTTATGTGGGTGACCAGTGGTGCTAAAAAAGGGAAAATGCCGAAGGAAATTGACGATAGTAATGATCCGGAAGTGCTAAGAGATGAGATGAACAGAATTGTTACATCTGCCGATGTGGGAGATAGAGGATTTGCACACAGGGTGGAAAAAAGAGTGCAGAAACTGGTTGAGTCTAAGAATGGTAGTTCTGCAAAAGGTTTTGTTGAAGCTCTGCAACATCAGGAAGCACCGACTGTTGGGGTTGGGGTTTAGTTCCTTGTCATCCTGTGAGGCGCGAGGCGACTGCACAGGATCTCAGCATAATTATAACAGATCCTGTGCTATTGCTTTGCAATCCACAGGATGACAATAATCTTCTGGAAACGGCATGGATTTTGCTTTATATCCTGTCTTCGTGACGCGTGATTATGAAATATGCGCGCAGAAATTAATTTAAACAGGGAGATCTTATGAGTATTTTAGACGGAGTTTTAGGCGGATTGGTAAGTGCCGGAGTTACATCACTTGTAAGTGAAGTTATTAAAAAACACGGTGGCATTGAAGGCATAGCCAGCCAGTTTGAAAAAGGCGGTTTGGGTAGTGTTGTTCAATCATGGATTGGAACAGGTGCTAATCAGGCGGTTAATCCAAGCCAGATTTCGCAAGTTCTGGGTTCTGGTGTTATTTCAGAATTGGCAAAGAAACTTGGTATATCAGAAAATCAAATATCAGAAAAACTTGCGGAACATCTTCCGACGGCAATTGACAGCATGACACCAAATGGAGCTATTCCTGTTGATGCCTGATAGGATTTTTGCTTCAAAAATTGGCATACTATTATTACTGTGATATGAGCATAGTGGATGAATAAGGAGCTTTTAATTGCATAGAGTATTAATTGTTTTCAGTTTACTATTGCTTTGCTCCTGTACGCATTTCGAACAGGATAAGGAAGTTGTCAAAGAGCAGGCAAAAAAAGATGCAAAGCAGGTTGAAGCTAACGTTACTAAAAATGCCATGCGCGTTGCTGATAATGTGCGTGATAGCATAAAGCGCACCAATGATCGTGTGCGCGAGTGGTGGATAACACCACTGCCGAGCACGGCTAAACAACCGATGCCCACTCGCTATTGTTACCGTGTTTTGCAGGATATATTGTGTTACCGCGACCAGATGCCGGGATGGGAAAATAAGCTGGTTGCTTATCAGGGGGAGGGTGCTGCACCGCCAACACCGGCTACTATGAAACTGATGCCACTACGCGCTGATAATCAAAATTTTCCTGTGGAAAAAAAGCTGGAGAATCTGAATCCGGTTTTTGTCTCGGTTCCGCCGGAAGTTAAGGGAAATAGTGGGCAAAATGTAACTACTGATGCTACGGCTATTGAACCGGCTTATGAGACTATTCAGGATTCGGTGACGTCGCCACAACTTTAGAGGTGATTTATGCAAGACATGAATATTTCTTATTATAAATTTTATTCGTCGCCAGTGGGGAAGTTACAACTCGTTGCTTCTGACCGTGGAATTTCTGGCGTTTATTCGCAGAACAATTTCCGTGACGCGGGAAATGAATTGGTGGAGGATAATAATCATCTGCTTTTACTCAAAGCTGAAAAACAGCTTGGCGAATATTTTGCAGGAAAGCGCAAGGAATTTGACTTGAAGCTTGATATGCAGGGCAGCGTGTTTCAAATAAATGCGTGGCGGCAATTGCAGAAAATTCCTTATGGCGAAACGATTTCTTATGGGCAGCAGGCTGCGCGTGTTGGTGACGCTAAGAAAGCGCGCGCAGTTGGGGCTGCCAATGGGCGCAATCCGCTGATGATTATTATACCCTGCCACCGGGTTATCGGCGCATCGGGCGCGCTTACGGGGTTTGGTGGCGGGTTGCCGCTGAAGAAGAAGTTGCTGGAGCTGGAGAAGGTGAGGGCGGCATAGTAGTTCTTGCTTGCCCATACGTAACCTCCGTTATATTGTCGCTTAACAATCAACTTCTGTTTTGAAATAACTATATATTGAGGTCACACAGGAATTATGTCAAAACAGTTTCCCGCTATTTTTCTCAGCGCGCTACTCTCGTCAGTTATATTTCTAATTATTGCTGTCAATAATTTAGATTTTATTCTGATGTTCGTTTCCATCATCCCGCTATTTTCTCTGGGGCTTAGCAAAAACCCTAAACTAGCACTTGAATCCGGCGTACTTGCCGTAATCCCCATATTTCTTTTCAGCGGAGGGGCTTTATCCCCTGCCGCGATGTATTTTTTTGTATTTGCCTTGCCCTGCTGGTATGTTTGCCATCTGGCACTGCGTAACATAAAAATTGATTCACCGGCAGCCACTATGACCTTGTGGTATCCTACCGGCTTAATTACAGTAAATCTGGCACTTTACGGCTGTATGCTACTTGCCGTAGCCACCGCCATATTCGCTACTCAGGATACAAACCTGCCACAGTTTATTGCCAATATGGCAAAAGATGTTATTGCCGAGCTAGACAGTAAATATGAAATTCCTGCTACTATTTCGCCAATGTATCTTGCATTCATTCTTTGTAGTTCAATGGCTTGGCTATGGTGTTTTTTGATGTTTGGCTGTGCCTGGTTCGTCAATTACACCCTGTTTAAAAAAAATATGGCAGTACGCCCTGATTTTACAATACATATTTTCCCAATGCCGCATTGGTTACTGACATTAATGGGTATCTGCGGCCTTGCCTCGATAATAGGCGGAGAATCAATGAATTTTCTAGGAAAATCATCGCTTTTCATATTGCTGATACCATATTTCTTTCTGGGAGCAGCGATATTGAACAGCAACGCCACAAAAGTTATTAACAGTATGTTTTTTATATTTATTTGCTATTTTATTGCGATAATAACCTTTTGGCCGGCAATGGTGGTAGTCGGTATAGGCATGTGGAATCATATAAAAATATTAAACAAACACTTGTCATCTGGTGGAAGTTCGTCTAGAAACTAGCTCCCAAATTTAGGTAACAAATAAAAATTTGAACTCGTAAGGAGAATTGATCATGGAAGTTATTTTGCTAGAACGCATTGCCCGCTTGGGTGCTATTGGTGAAACTGTAAAAGTGCGTAACGGCTATGGTCGTAATTTCCTTATCCCAATGAAAAAAGCCCTGCGCGCTACTGAAGAAAATAAAAAGATTTTTGAAGAACGCCGCCACATCATTGAAGAAAAAAATAACGCTGCCCGCAAGGAAGCTGAAGTTCTGGCTAAAAAGGTCGAAGGCATCAGCGTAAAGCTTATTCGTCAGGCGAGTCAGGAAGGCAAGCTTTATGGTTCGGTTACCGTGCGCGATATAGCGGATGCTTTGAAAGAAGCCGGTCATGTTGTACCGAAGAGCCAGATTATCCAGACCACCATTATCAAAACTATTGGCGAATATCCGGTGCGTGTCATCCTGCATCCGGAAGTTATTGCTAATGTTAAGCTGGATATAGTCCGCGTTGAAGCTGACGCTGCGTAATCCAGTGAAATTTTACTAAAAATTTAGCGTACACCTACGGTTGCTTCAGATGGACTAGACTTATATGTCTGATCTCTATCTGCTTTTTTCTGTCGCTCTTGAAGTTCAGCACCAATCAAATTTGCTGCAATTCTAACATCTGGTGAACTGCCAATTTCTTGCAACACTTCTGTTTTTGCTTTCTTCACTAATTTTCTCAATGTACTAGCCTCCGTACTTTGTATCGCTAGTTTAATATGTTCAGCAGTTATTAGGTTCTGGCTTGGCATAGTGATTAATTAGTGCCTCAAACCCATCCCTGATTGCTATCGATAGCATTCCCTGCTGTTCTACTTTTTCTTTCTCAGGATCATGCTTACTATAATGTGGCGACGTTCTATTCATTTTTTTTCTCCCTCCAATTTCAGAATCGATTAGGATGCATTGCAAGCAATTTGCTCTCATGCCTGGAAACAAAACCACCTTTTTTTACGTATAATTGTTCACGACGTTGGAGCTCTTGCTTAATGTTATCAGAAAGCCCTTCAACCCGAGTATTGCCAGCAACTTCCTTTAAGGATTTAATATCAGCGTTCTGAAGCAATGTTGCTAATGTTCGATATGCTGTTTTTACCTCATTAGCTTGCGCATTATCAGGAGCTTTACGCAAAGCATTAGTGTGTGTATTTTTTACCTTTTCCAGACGTTGTAGCAATTCTTGTGCATCTTCTGTCAAACTTCCGTTCTTACTTACATTATCGCCCATATTATCCCCCATAAAGAATTTTTAAAATTATATTACCTTCCACGTTTATCAGACATAACCTTGTCCAATACATGCCTTCCTCTCTTGTTTTCCCTTATGACCAATTCATCTTTAATCAATTTCTGAGAAAGAAAGCCTAATTCTGACGAATCACAACAAGCAGCCTCCTGCAAAACTGATGTTCTAGCTGCTCCGATTAAAGCTTTAAATATCTGAACAGCATTGTCGGAAGTTTCGGTAAATTTTCTGTTAGTGCCCATCTCATGTTTGTGTTTTTCTTCCGCTAATTTTAGATGTTCATAATTTATTACCGGGTTTATTGCCGTAGATGCAGTGTAAGACTTAACTTTTTCTACATCTCCAACCTTAATTGCATCTGACAATTTCCTTTGTTCAATCTCATTATAAACTTCATGAGCCAGACCATCAACCTGTCTGGATGCCTTCTCAACTCTATCCAGAACCACCTGAAGAACTTTAGTGTCAGCATTATCAAGCAATTTTTTATATATCAGACGCTCTGCCCAGATTACAGAACTTGGCTTGCCATTCGCTTCATTAATTACTTCCTTAGCCAATTCGATATGTTGTGGTGTTATTATATCAGGTCTTGTATAGTCAGAAGCCAATTGCAGATCTCTGGAATTGATAGCTATCGACAATATCTCACGTTCTTTTCTTGTTCCAAATGGTCTAATAGTAAACTCTGACATACTTTATCCTTATTAAACTTATCGAAACAAATGTCCTTGAAGAAAATCCTTTGCATCCCTGTATTTGGAAGCAAAATTATTTTTCATTTCTAATTTTTCCCGACGTTGCAGTTCTGTGTGAACATCTCCGGCTAATCCAGCAACTTTTTGATATTCCGGATTTGTAGCTGCTTCTTGCAATACAGCAAGGCGCGCATTCTTAATTAACTTTTCCAATATCCGGGATGCACGTTCTAATTCTTCCACAGGGGCTCTATGTAAAGTTTGATTATGCTTCTCCCTAGCCAATTTAAGGTGACTGGCTGTTATTATTTCAGGCTTGGCATAAATGGTATGTAAATTTTGATTTTTAATATCATCTGCCAATATTTCTGAATCACTTCGTTTTGCAAGACCAGCCATTTTGTTCCCCATAAGAAATCAATTAAAACTTCAAGAATTATCAATTTTCCTAGGGGATATTACAAGTTAAGATATGATGACAATTATATTATAGTTATTTTATAGGGTGTTATCATGCCGCAATCCTGCGGGCGGCATAGCCACAGCGCAGGATTTTTCTCAATTATACCCAGATCCTGTGCTGACATTTCGTGCCCCACAGGATGACTCACTTATACACCCGCTTAACCCGTCTGCCGATGCGCGTAAAAATCTCATAGCCAATAGTGCCACACTGCGCCGCTATATCATCCACCGTCTGCAATTCATTGATAAACTCAGCGCGGCTGTTTTCGCCGATTTCCTGCGGTGGAATCGCGGATACATCAATTGCCACCATATCCATCGATACCCGCCCGAGCAGCGGTGCTTTATGCCCTGCTACATAGACGAACCCCTGATTACTTAAGCTACGGAAATACCCATCCGCATAGCCCAGAGCGGCAATGGCAATGCGCCCGCCCTTACTCATTGATGCAGTTGCTCCATACCCCACCGTTTCATCACGGTCTAGCTCACGTATCTGCAAAATCGGTGCCGATAATGTCGCCACATGCTGCATCGGGTTTTTGCCATCCGCCGGATTAATGCCATAAAGGGCGCAGCCTGGGCGGGCAATATCAAAATGAAATTCCGCTGGCAGAAAAACACCTGCCGAATTAGCAAGGCTGGCTTTGGCATCTGGAAAATATTTAAGCGCGGACTGGAATCTTTCCAGTTGCTCAGAATTTTTGGGATGTGCTGGCGCATTGGCGCAGGCAAGATGCGAAAGCACCAACACCGGACCAAAACCCTGCAACTTGGCAATAAACGGATTTTCCAAATCACTCTCGCAAAGCCCCAGCCGCGTCATCCCGCTATCAACATGCACCATGATATTCTTGCTCGTATGGCGCAGCTCAGATTTCACAAACCGTTCCACCTGCGAAATATCATTTAAAACCGGCGTGAGTCGGTGATAGGAAAATTCCTGCTCCTCACCGGAAAACAGCCCTTGAAACACACCTATTCTAACTTCGGGGAGAAGCTTACGCAGCTCGATTCCTTCCTCCAGCGTCGCCGCAAAAAAATCACGGCAACCCTCCGCCCACAAGGCAACGCCAACCTCGCCAACTCCAAGCCCATAGGCATTAGCCTTCACCACCGCCGCGATGGAATTTCCGGCATGGTGATTTTTCAGCAAGCTATAGTTGGAGCGTAAGGCGGAAACATTAACTTCGAGTGTGGGGAAAAGCGTCATCATAAAATACTAAATTTTATTTGTTATGCTGTACAGAAAAAGAAATGTTCAACCCCATAGCATCAATGATAGACATGAAAGTATCCATACGCGGATTACCTTTTTCAGATAAAGCGCGGGAAATTGTAACGCGGGGAATTCCAGCACGCTCAGCAATACGACCAATCCCCTGAGCGAGAGCTATTTGTTTTAATGCGCCCAAGATAGCCTTACTGTCTTTAAATTCTTTGTATTCTTCCAGAGTGGCTTCAAGATATTCGCTGGCAAAATTGGGGCGTTTAGCTATTATTTTAGCTATCCACATGTCAAAATCGTCTTGTTGATTTTTCATTATTTTCTCCTGTTATAATCATTCAAACAACTAATAGCTTTCTTGATATCCTGCTTTTGCCTGCGTTTATCACCACCTACCAGCAGCAGAACAATATCCTTCCCAGTAATGCTATAATAAATTCGGTATCCAGCACCAATGTCTATACGTAATTCCCAAACACTATTACCAACAGGTTTGCAATCCCCAAAATTACCATGCCGGATTTGCTCTAAACGGGCAGCAATACGAAAAACTGCCTTATCATCACGTAGCCCTGTAAGCCACTCAGTGATGAGTTCATTACCTTTAGCATCTACATAACGCTGTATACTATACATTACATCAATGTAACATATAGTATACATCAAATCAAGAGGGAAATCTGAATATCACTAGGCACTGCTGGCTAATTCACTAGACCGCAAGCGAAATATTTTCATGGGTCATGCGTCACGAATGATAGAGTAAATCTATACCAGACCTTGCTCCACCGATTTATTCAGGAAATCATTCAACCTGGTTTGCCAACCACTGCCGGTTGAACGCAAATGCTCAACCAGATGTGCATCAAGCCTGATATTTATATGCTGCTTTGGCTCTAAAACCTTTGGTCTTCCGCGCAGACGCGCAGCTGCATTGCGTGCTGATTCCGGCAATTCATCTATGCCATGCATTATTTTGCCCATTGACTTCCATTCTGCATCGGTTAGCGGTTTATGCTGGTCTGGAGCTTTCTTATATTTTTTCATAGCGTTTTCTTTCCTTCATATTAGCCTTACGAAAACTGATAGGTCTGACTTCTCCATTTCTTTCAGTCCATACTAAAACATGCAGACGGTTACCCTTCAAACCATAACTTACATAGCGAACTTCACCATAATCAAAGCGATTATCAATTTTTGTAAAGGCGTTTTCCAGTTCAAATTCTGCAATGTCATCAAAAGAAATTCCATGTTTAGCAATATTTTCTTGGTTTTTCTCCTGATCATACCAATTTTTCATATTAATAATTGTACCCACAAAAAATATAAAGTCAAGGTAAGAAATCCCGCCGCCAATTCCTGAATCCTACTAAGAGCCTGTTCATAATCTCGCTAGGCTGTGACAACAAGCGCAGTTTTTGAGAACCGCAACGCAAATGTACGTTTGGTACATGCGTAGCGGAAGCGCAAAAAACAAAGCGTTTGACTAGCATAGTAGAGATTATGAACAGGCTCTAATACCCCTCAGCCAGATTCTCAAACTGAGTAAGACTCGCGTCAAAGCGTAATTTGACATCACCAATCGCACCGTTACGATGCTTGGCAATGATAACCTCGGCGACATTCATGGCGCGATCCATTTCCATCATCCAGGTGGCGTGTTCCGGCGTACCTTCCTTTGGCTGTTCGCGTGACAGGTAATATTCCTCACGGTAAATGAACATAACCACGTCCGCGTCCTGCTCGATAGAGCCTGATTCACGCAAATCCGAAAGCAACGGGCGTTTATTTTCGCGTTGCTCCACCGCGCGCGATAGCTGCGACAGGGCGATTACCGGAATATCAAGCTCCTTGGCGATAGCCTTAAGCCCCTGCGTAATTTCTGAAACTTCCTGCACGCGGTTATTCTGTGATGATGCCGAACTTCCGCGCACCAGTTGCAGATAATCAACCACCAGCACCTTAAGATTATTCATCCGGTGCAGCCGCCGCGCGCGGGTGCGCAGTCCCGCTATGGAAAGTGCCGGAGTATCATCAATAAAAAACGGCATCTGCGACATTTCATTACTAACCCGCACCAGATGCGCGAACTCTTCAGCAGAAATCTTGCCATTCAAAATACTATAAGAATTAAGCTTGCTCGCGCTGGAAAGCATACGCGTGGATAATTGTTCTGCCGACATTTCCAGCGAGAAAAAACCAACGCTTCCCGCTTCTTTCGCGGTCAAACCATCAGCCTTAGATTTTTTGGCAAGATAAATACCGGCATTATACGCCATATTAACCGCCAGCGCGGTTTTCCCCATAGACGGTCGTCCGGCAAGAATCAGCAAATCCGAGCGTTTAAGACCACCCAGCATTTTATCCATATCATTAAGCCCGGTGGTGATGCCCACCAGATGCTGGCTATGGCGCAGCGCGTGGTCAGTCTGCTCAATCGCCTTCACCAGCGAATGGCGGATAGCGCGAAAGCCACGGTCACCGCTGCCTTCAATCGACATATTGAACAGCTTCTGTTCCGCTTCCTCAATCTGATGCGTAGCGAGTGTGTCGATCTGGTGAGTATAGGCATTATTCACCATATCTTCACCGATATTGATAAGCTGCCGCTTCAGTGCCAGATCATAAATCATTTTGCTGTAATCGCTGATATTTATCACTGTAACCGCAGCAGCAGCCAGCTTTATCAGATACGCGCCACCACCAATATCCGCCAGTGCCTCGTCTTGATCGAAATAATGACGCAGCGTAACCGGATTAGCAATCAGCCCCTTATCATTGAATTTCTGGATTGCCTCAAAAATGCGTGAATGCAACGGCTCATAAAAATGCTCGGCGCGCAGCTGATCACCGATATATTGCAAGGCTTCGTTATTCACCAGCAAAGCACCAAGCAACGCCTGCTCCGCCTCGATATTGCAAGGAGCCTGACGATACGGCGTATCTTCAAGTTTTTCGATTAATGACTTCTCTGTCATATCTTTGGAAAGCACTGCGACCATAATAACGCCAACCGGTTATCAATTGATTATTGATACAAGATAAACAGAAAAAAAATTAAAACAAAGGATTATTGTGCGGAAACAATAGCGCAATTTCCAACCGATGTAGCTGGAGCATAAAAATCGCTGTAAAGTATAAAAGCAGCTATCAGCATAAACAGTATTTTCATTTTTTTGGAATTCGCCACATCATCAGCAAACCCACCTTCTGCAAGAGAAAACCCACCAGAACCCATAGAATGATTCATAAATCCTCCATAACCAAGATTACAACATAATGATTGTAACAAAATATATGAATAACTCAATAGCGTTTTTGGCATTCCCGCACTTGTTGCGGGATCTAAGGCAAAACCACTGGCAGAACTCGTGGCTCCAGATCCCGCATCAAGTGCGGGATGACACAATAATCACCTGCATAACAACGATAATATAATTGTCACAATATCTTAACATTACATTTTCTCTGGATTTGTTAAAGTATTTTATTAGTTAAACAAACTGGAAATACTAAGATAATAACTTTATGAACGCTATTTGGAAAACAAAAGAAGAATTTAAAAAAGAGGAAGCAGTATCACAACAAGTGATAAATCTTCTGACAGAAACAGACGAAACACTTTCTGGAAGTAAGCATACAGAAGAAGAAAGGCAAGAATACAGGAAAAAAGCAACAAAATTAATCAAACAATATTCTGCCGAGAAACTATTTGAGCCAGATGAAACATTAGGAAAGAACGTATTGCATTATGCAATTTCAACCCACAACACAATAATCGCAATTGATCTCATAAATAAGGCAGGTGTAACTTCCGAGCAATTATTTCATCGGGACACACATGGTTACACCCCGCTTCATGAGGCAATACAAAATGGTGAAGATATAGTAGCTATAAACCTTATAAGAAAAGCAACCACCTCCGGACAGTTGCAATGTGAAACTCATGTATATTATAATCATAAAACTGCCAAGCAAATGGCAGAAGATAATCGTATGCCTCGCGTTATAGTCGAAATAGAAGAACGCATAAAAGATCTATCAGGAGACGAAAACCCAAACAGATTTCAATCGCGTTATAGAACAAATCAACAATCATCATTAGGAATTTAAGAAAGGAATTTTTATGCAAGGTGAACATTCAGCAATAATGGAGCATGGCTCTCAAGTGACAGACCCGGTTCTAAAGGCAAAAATTGCTCAGGAAATGTCAGATAAATTATTTGATAATATAAGACAGAGTAATACCCTTACAGTAATCGGATTAATAACACAAGACCCAGAGAATCCTGATAAATATGTCGTACCTGTCACAGAAATGCATTTGGCGGCAGCTCGTGGTATTAAAGGTGCTTCAATTGCAGGTTCAGCAGCAAACCAAATGGTAGGTCTTTTGGAAAGGGTATATTTGGAAAGAGTATATAATAACAATAATGAAAAACTGGCGAAAGACTCAGTACAAAGTTTATCGCCTGAATTGCGAGCATTAGCAACACAAACACATATAGATAGATAATACCAAACACAGAGAGAATTTTATGACCGACACAACAAAGCCAGATGAATTGATGCATGCCATCGAGAGTGGTGAAGTTACTGATGTGATAAAACAAGCAGAAAAAATCACCCCAACAGATAAACATCTATATGCTGCTCAAACTGCATTGGATGAAGTCCCTGGCATAGCAAAAAGATTTAGCAATCAGGACACAATACGTAATTTTTTGATAATTAGTAGCTCAACCCCCACAGCAGAAGTTGACAAATTTATTCAAAAAATATCCGAAGAAGTTCAATCTGGAAGCCGTGATAAAGCTATATTGCAGGAGGTTATTGACTTGGCTAGCAAGCGGGAGAATACTCATATTAATAGTCGTAAGCTCGAAAACCCTGATGAACTAACGGAAGCAATAAATGATCGAAACTCAGAATTAGTAAAAACATTAGTTACAAGAGAAGGAAACCCTATTAAAGTTGAAGCTCACCATATTGTACAGGCTGATGAAAATTTTTACAGTCTGGCAAAGGTGGCGCGGTTTCTTAGTAAAGAAGTAAATATAAAAGATACATTGGTTGCGAATGTGCCAACACTGCAAGTAATCGAAGATGCAAAAGAACAATTTGCGTCTAAACAGCAAGAAAAATTATCATCTGCCATCAATAATACCGATATAAACACAGTAAAAACCCTTCTTGGTGATGACACTAAAATAACGGAAAAGCACCTGCAGGCAGCAGTCAGTAATTACGCTAAATTTGATATTGATAAATCCGATAAAATTGATGACCAGCGCAAGATGCTTAGAATTTTAATTGAAAAGTCTGATCATAAAACCATTGAAAATGCCAACCTTCCTGCTTTCACATTAGGCAATCAAATAATAGCTAATGAAATTGCTACTATGATTGCTGATAAGGAGCCGCCAACTAGAGCAAAGACTGTGCTGACGCTGGTTTCACCATCAAATCAACAAATGCGGAAATAATCCTATGACCGACACAACAAAACCAGATGAATTGATGCTGGCTATTCAGGCAAAAAATGTAAAAGCGGTTAAAAATTTAGCCACAAAGAAATCAATAACAATAGAACATCTGCGTGCCGCCGATATTGTACATCAAGAAGCTCCAGGCGGTCTTGCAAGATTGTTCGGTGATGAATTAAAAATATTTAATCACTTACTGACAAAAGCAAGTGATGAGGTTCGCAAAGAGTTTGCCAAAGAATTTGAACAGAAGGCGAGAGAACAAGAAGACGGCAGAAATTTAGAAAAACTAGAAAAAACCCGTCGTAACGTAGGCTCATCTAACGGCACACACCAACGCTGATTTGTTGCATCGTCATACTGTGCAGTCGCTCTGCGCCTCACAGTATGACAAAAACCCCAACATCCCTATTGACCTAAACCGCTAAAAACGTTAGCCTTATTCCCTTTTCACTCGTCATTGCGAGGAACACTAAGTGTGACTAAGCAATCCAGTTTTGTAAGATGGATTGCCACGGTCGCGATGCTCCCTCGCAATGACAAAAGAATTGAACTAAACGGGCAAGGCATGAAACAGGTAAAGACTATTCCCCCACAACAAGTAACGACCGAAATGATGGGTTCGGAAATTATAGTCAAAGCCCTTATTAATGAGGGTGTTGACGTGATATTTGGCTATCCGGGTGGAGCGGTTCTTCCAGTTTATGACGCGCTGTTTAAGCAAAATCAACTGCGCCATATTCTCGTACGCCATGAACAGGCCGCAACCCACGCCGCTGAAGGCTATGCCCGCTCCACTGGCAAAGTCGGTGTGGTGCTCGTAACTTCTGGCCCGGGCGCAACCAACGCCGTAACCGGTCTTACCGATGCCATGCTCGATTCCATCCCGCTAGTGTGCATCACTGGGCAAGTGCCGACCCACCTGATCGGCTCCGATGCTTTTCAGGAGGCCGATACCACCGGAATTACTCGTTCATGCACTAAACATAACTATCTGGTGCGCGATATAAACGACCTCGCACATATAATGCACGAAGCCTTCCACGTTGCCCGCACTGGTCGCCCTGGGCCAGTGGTAATTGATATTCCAAAGAACGTCATGAACCAGATGGGCAGTTACGGCGAAAAAATCGAGATAAACCGCCCGTCTTACCACCCTAAAAGCGAGCCCGACATGGCACAGGTGGAAAAGGCCGTAGCACTTATGGCAACCGCCAAACAGCCTATTTTTTATGTTGGCGGCGGCGTGATAAATTCTGGCGAAAAAGCCTGCGCTTTGCTCACCGAACTGGTGCATCTCACCGGCTTTCCCTGCACCAACACCTTAATGGGGCTTGGCGCGTTTTCTGGCACTGACAAACAATTCGTGGGAATGCTCGGGATGCACGGCTCGCTTGAAGCCAATATGTGCATGGCTGAGTGCGACGTGATGATAAATATCGGTGCGCGTTTTGATGACCGCGTGACTGGCAGGCTTGATGCTTTCTCGGTAAATTCCAAAAAAATCCATGTCGATATCGACCCTTCTTCCATCAATAAAAACGTGCGCGTGCATGTTCCGATTGTTGGTGATGCTGGCCTGGTTATTGAAAAAATGTTGGAACTTTGGAAAAAACAAAAACCAAAAAATGACCTGAAGGGCTGGTGGAATAAAATCGAGGGCTGGCGCGAAAAGAAAAGCTTTTCTTATACGCAGGGCGATAAAATAATAAAACCGCAATACGCGCTGGACAGGCTAAACGCGCTCACCAAGAAACATACAACTTTTGTCACCACCGATGTTGGACAACATCAGATGTGGGCGGCGCAGTTTATGACGCAGGAGAAACCGCATCGCTGGTTGACTTCCGGCGGTCTTGGCACAATGGGTTACGGCGTGCCTTCCGCAGTCGGCGTGCAGATCGCGCATCCAGAAGATTTAGTGGTCTGCGTGACTGGCGAAGCCTCGGTGCTGATGAATATTCAGGAGCTTTCCACCATCATGCAATATCGCTTGCCGTTGAAAATCTTCATCCTTAATAATCGCTATATGGGCATGGTGCGCCAGTGGCAGGAAATGTTCCATGGCAACCGCTATAGCGAATCATATATGGACTCGCTGCCTGATTTTGTGAAGCTCGCCGAAGCCTACGGAATGAAAGGTCTGCGCTGCGAAAAAGTGGAAAACGTGGATGCCACAATCGAAGAAATGATCGCTCATAAAGGCCCGGTTATTGTTGATATGCTGGTTGATCAAAACGAAAACGTCTACCCGATGATTCCCGCGGGCGCGGCGCATTATGAACTGCTGCTAAGCCCCGCCGATGGCAGCGCGAAACTTAATAAGAATCTGGTTTAGGACACATGAAAGACATAGTTTACGACATACCTACAGTAACTGACGTTAAAAGACGGCACACGCTTGCTGTGCTGGTGGATAATGAATTTGGCGTGCTGGCACGGGTGATTGGCCTGTTTTCTGGTCGTGGTTATAACATTGAGAGCCTTACTGTGGCTGAAGTCGAACATGGCAGCAAACGTTCGCGCATCACGATTGTCACCTCCGGCACGGAAATGGTGATTGAGCAGATAAAAAAACTTCTAGAAAAAATGATTCCGGTTTACAAGGTGCATGATCTGACCGTTGAAGGTGAGCATGTTGAGCGTGAGCTGGCTCTGGTAAAAGTAGTGGGCGAAGGTGACAAGCGGGTTGAAGCCCTCAGGATTGCCGATGTTTTCCGCGCGCGTGTGATTGATTCAACCACTGAAAGTTTTGTGTTTGAACTCACTGGTGAATCCGCAAAGCTTGATGAATTCATCGAATTAATGCGCCCGATTGGTTTAATCGAAATCTGCCGCACTGGTATCGCTGCCATAAGTCGTGGCAAAGATGGGATTTAGAGTTGTCATTCCTGCTAACGGCACGGCTTAACCTTACAGCCGAAGAATCTCCAGCCGATTTTTTAAACAAGATAGAACGGGAATGACGTAGAGTTATTGTACGACGAAAGCAAGCAAAGCAAGATTACGTGCGCGTTTGATTGCCTGAGCAAGGCCGCGTTGCTTTTTGTGCGATACGGAAGTGATACGGCTTGGCAGAATTTTTCCACGCTCAGAGATGAAACGCTGTAGCAATTTCACGTCTTTATAATCGATCTTAGGGGCATTGGCACCAGTCAGCGGGCAAGTTTTCTTGCGACGGAAAAATACTTTGCGACCAGCGGCTGCGTTTTCTTGAGGGCGTTCACGTTCCATGTTCATATCAAATAACTCACGTATTTCAGGTTTAATTTATAATTTCGTTGCTGACATCAACGTCAGCTTCTACTTCAGGAGCATTATCATTTTCTGCAACACCATCTTCGCGCGCGCGTGACTGCTGCATCATGGCAGAAGGACCATCTTCCAAAGCATCAACACGTATGGTCAACATACGTATAACATCTTCATTGTGGCTGAGATTGCGTTCCATTTCTTTTACTGCCGGTGCCGGAGCATCTATCGCCAGCATCACATAATGGCCTTTACGGCTTTTATTGATTTTATAAGCGAGGTTACGCAGACCCCAATATTCGTCTTTAACGACTTTTCCACCGCCTTGCGCTACAATAGCACTCATATTTTCAGTAAGTTTGCTTACGTCCTGACGGGACAAATCCTGACGGGTTATAAAAGTGCTTTCGTACAATGGCATAGTGACTTAAAC
>Ga0105164_10001220_pt1 | contig 16671 bp, 18 predicted proteins | sample VDWuncwatermetaG_FD_89674 | JGI IMG/M metagenome (GOLD analysis project Ga0105164, IMG submission 89674) | Wastewater microbial communities from Netherlands to study Microbial Dark Matter (Phase II) - VDW unchlorinated drinking water | ecosystem: Environmental > Aquatic > Freshwater > Drinking...
TGTGTGCGCGCGACTCGTGCTTATCGGCCATGAAGTCCCTTGTTATGATGCAACGCACCGAACGGGAGACGCCGCAGCCAGGACGCAAACCTTTCCTGAGAGGCCGACGCCGCCTCGGTGGAGACGTTCTCGCTGTTGAGAGCGAGTAATTCACGCAATTCAGCTGAATCGCTGATGCGTCCTAGCGGAACAAGATCAGTCGCAGTCGTCCCCACAATCAAATACTCACCCGCAACCGACACGAGGGCAATGGTCTTGCGCGGAGCGATATAGCCGCTGGCCAAGAGTCGAACGAGCGGGCGCCCGCCGGCAATCCCCAGTCGTTGCCCCATCACTCGCCGGACCGTCACCGCGACAACCCCCATCAACACCAGCACGATAGCCAGGGCTGCAACGGTGCGAAACAGACTTTCCCACAGATCAATCACGCCGTCTCCTTCGGATCATTCAGCGCAGGTGTTGCACGCGTTCCGCCGCGCTCACGACATCTGTCAAGCGAATACCGAATTTTTCGTTGACGACCACAACTTCACCGCGCGCCACCAGCTTGTTGTTCACCATCACCTCCATCGGTTCCCCCGCAAGTTTATCCAACTCAATGACGGAGCCTTGCGCCAGTTGTAAGAGATCCCGAATGGCCATCTTCGTGGATCCGACATACACGGTGATGCTCATCGGAATATCCAGGAGAAAGTCGATATTCTTCGGAGCACCGTCGGTCACCGCGCTCTGGACCGACGGGAACGAAGCTGGCTGTGGGGATTGGTGATCGCTCGTCTGCGAATCGGCACGGGTTGCGAAGTTTGACTCAGCCATAGTCACTCTCTCGTTGGTGTCATGACTAGCTCACGACTTTGGTCACGCGGCACGCGTGATTCCCCTTGTAAATTCCAGGACTACCCTGAAATTTTTGATGTCCCTCGATATAGCAGTCGAGCGGATCTCCTGGATGCTGGTCAAGTAAGATCACATCGCCCGGTGCAAAATTCATCACATCCTTCACCGTAACCGTGGCGGTTCCCATCCGTACCGCAATCGGAAGCGGACACTCATGAAGTCGCTCTCGGAATCGATGGCTCCACTCGCCGTTTTGATCGACTTGATCGGAGACGAGGCCTGAATAGAGTTTCTCCTTGATCGGTTCAAGCATACTGTAGGGATAGACGATGTATAGATCCCTGGCCGTTTCTCCTAAAATGACCTGTAACGTGACAACGACGACAATTTCAGATGCGGTCACCACCATTGCAAACTGAGGGTTGCTCTCAGACCGCATATACTCCACCTTGATCGGCACGACGGCTTGCCACGCCTTTTCCAGGTCGACAAGCGATAGCAGCAACAGCTTTTTGATGATCCGCAGTTGGACGGGCGTGAAGTCTCGCCCCTCAGGCTTCACGTGGGTCTGCCCTTTGCCCCCAAAGAAGTAGTCCACGATCAAGTACACAAGGAACGCGTCCATTACGAAGAGTGCGCTACCCCGTAATGGCGCCATATGAAACACGTTCAACGATGAAGGCATCGGAACCTTTTTCAAGAACTCACCGAATTTGATCACCTGAGTCCCAACGACGGCAAAATCAACGGCCTCCCGAAACATGCCGGTCCAGACAACCGATTGGCGGCGAATGAATCGGTCGTTGATCATTTCCATGGTCGGCATCCGCCCACGGATGATTCGCTCCTGATTAAACAGATCGTACCCCTTGACACCCGTGGCTTCCTGGGCAGTGTCCTTCGGAGTCGTGTCCACATCACCGGAGACAACGCCCTTTAACAGCGCGTCGATTTCATCCTGCGAGAGAATTTTTTCCATAGATCCCGCTGTTACTGAACGACAAATTCCGTGAAGTACGCCGACCGGACGCCTGGCTTTTTCAGGAGGCCGTTGATGCGCTGCGTGATTTCATCGCGTAACTGGAATTTCCCCTGCGTCGTCCTCACCGCATTGACGTCCTTGCTGCTGAGCAAGACCAGGACCGCATCCCGTATCTGAGGGATGTGCGCGGACAGTTCAGCCGAGACCGCTTCGCTCTCCGCCTCTAACTTGAGAGTTATTTTCAAATACCGAACGTCTGGGGTGTCTGCGAGATTGACAATGAAGGGATCTAAGTCAAACATGACGCCGGGCGAAGCAACCTGACCAGGTTTGCCACCGGCCTCGCTCTTCGACTCAGCTTTGACCTCAGTATCGGCTTTATGATCCTCTGAACTCTCAACCCCTTTACTGGCTCCTCCCAGGAATTTGACTACCACGAACGCTCCTCCAACCCCAACTACCAAGGCAACAACCGATACAATAATGAGCATTTTGATGGGGAACGCCGAAGCGGGGGCCGCGGCGGGAGCTTTTTCGTCAACTGCAGCTGCATCTGCCATAACTCCTCCTCGATTAACTCGTTGGCCCGGTGCGAAGACTGCAATGCATATGCCACCACACTTTGCGACTCACCGATAAGAGGAATCACGAATCACCATATCTGGCGCACACTCCCATACAACCAGCGCCACACACGACAGGGCGCATGAGCGCCCTGTCAAGCAACCTCTTGACACCGTCAAGAAGCTGACAGGGTACAGGATGATGACCAAGAGTAGGGACTGACACCGGATGAGAGGGCGGAGTGAAGGAGAGGAGGGCTGGGAGTGACGATCGCTCCCAGCCCTACCGCGAAGAAATGGATCTACCGTTTCAGATTGACCAATTCCTGTAAGATTTCGTCGGACGTGGTAATCACGCGCGAGTTCGCCTGGAACCCGCGCTGTGCCTGGATCATATCAATAAAACTTTCTCCGAGGTCGACATTCGACAATTCCAACGAATTGGACAAGACCCGTCCAAGCCCCGCACTGTCCGGGGTTCCCGTGACCGGCTGGCCGGAATTCCCGGACTGAGCAAAGGTGTTTTTACCAGTCCGCGTCAACCCAATGGGATCCGGGAAGCGTGCGAGCACCACCTGCGCCAACGCGCGCAGCTGACCGTTCGAAAAACGGCCATTGATGATGCCGTTCCCATCCACGGAGAAGGCCTGGAGCGAGCCGGCGGCAAACCCATCCTGCGTTTGCTGCACGAGCGCCGAGGTCGACCCGAACTGCGTCGTTCCATCGAGTCCGCTCCCACCGTCGGTCGTCACGCTGGAACCGAAATTCATGGCAAGCAGCTGGTCTGGCGTCGCACCGTTAAAGTCGATCTGTAACTCTCCCGGCACCGTGCCGGACGTCCCCGCTGCAGTCCCGGTATCGTACCGAATCACCGTGCTCTCTCGATCCAACGTCCCATCCGTCCCGAACGTTAACGTGCCGGACGCAACCCGAACGATCCCCAAGCTGGCGTCGACATTGCTCGGATCATAGTTTGCCGTGACGACGTCGCTCGCAGGCGCTACGGTGTTGTAGTTCCAGCTGTTGGCGCCGACCTTCGTGAAATACGTCGTCAGCAGATGACTGTTGCCCAGTGAATCAAACACCGTCATCGATGTCGAAAAATTCGAAGTGGCGGGCGGATCCGAGAGCTGAAAGTCCGTACCGATCGTCGACGTCGGCGCCAGCATGTTGAGATTGCTCGCCAATGTATCGCCGCCGTTCGCCGTCACTACAACCGTTCCGGTCCCGGTCGTGGAATTGTTCGTCGTGCCTGTCATGCCGGACGCAAAGGTGAAGATATTGGACGCATTGACTGACGCAGTAAATCCCGCATAGGCAGCGGCTTTGAACGGATCGTTGGGGACCACCGCGCGCACGGCATTTTGAACCGCCGTGGCAAGCGCCGAGCCGGTCAACCCGTTTGCCACGGTGATCGTCCGAACCCCGTCCCCGTTCAGATTGATATTGAATGAAGTGTTCCCGGCTGCGGTGGTGGTCACCGATGCCGCAGATGCCACGATGTTGCCGCGAACACCTGTCAGCGCTGTCGCTGAATTCAAGTTGGCAGCAACAAAGGCCGTGGTCGTGGCCCGCGGCGACGCGGTGGTGGAAGGCAGCGCCACATCGCCGATCGTACCGGTGATCGTGCCGGTGGCGTCGGCCAGAAAACCCTGCAATTTGAATCCGGTCGGATCGACCACATTGTTGTTCTTATCGAGCCGGAACAGACCGGCACGAGAATAGAAAGTGGCATTCTGCGAATCTCTCACCATGAAAAAGCCGTTGCCGTCTATGGCCAGGTCCAGCACATTGGACGAGGTCGCTAGCGACCCTTGAGAGAAGTTTCCCTGCACAGACGTAAGCGCCACGCCGATCCCGGTCTGAACCGAACCCGACCCTCCTGAAATCGACGAACTGATCAAGTCCGCGAACGTCGCCTTGCTCCCCTTGAAGCCGACGGTACTGAGGTTGGCAATGTTGTTGCCGATGACAGAGAGCGCCGTCCCATTGGCGTTGAGCCCGCTGACTCCGGCAAACAATGACGACAGAATTCCCATGGGTGCATACCTCCTTCTTCAACCGGTTCGGATAGGTCTCGCCTATTGCACTTCCACAACATCAGACGGATCTACGGATAACGCTCCGATAGCCAGCTTTGGTTGTCCCTCCTCCATACGCACGCCCGTGACCGTCAGCTGCGCACGGCCTTTCGCGACGATCGACGCGCCCTGCTGATCGACGGCAGAGACGGCATACTCATACACACCGGGCGGCATAACGGTGCCCTTACTGTCTTTCCCGTCCCATCGGGCCTGGTTGAGCCCGGCCTGGAGGTCAGTAGCATCCAGTGTTCGGACAACCTGCCGCTGTTGATCAAGAATTGTGATCTGCACGCGAGCCGCATTCTTTTCGAGTGCATAGGTCAGCGATGCCTGACCATTCTCCAACTGTGTGAGCGGATGATCAATGCTGATGCGGCGACCAACCATGGGCAACAGCGTGAACTGCAACGAGGCGCTCTGCGCATCAAGGCTCTTCTGAAGGAGCTGTGACTGCTTCGCCGTCTGTTCCAACTGACTGAATTGGGTGAGTTGCGAAACAAATTCGGCATTATCGGTGGGTTTCAAGGGATCCTGGTTCTTTAATTGCGTGACGAGCAATTTAAGAAAATCATCCTGCCCTAATTGTCGAGGTCCGGTTTGGCTTGAAGTCGCTGGAGTTCCCGTCGAGTTGAGTGGCGATACATCGATCATTTCCAGTCTCTCCCTTCTGATCTACGCCACGACATTCAAGAGACCATGGCGAGATGTGCGTGGTTCATCCTGTCCCTCTGGACTCTGCCCCCACTTCATCCCTTGCGAACCCTGATTCCAAGTGTGTCCTTGTTCCTGAGAAGAGTCCTGCTGGAAAGAGCGACCGGCACTCTGACGATCGATGTCCACGCGGAATTGTCCCATGTCCAATCCGTTTGCCTGAAACGCGGCTTGCAGGCGATCTTGACCGTTGGCGAGGAATTGCCCCACCTCAAGTCTCTCGGTGGAGAAATAGGTGTGCACCATATCATTCGTCATTGCCACACGAACATTTACATGGCCCAGGTCTGGCTGTGCCACATCAAACACCACCGATCGTGTCATAAATCGCACCGACGACTCAGTTGCATCCTGTGCAGGCATGGACGATGGCGCCGGACTCACACTAGGAGGAGTGGGAGGAGGCGGTGGTGGACTGGAGATGACACGCCCATGAGCGCCGGCTATCATCGACTCTGTTGCCGGTCCGCTAGAAACTTGGCGGTCAATGACCGTTGCCTGTGGTAACTTAGTTTCAGCCTGATCGCGTTGAGCGCTTAGTTGCTCACCCCAGAGCTCACTGAACCCCTCGGCCCCATCAACACTCGCGCGCTGTCCTTGTTGCCCCCCCCACGGCGCCCGCACTCCGCTATCCTGAGCGTCGCGAAGGGATTGTGTATACCAGTTCATTTGAGCTGGAGCGGAACGATCGGATACGCCTCCATCGCGAAGCACGGGATCCGTCTTCGCAGTTTCTGGTTTGCCATCCGGTAGCTCCACCCCCAGAGAGGCAGAAGAGACCCGACGCACAATGGTCTCGGGCTGCAGAAGAACCGAACCGGATGGCGACTCCAGCGGTCCGGGACGAGACTCGAGACGATGCGTCATCTCTGGATCGGCATCATCGGCACTCATATGGGAGCCCGGCTTGACGACTTGAGCCCGATGCGAATCGCCGCCGGTGCCAATCACCGGCACGTCTGATCCATGAGCAGGCAGGTCCGACGTTGCATTCCGTTCATGGCCAGCAGGAGAGTGGCCTTCGGTCGGATGGGGTGCCGTCAGGGAAGCATTCATCGCCTTAGGTACCAGCAACGAAGACCTTGAAGAACCGCCGTCCGCCTCAGCTTCCTGCTCAGAGACGGACTCTCCATCAGAAGAGTCTTCTTCTCCCTCCGTGGGAACATTCGTCTGGTCATTCACGTGGGCTAGTACATGAGGGAGCACCAGGGAGGCGAACGGCATTGAGGCTTGCGCTTGAGAGTCGTTCCCTACCGAGCTTGGTTGAGCCGTAGCCTCCGGCGCATTCCTGGAATCATCAACGGCCCTCTTTCCATCGTTGCCGGATCTGCTTCCATCTTGGATTGTTTCCTCTGACGGTGATGCGCTTGGGCGCTCAGCCTGAGTGGCAGAAGCATTCTGGGCTTGTATTTCCCTCGATTGGGCTCCACGTTCAGACTTGTTCGTTGATCGCGCCTCAGCACGCTCGGCCGGAGTTGCAGAAGGATTCGGCTCTTGTGTTTCTCTCGATCGGCCCCCACGATCAGACTTGCTCATTGATCGCACCTCGGCACGCTCAGCCGGAGTTGAGGGAGCACTCCGCTCTTTCGCCTCCCTCGATCGAGTCCCACGCTCAGCCTTGCTCGCTGATCGCGCCTCGGCTGCTTCACGAGCCTCCATCCTCCGCTCGTCCGCACGAACTCCTTGGAGCACAGCGGGAAAACTCCTCCGGCTGCCACTGGAACTGGAAGCCGTCGAGGCTCGAGACGGTCTGACTCCCTTGTCTACAGGGGATCCGGATGGATGGGGAACTATGTCAGCAAAGATGAAATCCACGTATGCCAATCCTCTTGTGATTCGAGCAAAGGGTAATACAAGCCCCATGCCAGGTGAGCCGCGTGCAACATCGCGGATAATCAGGCTGGTTTTTGTGAACGCCTTGACGGTGTTGTCCGGAGAGAGGAAAACTTTACAGCGTGCTCGGCAAAACTGACCGAGCAGAGACATGAATAGACTTTTTTGAGCGACAGCGGGGTTTCAAGACCGCACGGGAGAGTGTTTCGGGAAATCTTCAGATGATTTGAACTCGAATTCGAGCTGAATCGCCAGGAAGTCTAATGAAGCCGATTTTTGGAAAGCCCTCGCCGGAGCAGAACTATGGGTATCGCGCACGGAAGTGGTTTCGGATCTATATCCAATCAAGTATATTGAACTCATGAAGCGACTACGATTCCTTGGGGAAACCAAAACTTTCAGCAGCGTGTGGAATGCGATTGCCGACACCCCCGAGCAGGCAGCCAATCTCCAGGCGCAGGCCGAACTGATGCGGCAGATCGCGGCTATCATCAAGGCCAAGAACTGGAAGCAGGCCGATGCCGCAACCCATTGCGGCGTCACCCAGCCTCGCATGAATGACTTGTTACGCGGGCGTGTGCGCGGTTTTCGCTGGATGCCCTGGTGAATATCGCCACGGCTCTTGGCCGGCGTGTGCATGTGGAGTTGGAAGTCGCGTGATTAGAACTTACTGCGACCCCAACTTACTGACCCCCTTTGTCTTTCCTCGGAATGTGATTGACTCTCACATCGAGGCGGCGAGCTACAAAATACCCTCTCGGTGAGCCTCACGCAGAAATGTCTTCGTTGTTTCCTTAATGACACTGGCGCGTGGCCCATATTCAGTCAGGTTTAACTTGATATCATCCCAAAATGAATACATTACTGGAAACAGCAGCCAGGAGATCCAGCCAGAGATGGCTTTCTCTGTAATGTGATGCTCGTATTCCTTGACGGTTTTAAAATCAAAAAGCAGAGAATAACCAAGAATATACTTGTGCGTTGTGTAAGCAGGAACTGTGAACAAGGTCGCTAAACTGAAAAGCTCACTGTAGGGAATATCGTCGTTGATTTGCTCATTCACCGTGACGACGCACACCAGTCCCTGTGATCGAATGTGCTCTATAAACTCAGCAGGCTTTCCCAATGGCATCTCGTCGAGGGCCATTAACAGACCATCATGCACCTGAGTTCCAATAAAATCGTGTTCTTCCCTACAAGAACCTCCAAATACATCAATCAGAGCGAGCCATCCCCCACCGCGACAACGAGATTCAACTCTGTGATACCTTGGGATCACGAATTGCACAGCATCGTCATACCTCGAAGTCCAAATAGGTCTCTTCTCGGAAGACTCCAGAGCAGTTACTTGGTAGTTTGCGATCATACAGGCATTCATCGACGTAAGCATGACAATGAGAAGAATCACGTGCAGCTGACGCATTATGGCTTTCGCAAATTGGTGGTCCATACACAATGTCTGAAGAGTTTCACAGGCAAAAGCTCCAGAACCAGGCTCCAGCCTTCCATCTATGGATAGTTCTACGGCGTCTGTGTCAGCAGCTGCTCCGTGAGTTTCGCAGCCCGATCGGCTTTGACTTGCGCGAGGATCGCACCGGCAGTTTTTGCTTTCACCAGCTTAAGGATTTCGATCGCTTTTCGATCCGGCATATGTTCAAGACGCAAGGCGGCGTCCTCAGACGGCATGGATTCGTAGATCTTCGCGAGCTGTGTCCGTTGTTCCTGTGCCGAACGCTCCTTCTCCGCATGGGCCTTGGCTAGTGGTGACGGAGCTCGGTCTTCTTTGGCTTGCGCGCTCTGGATCTTCTTTTCCAAGGCTTCGTTCTGGTCCAAGAGCTCCTCGATCTGCCCCCTCACAATCATGAGTCGCTCTTCGTTCTGGCGAAGCGCTTGCTCACGCCGATCAAGATCACGCTTTCTCTGATCCAGCATGTCGAGCAATTCACGAGGAACATCGATCGCCGGCCCCTGGACCGCGGGTGGAGCCAACAGCTTGGCATCGTTATCAGACTCCTCTCCCGAGTTCTTTGCCTCCTGCGCTCGTGGTAGCACATTCTGCTTCAGCCCGCTCGTCGTCGCCGCCTGTGCTTTATCTTTGGGTTCGGAAGAGGCTTGTCCCAGTTGCACCATGACCCAGAAGAGAATCGTCGAACCGAGGATGCCGCCAACCATCGTCCACAGCTGGGAATGCCGATTCATTCGTGGCACCGCTTTCTCCACCTGCCCAAGACGGCCGAGACCGAACCGATCTATCCAACCTCTGATGAATCGTGTGTTCATGAGTAGCGCTCTCGCCGAGTGGAATGCCTGCGGCTCGCAGCCTCATCCATGGTCCGCTGCTCCTGGCGCGCCGCGTCGGCACATTGCGCGGCGCGGCGTTTGTCGGCGACAATATCAAGCAGCTTGCGCTCCAGGCTGGCTTCAACGAGAAGCGCCTTGGTCTGCTGCCATGCCTCGACAGCTTGCTCGACCTCTCGACGCACCCGGCGCAGCACTGTCTGTTGCGAATCCATACGTCCCTGCCATTCCAACCAGGCTTCTATCGTGAGCCCTTGTACAGATTGTCGGTCGTGGGTGACGACCTCCTGCTGAATTTGGGCTTCAAGGTCCCGATACCGTTCCTCACGCTGCGCCAGCGTGCGAGTGATCTGCGCCAAGTCCATCATCAACGCCTCGACGGTCTGCGCACGTAGTTTCCGCAATGACTCGAGGCTCATGCTGCCTGCTGGGCCAGCGCCTCAAGTTGCTGCACCGACAACGGCAAGCCTGTCGGCTGGTCGATGTCTTGCCGCAAATACGCATTAATCGCCTCCTGCGCTTGAACGGCACGGTCGAGAGCCGCGTTCATTCCTGGCTTATAGGCTCCCAACACAACAAGGTCCTCGGATTGGCGATATCGTGCCACCAACTCAAGGACCTTCCTGGCAGCCTCGTAATGTGGTCGCTCGACGATATCCCGCATCACACGGCTGGTACTCTGGAGGAGATCGATCGCAGGAAAGTGATTGCGGGCGGCCAAGGTACGCGACAAGACGATATGGCCGTCCAAGATCGAGCGCACCGTATCAGCGATGGGATCACTGAGATCATCGCCATCGACCAGCACGGTATACAATCCGGTAATGGTTCCTGGACCTGGTCCGGTCCCGACACGTTCCAGCAACTTCGGCAAGAGCGTAAATACGGAGGGGGTATAGCCTTTGGTCGTCGGAGGCTCCCCGATCGCCAACCCCACCTCCCTCTGGCTATAGGCCAATCGCGTCAGTGAATCCATCAACAGCAACACCTGTTTCCCTACATCACGGAAGTATTCAGCAATGGTTGTCGCCACCAGCGCCGCGCGCAACCGTATCAGCGGAGCTTGATCGGACGTCGCCACCACCACCACCGAGCGTCCGAGCGCCTCTGCTCCCAGATCGCGTTCCAGGAATTCATTGACTTCACGGCCTCGCTCGCCGATGAGGGCAATGACATTGACATCCGCTTTCGTATACCGGCTGATCATCCCCAACAGCACACTCTTTCCAACCCCGGATCCTGAAAATATGCCCATCTTCTGTCCACGCCCACAGGTCAAGAACCCATTGATGGCACGAACGCCGAGATCAAGCGGAATGCGTAGACGGGCTCGTTGTAAGGGGTTCGGCGCGCCGGCATAGAGTGGATACCGTTCCGTAGCCGTCAGCGGCCCTTTGCCATCCATCGGATTACCACAGCCGTCGAGCACCCTTCCTAACAAACCTGGCCCGACAGCAAGATTGGCCACTTGGCCGGACATGGTAATTCGACTACCCGGCCCGATCCCGTGCATGTCACCCAGCGGCATCAGGAGGACACGATCCCCTCGAAATCCCACGACCTCCGCAGCGATCGGCCCTCCAGCTACCTCCCTCGTAATGCGGCAGAGCTCTCCGACCGTCGTCATCGGCCCATACCCTTCCACGACGATCCCAACCGCTTGCGCCACCCTTCCGGACACTTCGATAGGATCGACGCGCTCAATCAACCGACTAAGACTCATGATGAGCCCTGTTCCTCAGGGCATCGCCCAAGCGGAATAACTGTGTATCGAGGGAGGCATCGACTAGTCGTGTTGCGGTGTGCAACAGACAGCTTCCTCGCTGGAGAGAAGCCACCGGCTCGATGGTGAGCTTCAGCGCGACCTGTTGCCGTCCTGCCAGCTCCGCCCGAACGGCTTCAAGAACGACCGCGTCGGCCGGATGCACCTGGATCACCACACCATCTGACTCTTGAACAGCGCCGAGCGCTGCCTTGACCTGCATCACAATCTGTTCGCGGCGGGACTCGGCTGATTCATGCAGTATTTTAGACGCGATCTGAAGCGCAAGCGCGATGACTTCGTCGTCGATCGTCTGCTGAAGTGCGGACCGAGCGGTATCAAACTTTCCGACGGCCTCGGTCAACACCGCAAGATCGTGTTGACGCTGCGCGTCCGAATATCGCCGGCCATCTTCGAGACCACGCTCATATTCCGTCAGCCCATCGGCTCCTTTCAGCGTGCTGTCATCCCCGAATGTCTGAAACGGCACGCTCTGGAGCCGTATCGCGCCGGACCGTACAGCGGCATGCTTGAGGACCGTATGGTCGGCGCGAATACGATGGAGCTCCAATAACCGACGAACCGTGTTGAGGACAATGTCCTGTTGAAAGGGTTTCGTCAAAAAATCGCTGGAGCCGGCTCTCATCGCACGAGCGGCAAGTTCGACCGAGGCGGCTCCAGTCATCACGACTCCAATCATGCGACTGTCGATCCGCTGTGCATCTTCCAGAACCGCGATACCATCTCGATCCGGCAGGGAAGCGTCGACGATCAGCAGCGCAGGAGCCTTCTGTTTGACCATCGCAAGCGCTTCCTGTCCTGAGCCTGAGAGTCGAACCGACACTCGTTCCGGCTGAAGGAGCTCGTGAAGCGCATGTCGGATCCCTTCGTCGGCATCAACGACCAGAACCGTCCCTTGAAGGCGTGACACGCTTCGATCGGAACTGGCCACTGCCGGTATGGTTCCCCCCGTCACTACAGCATCTCCTCCCCTGCGCCTGCGATCATGATGCGGCCCTCTTCTTCCAGCTTGCGACAGACTTTCAAAATATTCTGCTGGGCTCTCTCGACATCGGACACCTTTACCGGCCCTTTCGCCTCCATATCTTCCTTCAACATTTCCGCGGCACGACTCGACATATTTTTGAAGAATTTCTCCTTCACCTCTGGGTTGGCGCCGCGAAGAGCCAGCGGAAGGTCGTCCTTGCTGATCTCTTTCATCAATTCCTGCAAGCCGCGATCGTCGATCTTCACCAGGTCGTCGAAGACAAACATGAGCGCCCGGATCGCATCCGCCAACGGCTGGCTCCTCTCCGCGATCTTGACCATAATGCCGCCCTCATTGGTCTTATCCATGCGTGTCAAGATGTTGGCCATCACCTCAGGCCCCCCGAGGCTCTGCGACCCCATTCCCGCACTCGCCAAAAGTGTCTCTTGTATGCTCAGGCTGAGCTCTTCCAAGACATCCGGCTGCACCTCCTCCATGGTGGCCAGCCGAAGCGCCACGTCTCCACGCATCGCCTCAGGAAGTCCTGCAAGCACTTGCCCGGCTTGATCGCTCTCAAGATGCGCCAGCACGACCGCCACGGTTTGCGCATGCTCGACCTTTAACATTTGGACAACCGTTTTTGCATCGACCCATTTCATGGCGTCCAGCCCCGGATAGCTTCTCCGAGTCATCGATTCGATGATCCGTGCCGCCTTATCTGGACCCAACGCCTTGATGAGGACGGACTTGATAAACTCTTTTCCCTGAAACTGAACATCGCCGGACGCACTGGCAGTCTGAAAATCCGAGATGACGGCATCTTCCTCATCCCGCGAAATCTGAGCCGTGCCGTTCATGAATGTTCCCAGCCGCTTGATTTCTTTGGGGTCGAGTTGTTTCATGACCTGGGCTGCTGATTCTTCTCCGATGGCACGAAGAAGAATGGCTGCCTTTTGTTCGCCCGTCAGATTCTTTGCCATAGCCACATGTTATGAAGGATTCTTGAGCCACTGTTTCACGACTACGGCCGTCGTGTCAGGATTCTTTCTCGCCATGTCGATGATCTGCGCCCGGTCCTGCCCGCCGGCCAATGAGGCCTCTGCCGTTCCCATGGCGCCAGGCAGCGCAGACATCGACGCTTCTGCCGACAGTTGCTCGGTCGTTGAGCCCAACATCGTCAACAACGGACGAACCACGAACAGAAGAATCACCGTAAACAGTAGGATTCCGACACCATAGCGGAGATACGGCAACCATGGCTTCGGACCCTCGGCCATGGCTTCTGCCGTCGCACTCTGCAGCTCTTCTGGTTCCGCGCCGAATTGCACATTCACGACTTGAACCTGATCTTGCCGCTCAGGCGAAAAGCCCATCGCTTTCTTGACGATGTCCTCAATCCGCTTGAGATCTTCTTCCGAACGTGGGATGTATTTGCGTGCGGCAGCCGGTGTCTCTGTCGACTGTCCATCACCGGCTTTGGCTGTTTCATAGATCCCATCGACCAGCACGGCCACGGACAATTGTTTGATGACGCCTACAGGCTCGACGATTTTTGACACGGTTCGACTGATCTCGTAGTTGACTGTTTCATTTTTCGTCTGACTGTTGTTCGAACTGGTTTGCGGGAGCTCCTGATCTGTTCCGGGCGGGACGTTCGACTGAACACCTGGGACGCCGCCGCTGACGCCGTTAGTGCCGTTCGCCTTTTCCTGCCCGCGTTGTTCGCTCCTCACGACCTGGCTGTTCGGATCGTAGCGCTCTTCCGTGGTTTCCACCTTGCGAAAGTCCACCACGCTGGACACACGCACCACGGCTTTGTTGGATCCGACTATACGCTCCAGCATCGTTTGGATACGCGTCTCCACATCTTTTTCGATACTCCGCTGATATTCGAGCTGAGTATTGGTCAAGCCGGCGGTTTCATCCGTCATAGTGGACGACAGCATACGGCCGTGCCCATCCACCACGGTTACATCGCGGGCCTGCAGGCCTTCCACGCTGCTTGACACCAAATGGATGACCCCTTGCACCTGCGCCTGAGCCAGCTGTTGTCCGTTACGAAGTGACACGATCACGGACGCGCGCGCTTTCTCCTGTTCGTTGGCGAAGAGTCGTCGTTCAGGAATCGCCAGATGAACCCTCACTCGTTCGACTTCCGGCAACTGCGCGATGGTTCTCGCCAACTCGCCCTGTAAGGCGCGCCGATAGTTGAGCTTCTGCACGAATTCAGACATGCCGATCGACGTACGATCGAAAATCTCGAAGCCGACCCCACCTCCATGGGGAAGCCCTTGAGTCGCGAGTTGTAATCGTAGATCGTGGACTTGAGCGCTAGGAACCAGCACCGTCGCTCCACCACCGGTTGTTTCATACGGCACCTTCGTCTCTTTCAGCTTATCGATGATGGCAGCCGCGTCTTCGCCGCCGAGATTGGTGAACAACACCTGCATATCGGGCTGCTGCGTCCACAGTGTGAGCGCGATGAGACCCGCCACTGATCCAGCCAGAGCGACAAGGATGATCATTCGCTGATTGATGGAAAACTTGGAAAACATGCTACCCACGCTCCTTCATCGTGCCTGACCGCTTACATCTGCATCCGTTGAATCTCTTCATACGCCGTGACCAGTTTGTTCCTGATTTGCATCATCAATTGGAACGACACGTCTGCTTGCTGCAGCGCAACCATCGTACGGTGAAGGTCCTGCGTCTCGCCTGTCATGAGGTCACCAACCGCTCGGCCGGCTTCCACTTGCGTGTCGTTGACCTTTCCGATTGCAGATTTGAGCGAATCCATGAACCCCGAGGCACCTGACGTTCCGGCCGACCCGCCTGGGGCCACATCGCGAATCGGAGCGATACCTGATGTCGGACCGTAAATCGGATTCATCATCACCTCCCAATTTCCAGTGCCTTGTTCCACATGGCACGTGTTGCGTTGATGGCTTGAACGTTCGCTTCATACGCACGCGACGCACCAATCATATTCACCATTTCTTCCATGACATTCACATTGGGAAGACGCACGAACCCTTTGGGATTGGCATCCGGATGATGAGGGTCATAGATGAGTTGGCCTGGTTTGGAATCTTCCACCACTCGAGCGACGGAGACCCCTTCGAGCGCATGTGCCGACGGCCCAACGGCGATTTGTCGAAAAGTCCCATGAAATGAGCTTGGAACCGCCGTTGAGCGAAAGACGACATCCCGACGCTTGTACGGACCGCCAGTCGGTGTTTTCGTTGATTGGGCGTTCGCAAGATTGCTCGCAATGACATTGAGTCGCCGCCGTTGGGCGTCCAAACCGGATACCGATACAGCCATACTGTCTGACATTTCCATGATGAACCTCCTCTATCAACCGTCAACCGCTTGCCGATGTCGACCATCCGAGCGGGCTAGGCGTTATCTCCCTTCTCGTATCACATTCAGCAATCCGTGAAACTTCTTGGCCAGTATCGTGGCCGCTGTGTTGTACTGCATGGCGTTCTCGGACAATTTGGCCATCTCCAGCTCGAGATTGACGGAATTGGCATCGAGCGGGAGATCGCCGGCTGGAACTTCACTGAGTTTTCCCGTCACTGCCTGTACACCCTGCGGCCCATGCATGCCGAAATGCCGAGACTGAGTCGCCGCCAGGACGATGGGCAGCCGGCCCTTGTGGGCCGACTGCAATTGGTCCATAAAGGTCAACTCGGACGCGCGATACCCCGGCGTTTCTTCGTTGGCCAGGTTCGAGGCGATCACACGCTGTCGCGCACCGCGAAGATCCAAACTCCGCTGTAACAGTCGCATGGTTTTGTCAAAGATCATCATGCTCTTCGGCTCCTTTCCATCGGCTGCTCGTTGTCATTGCAACCATAATGCCTGCCTGAGTGCTGAGGCGATGGCCATGAGCGCGGCCTTCTGCAACGCCCATTGGTTTTCGCTCCCCGCGCCTATAACTCTCCGTTTGACCCTTGCCGCCACCGAACAAATTTGCCGGCCGGCAATTCTTGCCGCGCTTATGGTCCTCCGGTAATCGAACAGGGTCGCTCACCTTCTCGATACTCTCGCAGCTTATTTCGTAACGTACGAATACTGATCCCCAACTCTTTCGCCGCATGCGTACGATTTTCCTTCACTCGTGCCAATGTCTTGAAAATTAACTCTCGTTCCATTTCCCACAACGACCCATTGGCCGGTTGTTGCGGATGGGCAGACTGGACCCGCTGTTCTCCGTTCAGTTCAGGCGGACAGTGTTCGGGAAGGATAGGACCAGACCTCGCCAGCAACACCGCCCGTTCCGTGACATTCTCTAATTCACGGACATTTCCCTTCCATGCCAACCGTTGCAGATGCGCACACGCGCTATCAGATAATGTCGGTGGCGTGAGACCGTTCCTCGTGGCCGACTGGCTCACAAAATGACGCGCGAGCAATGGAATATCGATCGTGCGTTCACGTAGCGGTGGAACGGTGACAGGAAAGACGTTCAGACGATAGTACAGATCCTCTCGAAAACGTCCTTGCTCGACTTCTCGATAGAGCGCTCGATTGGTCGTCGCAATCACCCGTATATTGACTGACACAGGGTCGCGCCCCCCGATGCGATCGACTTCGCGCTCCTGTAA